>Ga0116183_1002470_pt1 | contig 19913 bp, 17 predicted proteins | sample AD_UKC078_MetaG_FD_89753 | JGI IMG/M metagenome (GOLD analysis project Ga0116183, IMG submission 89753) | Active sludge microbial communities of municipal wastewater-treating anaerobic digesters from USA - AD_UKC078_MetaG | ecosystem: Engineered > Bioreactor > Anaerobic > Digestate | place: USA... | reverse complement strand
CGGAGGCGTGCAAAAGACGCAGGCTTGCGCCCCGACGGACGGCAAAACCGGCATGGGCCACATCCAGCCCCTCCTGCCCGGAAACAAAGGCGATGATGTCTCCGTTTTCAATCTTGTGCATGACCGCGTCAAAATTATCTTTATCGATCACATAATGAGTTTTACGCGACAGCCTGAGTTCCGTCTGTCTGATTCGCTCCCGCACGGTTTTGTTTTTAAGCGCGGGATACAAATCGGGATGAGTGCTCATAAAGTTTATTTTCCTCCGGCACGGCCGGCCGCCGAGAAAGCGTGAAACGTCCTTCAATATTTTCTTTTTTTCATTATCGGCTATCCAGTCGCTGAAATAGTGCAGGCGTGACGCATAGCCTGCAATTTTGCCCCCGCGGTAGCGTATTTTTTTCAGATGCTTCACGAAACCTGACCGGTCAGGGCAACCAGACGTGACATGCATCGCCAACGCCAGTACTGTTTCCACAAAGGTGGTGCAGTCAAACGCGTCGAGGCCGACCACGAGTCTTTCGCGGCCTTTTCCTTCCAGCAGCCCCGCCTGGTAGGGGGCCCCCATGAAGACGCGGCCGATCTGCACCAGCAGACCGCCTGAAAGCATATCCTGCCTTTGGTTCGACTCAGGAGACGGCTTTCTTTCCAAACGGCTTTTATTGGTTCCCATCAGGCATCACCGCTGCTGAATCACGTCGGGGTAAAATTGTATTATGTGATTTTTAACCGGCTTTGCAGATATTTTTTAAACGAAGCATAATTTCCGGTCATGCTGATAGCTTCGCCCTCACGACGGGCCAGACCTTTCATGCTCGGAGGCTCCGCGGGCTCGATCCCCAGAAGATTTTTGATTTCGTCCGGAAACTTTGCCGGATGCGCTGTCTCCAGGCACACAGCCAGCCTTGTGTCGCCTGTTTCGCGCCAGTAGGACTCAAGACCTGCCCAGCCCACCGCCCCGTGCTGCTCTAGGACCACCCGGTAGCGGTCATAAACGCTCCTGATGGTGCGACGGGTCCGCTCGTCGGTTATGCTTACCGAATAGATGCGCCTGCGCATCTGGCCGAGATCCGGATAACAGTGCACCACGCCTGTGCGGTCAACCGTGCCTCCGTAGAGTTCGAAAAACCGCGCCAGATTGCTCGGGTGCCCGACGTTCATGGCGTTGGAGATGCATGCGCGCGACGGAGACACTTTTGCGTATCTGCCCGTGGCAAGGAAAACCGGAAATTCGTCGTTTTCGTTGGTGGGCATGACGAGCTTCTCCACCGGCAGCCCCATCCGGCGGGCGTATTCGCAGCCCAGGGCATTGCCGAAATTGCCGGAAGGCACACAAAAAACAACCTCCTCGCCGGCTCCGGCCAATTGTGCATACGCCCAGACGTAGTAAACGATCTGCGGCAGGATGCGCCCGAAGTTGATGGAATTGGCCGATGACAGGTTAAAGCGGGCAAGCTCCGGATCAGAGAAGGCTTCCTTCACCAGGTTCTGGCAGTCGTCAAACTTGCCGTCCACACTCACCGCCTGCACATTGCCGCCGATGGTGTCGAGCTGTTTTTTCTGCATGGCGCTCACTTCCGCGGCCGGATACAAGATGGTCACGTCAATGCCCGTCACTCCCTTGTAGGCCTCACCCACCGCGCTTCCCGTGTCTCCTGAAGTCGCCACCAGGATATTGATTCTTTCCCCTTCGGGACGGCTGTGGCTCATGAGCCTGGCCATCATCCGGGCCGCGAAATCTTTGAACGATGCGGTGGGCCCCTGGTCGAGCCTCAATATAAACGCACGCGGATAAACAGCTTCGAGGGGCACGGGATAATTGTAGGCGTCTTTGACAATCTCTTCCAGTACGGCGGGTGAAAACTCCTCCGACAGAAAAGATTGCGCCACCAGCAGGGCCGCCTGCCAGTAGGGCTTTTCACGAAGGGCGATGATGTCGCTCATCGCCAGCGTCGGTATTGTATCCGGCATGAAAAGACCCTCGTCAGGGGCCTGCCCGGCCAGCAGCGCCTCTTTAAAGGACACGCTTCCGGCAAAGGGGGCAATCCCCGGGATCGTCTTCACACGACGGTTGGTGCTGTAGTATCTGATGGTCATTTGAGCTTCCATTCCGGGCTTTCCTATAAACTTAATGACGCCAATAAAGCAACAAAAAACAGCGCTGAAGCGGCCCGATTTGAATAGCCGTTGGAAAATCACCGCTTGTGTGCTAAAAGATATCGATCCGCGCAAAGGCTGCGCGGAAATATATTGCTTTTGTTCAAGGTCACCATGATGGACAAAAAACCGCTCCGTCTGACGGAAACTGTACAAAGCGCGGGCTGAGCCTGCAAGATAGGTCCGGGGGACCTGTCCGAAATTCTGAAAGATCTGCCGCTGATATCAGATCCCCGGCTTCTGACCGGGTATGAACACGCGGAAGACGCCGGGGTGTATAAAATATCCGATGATCTCGCCCTGGTGCAGACGCTCGATTTTTTCACGCCGACGGTGGACGATCCTTTTATCTTCGGTCAGATCGCCGCGGTCAATGCGATCAACGATATTTACGCGATGGGCGGCAGGCCTCTGACCGCCATGAATATTGTGTGCTTTCCCATACAAACAATGGACAAGGACGTTTTGAAAAACGTTCTTGCAGGCGGACTGGATAAAATGCGCGAAGCAGGCGTGCTGCTTGTGGGCGGTCACTCCGTGGAGGATGCGGAACTCAAATACGGCCTTTCCGTGACGGGAACGATCCACCCGCAGCGCGTGCTGTTCAACCGCGGCGCAAGGCCGGGTGACAAACTGATCCTCACCAAGCCGCTGGGCACGGGCATTATCAGCACGGCGCTGAAAGCCGCTGAGGCCGACGACGCCCTTGTGGCCCGCGCTGTCGGGGTCATGACCGGGCTCAATAACAAAGCAGCCGAAATCATGCTGGCGGCCGGCGATATCCATTCCTGCACGGACATCACCGGCTTCGGTTTTCTGGGGCATGCCCTGGAAACAGTCGCGGCCAGCGACGTTGGACTGCGCATTGATTCGGCCGCCGTTCCGATCATCGAAGGCGTCCGCGAGCTTGCCGAGACGGGCTATGTTCCGGGCGGTCTTTACCGCAACCGTAATTATTTTATCGACCGGATCGAAAAAGCCGCTTCCTGTCCCCATTGGGTTTTAGACATCTGCTTTGATCCTCAGACTGCCGGCGGACTTTTTTTCAGCCTGCCCGCCGCAAAGGCGCATGCCACACTAGAGGCAATGCATAAAGCGGGAATCGACGCCGCAGCCGTGGTCGGTGAGGCAACCAGCGGGCATCCGGGCAAAATTCTCATCACGTAACAAACGACCAGAGCCGCAACGGGCATACCATGAAGCCGGAATCACTTGCCTTCAAAAACGAAACTCAACGGAATTTGCAAAAACTCCTCGATCTTGTGCAGCCGGATGACTCACTTTTGATCATGATGTACGGCAGCCCCGACCCGGACGCCATCGCCTCAGCCATGGCACTGTGGGAACTGCTTCGCCGCACCAGGGGACTGTCTCACTGCACGATGGCCGCAACCGAACCCATCCGCCGCCTGCAAAACAAAGAACTGATCCGGGCCATGCGCCTCAATATCCGCCTGCTGAGCCAGGTGGATACCGGCGCCTATCGGCTGGCCGCGCTGGTGGACGCTCAACCTAGTTTCTTCGGCAGCCGCCCTTTGCCCTTTTCACCGTCGATCGTCTTTGACCACCATCCCCTCGAGGGCGAGTGGACGGCGCCGTTTGCCGATGTCCGGCCCCAGTTCGGCGCGCTTTCCACGATCATGACCTCTTATCTGCTTTGCGCGCGCATCCGCGTTTCCCGCAATCTGCACACAGCCCTTCTTTACGGCATCAAAACGGATACGGACAATTTCGACCGGGAAACGGACGCCGAGGATATACGCGCCTACACCCATCACTCGAGGCACGCGAATATGCGGCTCATCCGTCGCATCGAGCTCAATCAGACGCCGATACGCTACCTGAAATATTTTGACCATGCCTTCCACCACATGAAGCATTATCGGGGCAGGCGCGTCGGCTTTCTGGGGCTGGTGGAAAGCCCGGATGTCTGCGTCCAGGTCGCGGATTTTTATCTGCGCCTGATCGGCACACGAATCGTTGTCGTCGCAGGCATCGTCAGCGACCGCCTGATCATCATTTTCCGGTCAGACGGCTACCGGCATGACTGCGGCGCGATGGCCCAACAGGCCTGCGGCCGTATCGGACAGGGGGGCGGGCACCGCGGCGCCGCCCGCGTGGAAATCTCCCTTGATATTTTGAAACAGGAGCTGAAGGGCGATTTGTCGCAGCAAAGCGTCGATCATTTTCTTAATCAGTGCCTGAAAAAAAGCGCGGACACTAGCCAGGAGGGCGTATCTTAAATAAGGATAAGACATGAAAGAAATCGGCTTCCACAAAGAAAAAACCACCGGACGATACCTCAACCCTTTTGACGACTTCCAGCCCAAGGAACTGCCCATTGAAGTGCGCTACGACGAGATAACCGGTGTGGCCAGCCGCATTCTTCCCTATCGCGTAAGACCCGCCCAGAAGCCGGACACGGACGCCTATCTGGAAAAATCACCCTCTTCGATCTGCCCTTTCTGCCCGGAGCTTTTTGACAAGCTCACGCCCAGATTCACCTCCGATATACTCCCGGAGGGTAAATTCAAAACAGGAGAGGCCTGCCTGTTTCCCAACGCCTTCCCCTACGACGCGACCAACACGGTGGCCATCTTTTCCTCGCGCCATTTCATTCCTCTTGATCAGCTCACGCCCGACGCCATGCGCGACGGCTTTGCCGTATGTCGTGACTATTTTCACCGCATCGCCGAAATGGGCCAGGGCTATCAGCATTGCTCTATCAACTGGAACTACATGCCCCCCTCCGGCGGCGGGCTTATCCACCCCCACCTGCAGACTATCGTGAGCAAAAAGCCGACGAATTTTGTCCGCCGGCTCATCGCTTCTGCACAAAATTACGAAAATGCCTCCGGCGGCGCCAACCTGTGGCGCAATCTTCTCGTCATCGAGCAGGAGGCCTGCGAACGGTTCATCGCCACAACGGGTGCGATCTCGTGGCTGGCCGCTTTTTCCCCCAAAGGCATGGCTGGAGAGGTCGATTTTTATTTCAGGGAAAAAACTTCGTTTTTCGATCTTACACAGACCAATTTCGAAGAAATGCTCGAGGGGCTTTCCAGAGTTTTTTATTATTTATATGTTAACAACTTCATGAGCTTCAATCTGTCTTTATACGCCACCATGACGCCGGACAAAAATTTCTGGGTGCACGGCCGCATCGTACCACGCTTTGAAATCAACCCCATCGGCACAAGCGACCTGAATTACTTCGAAAAACTGCACGATGAGATCATCTGCCCGGTCGTGCCGGAACAGCTTTGCAAAGAGCTGCAGGCGTATTTTACGGCACAGGAGTGAAAGTTTGAAGATTGGAGGGTTGATGGATAACGCTACCCCCGCGTAGGCGGAAAGCCGATTCCAACAGCAAAAAAAGCGGCCGCAAAGGCCGCTTTTTTGCCATATTCCGGACGGATTTTTTTAATCCTCTGTGCCGCCTCCGGCCGCGGGTGACGCCTCTTTGCTTTCCGAGGCCGCATCCTTACCGGCAGGCTTCGCATTTTGCGGCTTTTTACCCGCGTAGTCCGTCGCGTACCAGCCGGTTCCCTTCAGGCTGAAGGAGGACAGAGACATCATTTTCTGTACTTTCCCCTTGCAGAATTTGCATGTCTTCAGATCCGGCTCAGTGATGCCCTGAAAGGCTTCAAATTGTTTGCCACATTTTTTGCACTTATACTCATAGATAGGCATGATTCAACCTCCCCAAATTAATTACATATATCGCCGATCGAGAATCCACTCGAAAAACAATCGAAAACAATGTCCAGGTCATTGTGCCTTACCGTCTGCAGCGCACTGCGCGTCAGAAAGTGGACGATCTTTTCTTCCCGTTCCTTTTCTTCCCCGGGCGCATCAAAATCGCTCAGACCGCTTCCGAACCTCAGCACGTGAATAAGCTCGTGTGCCGCGATGTAGAGCATCAAAGGCGCTAACTTAACGAATGAAGCAGCCCTGTCCACAGCGTCGAGAATGATATTGTCCTGCAGGCAGACCCTGTAGAAATCAAAGCCGCCGGCTCCGTCAACACCGGGCTTTTCGTATGTATATTTACACAGATGCGCAAACGCGCCGTCTTTTACTTCATGCTCTTGTAAAAAAGCAAGGGTTTTTACGTCGTACCTGTTTTCACGCAAATCCCCGTCGCTGAGACGGAAATGACGGCATACAAGCATTTCCGCCTCATTGAAGGCTCTGGCCGTCAATGGTATCTGCGTCCTATCAAAACAGCGTATCATGGAAACACCTTGAATTATCGTCGCCTCCGACTGTTTGGCGGTAATATAGCCATCCGGCCGGCGCCTGTCAATCCCGGCGGCCGCCCGCTTTTCGGTCTCTCCAGACAGGTATTGCTTGTCAAACAAAGTCGCCGATGCTAATATCGCCGATCATTTAATGGCTCCAAAAAAATATGAGGATCGTACCCATGGAGATTACCGTCGGCATCGACGATGAAAACAGAAACAGCCTCAATGAAGAACAAGGCCTGCTGCTTTTGCGTCCTTTTGCCGCAATCGGCCGGAGGGTGATCGCCTGGGTCGGAAGCATGGGAGCCGCCACAATTTTTCTGTCTCTGGCATTGATCAGAATCCCCGGCCGCAATCAACTTTCCCGTATCATTCAGCAGACATACTACATCGGCGCGCGCTCCATTACTATCATCATGCTGGTGAGCCTGTTTACCGGCATGGTATTGGGCCTGCAGTCCTATCACGCTTTAGTCCAGTTCGGCGCGGCAGGCGCCGTCGGCTCGCTCGTTTCCCTTTCTCTGATCATGGAGCTCGGGCCCGTGCTCACCGCCATTATGATCACGGCCCGGGCCGGCTCGGCCATCACGGCGGAAATCGGCATCCAGCGCATCAGCGAGCAGATCGACGCGCTGACCACCATGCGGATCAGTCCGGTGCGCTATCTGATCAGTCCGAAAGTGGCGGCGGCCATTATCAGCTTTCCGCTTTTGACCTCCGTGTTCGACCTGATCGGCATTCTGGGCGGCTACATCTCCGCCGTAGTCCTTCTGGGGCTAAACGGCGGAATTTATCTGCACAGTGTCCAGACGTATGTGGTGCTAAGCGACATCACCAACGGGTTTGTGAAATCGCTCGTTTTTGCCGTCATTGTCGCCACGGTCTGCTGTTATCACGGGTATTTTACTCATATGCGCAAAGACAGCCACGGCGCACGGGCGGTCGGTCTGTCCACGACGGCCGCGGTGGTGACCTCCTGCGTGCTTATTTTAGTCTCCGACTATGTCGTGACTTCGCTTCTGGTATAGAGAGATTTGATGAAAACGCCTCTGGTTGAATTTAAGGATGTCACCAAACGCTTCGGCGCGAAAACCGTGCTCGACCGTGTCAATCTGCAGATCTACGAAGGAGAGGTCACAACCATCATCGGCCTTTCCGGCTCGGGCAAAAGCGTGATGCTCAAGCATATCATCGGGCTTTTACAGCCGGACGAAGGGGCTATTTATTTCCGCGGCAGACAGCTGTCCTCGATGAGCAAAAGCGAGCTTGCCGCGTCATTTGCACGTATCAGCTACATGTTTCAGGGTAACGCACTTTTCGATTCCATGACGGTCTATGACAATATCGCCCTGCCGCTTCGCGAGACGACCAATTTAAAAAAAATGGCGATCGACCGCAAGGTGATGGCCAGGGTAAAGCAAACGGAGCTTACCGAAGCCATCCATAAGTACCCCTCCGAGCTTTCCGGCGGAATGCAAAAGCGCGCGGCGCTGGCGCGCGCGCTCATCACCGACCCGCAAATCGTTCTGTTTGACGAGCCGACCACCGGACAGGATCCGGTCCGCAAAAATGCTATTTTGAGCATGATCGCCCAGTATCAGAAAAAATTCAATTTCACCGCCGTGCTCGTCAGTCACGAAATCCCGGACGTCTATTTTATTTCCAACCGCATTCTGGCTTTGTATGACCGCAGGATTGTCTTTCAGGGAACGCCCACCGAGCTGGAAGATTTCGATCACCCGTTTATGGATGAGGTGATCGGCAGCCTCGAAGCTCTGCAGAAGGAATTGACCGGCTTTTACACAAAAAGGCAGTTCGCCATGCTCAACCACGTGCAGCTCAAAAGGAGAAAAGACGAAAACTCCTACTGCATGGTGGTCTTCAGCATCAACAGGCTCGAAACCATCGCCGGGCTCATCGGGCATGACGCGGCGCAGGAGACACTGCGTCACCTGAGCGTGTTTATCGACAAACACTTCGGGGACATCGGAGGCTTTTCGAGCCGCCGCAACACAGGCGAAATCATAACGATGCTTCCCTATTCAAGTCTTGCCGAAACGCAGGGCATCCTGGATAATTTCGCGGCGGATTTTCGCAAGCAGATCATACCCGCCTTGCAGGCGGGCGTCTGCGCGCCGGAAGGGGCCCAAGCGGTTGATGCAACCATAACGGCAGGCATTGCCGAAGGCCATCCGTCAACGGATGTCGATGCGGTCATTGCCCGCGCCATGTCGCAACAAAAAGAAATCGGGCGTCTCAGCTGCGCCCCGGGAGTGTGAAAAATGAAAAAATACACCATGGAAACTATCGTCGGCGTTTTTGTCGTTTTCGGCCTGATTTGTGTCGGATATATGACTGTAAAGCTGGGGAAGGTTGACTTTCTGGGGGGCAATACCTACACGCTGACAGCCAGATTCAACACGGTTTCCGGCCTGAGAATCGGCAGTCCGGTGAACATCCTTGGAATCAGCATCGGGCGTGTGGAGAAAATCTCGATGGATCAGGACAGCCTCAAGGCGGTCGTGAAGATGAAGATAAACAAAGATATTAAAATTTACGATGACGCTATCGCGGCCATCAAGACGGAAGGGCTCATCGGCGACAAGTACCTGAGTATCGACCCGGGAGGGGGAGGCGACCTGCTCGGTCCCGGCGGCGTCATCGCGGACACGCAATCGCCCATTGACATCGAATCGCTCATCAGCAAATATGCCTTTGGAGAAGTCAAAAAAGACGACTTGAAAAAAGACGACAAAAAGTAAGCCGGGGAAATGAATAATGAGAAAATATGTACTTGCGCTCAATCTGTTGATGATTTTTATGCTGTCTGCCATCGCCGTGGCCGGTGAGCCGACCACGGCCGTTGAAGCGTCCGTCAATCAGGTGCTCGACGTACTCAAGGACCCCAAACTCAAAGGGGAGGAAGCCAAAAGCGTCAAGACGGAAAAGCTGCGTGTCATTTACAAGGGCATGTTCGACGAGATGGAATTTTCCCGTCGCACACTGACACGCAACTGGAAAAACTTCACGCCGGCCGAACGCAGAGAATTTGTCGAGCTCTTCGAGCAGGTTCTGGAAAAATCCTATCTCGATAAAATTCTGGACTATTCCGATGAAAAAATCGTTTTCCACAAGGAAAGCATGATCGCCAAGGATAAGGCGGAGGTTCAGTCGAAAATCGTCACCTCCTCCAAAGAAATTCCGATTGACTACCGCCTGATTTTAAAAGACGGCAAGTGGAAGGTCTATGACGTGGTAGTGGAAAACGTCAGCCTGGTGCAAAACTACCGGACACAGTTCAATGAGATACTGGCCGACGGCACGCCTGAGCAGCTGCTCAAAATCCTGCGCAAGAAAGTAAAGGAACAATAAAACAATCAATCATGAAGCACTCCCTTTGCCTTGTGGCCATCTTCGCCTGGCTTGCCCTCTTCTGCGCGCCCGCAAGCGGTGCTGTGTCCGGGGACGGGAAAACCGCATACGCCGCCAACACCGCGGCTGAGCCGGCCATGGCGCAAATGCCCGACCCGACGGATGAATCGGCATATGACGACGATGATGATTATGATTATGACGACGAGCCTTTCGGCGAGGAAAGAGTCACGATTTCCGACCCGCTGGAACCTGTCAACAGAATTGCCCATGTTTTCAACGACCGGATGTATTTCTGGGTGCTCAAGCCTGCCGCCGTGGCCTACAAAGCCGTGGCCCCCGAGCCGGTCAGGATCAGCGTGAAAAATTTATACTCCCATCTGGGCTACCCGGCCCGTTTCTTAAGCTGTCTTTTGCAGACAGATTTTACAGGCGCCGCCGAAGAAACAGGCAGATTCGTCATCAACACCTTGTGGGGCATCGGCGGGCTGATGGACCCGGCAGCGGGGGAAAACATCAATCTTGAAAAACAGGATACGGACCTGGGAGAGACGCTGGGTGTCTATGGCGTTGGGCATGGTTTTTATATTGTCTGGCCGGTTTTCGGACCATCCAGTCCGCGTGACAGTGCAAGCTTCATCGACAGTCATTTATTGTATCCCACTTCTTATTTCTGCCCCTGGTATGTCTCCACGGCGCTTACCGCCCTTGAATATGTCAACAGCGCCTCGCTGAGAATCGGCGAGTATGAATCGCTCGTCGGCGCCGCTATCGACCCTTACGTGGCGATGCGCAACGCCTATGTGCAATACCGCATGAAGAGCGTACAAGCACGCCAGGCCAGATCTCTGCTGTTTAAAGAAGAGACGGCCGGACCTCCTGAGGTAAAGGAGGCCGAAGATGAAAATTAAACTTTTTACCTCGGAGCGATTATGAAAAAACGGCTCACACGAATATCACTGATCTTTTTTCTGGTGGCGGCCTTCCATCCGTGCGCCCTTGCAGGCGGTATGTTCGGGCCTCCGCAAACTATTTCCAGGATAGCCGGAGGGCTGAACACCTCCATCGGCTATCGATACCACACGGACACATATAAAAATCATTACCACCATAAAATGAAGCAAAATGTAATCTACTCGCAAGTAGCCTGGGGAATGTCCGGTATCTGGGAGGTCTATGGACGCCTTGGATTTGCGGATATGAGAATGCCGGACATGTTTCTCTACGGTCCATCGGTTGTCGATAACTACGAAAAGGATTTTCGCGATACCTGGCATTTTATGGGTACCGCCGGAGCAAAGGTGTTTTACCCGGTCAACCGCTTCTTCGGTCTAGGTGCTTTTATTCAGGGCAGTTTCAATCCGGGGAAATACACAGATGAAACAATCCTGCATGATAACGGCTCACCCATACTGGCGAAGCTGAAAATCAAAAATATGTGGGACATCAATTTCGGTGGCGGCCTGCAGTTTACCCTGCCTTATGATATCCGGACCTATGCAGGCCCTTTTGTTTATTTTGCCCGCGCCGACGCGCGCATGTCACACAATATTCCGGGCCTGCCTTTCGGCACGGAAAAAACTTTTTTAAAAAACAAGTCGCCGGGGGGCGGGTACTTCGGTGCAGACATTCCCCTGATACGCGGGTTTCGCCTGAATATCGAGGGGCAGTACACGAGCCGGTTTTCGGCCGGAGCCGCCATCAGCTATGTTTACTGAGGGATAAACCATGAAAAAGGCCAAAAAAGCGTTAAAGCCGTCCAGGCTGACCGTCGGGGTGCTCTACGGCGGCCGCTCCGGCGAACATGATGTTTCCACGTGTTCGGCCGCCTCCGTGGCAGCAGCGCTGGATAAAACCAAATACAAGGTCGTCGCCGTCGGTATTGACCGCGACGGACGCTGGTATGTACAGCCGAAGCCGGAAATAATACCGCATAAAGACTTCGGCAAAGTTCTGGCCCTCAAAAAAACAGGCCTCTGGCTGGTCAACCAGTTTGAATGCAATAACCGGCTTTATCTTTATAATCTCGAAGACAAAAACAGGCGGGTTGCCGTCGATGTGGTCTTTCCCGTCCTGCACGGCACCTACGGCGAGGACGGCACGATGCAGGGGCTTTTGGAGCTGGCCATGGTTGCGTATGTGGGCGCCGACGTGACCGGTTCGGCCGTCGGCATGGATAAGGACATCGCCAAACGGCTGCTTAAACAGGCGGGAATTCCTGTGGTGCCCTGGATTACTCTAAGCCGCCACGCATGGCAAAAGAATCCCCGAAAGATTATCTCGGCGGCGATAAAAGAACTTAAGCTGCCTTTTTTCGTCAAACCGGTCTGCACCGGCTCTTCCGTGGGTGTCCAAAAAGTCAAAACAAAAAACGAGCTGGCCCGTGCAGTGGAATATGCATTTGAGTTTGACTCACGCGTCATGATCGAAACGGGAATCGACTGCCGCGAAATCGAATGCTCCGTACTGGGAAATGATGAACCTCAGGCTTCCGTTACGGGCGAAATCACCCCCACGCATGAATTTTATTCCTATGAGGCGAAATACCTCGATCCGGAAGGGGCAAAAATGAACATCCCCGCGAAAATTCCCGCCCGGCTTGCCGCGGCCATCCGCAAGTGCGCGATAGCCGGCTATCGGGCGCTCAACTGCAGCTCCATGGCGCGGGTGGATTTCTTCCTGGATAAAAAAACAGGGGAATTTTATTTAAACGAGGTCAACACTCTGCCCGGCTTCACCGGCATCAGCATGTATCCCAAACTCTGGGCCGCCGGCGGCCTGCCTTATACTGAACTGCTCGACAGGCTCATTGAACTGGCGCTTGACCGTCATCGTGTGAAAAAGGCCGTCAGAACGGATTGATCTGCGCCTTCCCGGTTAAAGCCTCTCCAAAAAAAACAGTGCGTGGATTCTTATCCACGCACTGTTTTGCATCAATGAAACATCTTTTTTACTTGTTTTGCTTTTTCACTTCAGGCAAAGCCGGCGCGGCCACAGCCGGCTGTCCTTTTGTTCCCAGAAGCTCCACTTCAAAAACCAGCGTCGCTCCGCCGGGAACCACAGGCGGCCGTCCACGGTCGCCGTAGGCGATATCAGATGGGCAAACCAGTTTTGCCTTGCCTCCCACCTTCATCATACGCACACCTTCCGCCCAGCAGGGAAAGACCTGATTCAAAGGCAAATCCACCGGCTCGCCGCGCTTAAGGGAGCTGTCGAATTCGGTGCCGTCAATCAGCTTGCCGACATAATGAACTTTGACGATGTCGGACGCTCCTGGCTGCGCACCCGTGCCTGCTTTGAGCTCAGTATAGATCAGACCGGAGTCCGTTTTTTGCGCACCTTGTTCAGCGGCCGCTTTTTCCAGGTACGCCCTGGAGAGCTCTTTTTGTTTTTCGGTCGCTCTTTCCATTCTGGCTTGCGCCAGCTCACCGAGTTTCCTTAACTGGTCTTCCGGCTCCACCGCCAGCTTCTTGCCGGCGGCCGAATCGGCCATGCCCTGCTGCACATATTTAAATTCTTCAGGGCTCAGGTCAAAAACAGACAATTGCTTATTCAAGTGAGCGCCCAGCGCGTAAAAGGCCTTCTGTTCCTCCGTTTTCGGCGCCTGAGGCGAGCAGCCCCACACGGCAATCGCAGCGACAATAAAAATCGTCATCAATTTACGCATAACAATCCTTTCCCCTCTTTATTATTTTTTATTAAAGGCCGGCCGTTATTTCTTCTTGCCGGTTTTGGGCGCGGTTTTCTGGTTTTCCGCGGGCGCCACGGGCGTTTTGATCTCCAGGAGTTCCACTTCAAAAACAAGCGCGGCTCCCCCGGGAATCAAAGGAGGCCTGCCTTCATCGCCGTAGGCTATATCGGAGGGACAAAACAGTTTCGCCTTGCCTCCCGTTTTCATCATAGACACACCTTCCGTCCAGCAAGGGATGACCTGCCCCAGCGGAAATTCCGCGGGCTCACCGCGCTTTACGGAACTGTCAAATTCGGCACCGTCAATAAATGTACCGACATAATGAACCTTCACTGTGTCCGAGGCCTTGGGGCTTGTCCCCGTTCCCTTTTTCAGCTCCTGATAGATCAGGCCGCTTGATGTTTTTTCAGCTCCCGCGGCGGCGGCCGCTTTTTCCAGAAACGACTCCGCCGCCTCCTTGTTCTTTTTTAGCGCTGCCTGCATCCGGCTGTGCGCCAGAGCATTGATACTCTGTCCGTACGCTTCCGGCTCGGCAAGCAGTTTCTTGCCGGCGGCCAGATCCCTCATACCCTCTTTGACAAATGCAAACTCCTCCGCGGAAAGCCCGAAAACGGACAGTTGCCTGGCCATATGTACGCCCAGCGCGTAGAGGACCTTTTGCTCCTGTGTCTCGGGCGGGGCGGCCCATGCCGGGACGGTGACAAGCACAACCAACACACACAAAATCAATTTACGCATAAAATTCCTTTCCTGAATCAAGATTTTTTACACATCGGCCGGCCGGCCGAACACCAGTCCGGGGTAGTTCGTTGACCCTCCGGCCGTGAACCCATCGAGCAGCTGTACGACGACTTCCTCACCTTTTTTCACTACTTCTATCTGTTCGGGAACAATTACAAAAGCGTTGGCCATGGCCATGGATTTCAATATGCCTGAGCCTTGCTCTCCGGTAAGTCGCGCCACATACCTGCCCTTTTCATAACTGACCACGGCCCGCAGGAAATGCCTGAACCCGGCCGGTTTTCTGATGCCGCGGGCGCTCACCGCTTTCATCTCCGGACGAAAGATATTCGTATATCCCTGCATTTTCAGCAGGCAGGGGCGGGCAAACTGCTCGAACGACACCATTACGGAAACAGGATTTCCGGGCAGGCCGAACAGGGGCACACCCTCAATGGCGCCGAAAGCCAGAGGCTTGCCCGGACGCATGGCTACCTGCCAGAAGTGCATCTCATTGCCGATGTCGCGCATCACATCCTTTACAAAATCGAAATCGCCCACGGACACCCCGCCGGAGGATAAGATGACATCCGCGCGCGAGGCTGCCTGAAAGATCTTTGCCAACTGCGCCTTCCGGTCACGGCCGATGCCCAGCATTACCGGTATCCCGCCGCAGGCGCTCACCTGGGCCGCCAGTGAGTAACTGTTGGAATTGACAATCCTGCCGGGCGGCGGCTCTTCGTCAATTTCCACCAGTTCGTCACCGGTGGAAAGTATCGCCACACGCGGCCTTTGATGAACATAAACGAACGATTTACCCAATGAGGCCAGTATGCCGATATGCCCCGGGCGCAGCACACTGCCCCTTTTGATCACCAGCTCCTCTTTTTGGACATCCTCGCCCACCTCGCGAATTTCCTGTCCCCGGGAGGCGCTGATTTTAACCAGCACCGTCTTGTCCGTCTCCTGCGTATCCTCGCGGCAGACGACTGTGTCCGCCCCTTCGGGAATGACCGCGCCGGTCATGATCCGGGCCGCCTGCCCTTTTCCGACGCGCACGCGCGGCAGCACACCGGCGGCGATTGTTTCCGTGACTTTGAGCACGACCGGCTTTGAGTCGCGCGCACCCTTTATATCCGCCGCGCGCAGCGCGTAGCCGTCCTTTGCCGAGTTGGCGCGCGCGGGAATATCACGCGGAGAATAAACATCCTCACCGATCACCCGGCCGCACGCCTCCAGAATATCCACCTTTTCCAGCTCCAGCGGCCGACATCCGGCAAGAATGATCCGGCGCGCCTCTTCCAAAGAAATCACTTAATCATCTCCATGGCTTTAATCTGACGCACATTATCAGAGACTCATTCGTTGTCAATATGAAAATAGAGGCGAGGGGCCGGGGCGACTTCCTGAAAAGTTCCGCAGGGGGATGATCATACAATCTTCGTCATCACTTTTTTCTGCGCTTGAACTATATGAACATTTGCGCTAGGGAAAGCTCATTGCAGTGAGGGAACAAGTCGATGACGCCACAACAGAAGAAAATCCGCAAAATGCTCGAGGAAAAACAAGGCATTTTACTGGTTCACTATTACGCACGACCCGAAATTCAGGAAATAGCCGATGTACTGGGCGATTCGCTGGTTCTCGCCCGGGCGGCGGCGGACTCCGACGCCAAAGTAATTGTCTTTGCCGGCGTGCATTTCATGGCGCAAAGCGCGGCAATCCTTTCGCCTGAAAAAACTATTTTACTGCCCCGACTGGACGCCGGCTGCCCGCTGGCGGACGCGGCCACGGCCGAATCAGTCCGGCAGATGAGGGAAAAGCATCCGGATGCCCTGTTTGTGACCTACATCAATTCCAGCGCGGAGGTTAAAGCCATAAGCGATGTGTGCTGCACCTCCTCCAATGCGGAACAAATTGTCGGAAACGAGCCGGCGGGCCGGAAAATTGTCATGCTGCCGGACGGCAATCTGGCGCGCCATATATCTTCTGTAAGCCAACGGGAGATCATCGCCTGGGAGGGCTGCTGTCCGGTTCATCAGGCTTTAACTCCACAAGAGGTGGCCGCGCGTAAACGGGAGCATCCGGGCGCACCTTTTGCCGCTCATCCGGAGTGCCACCCAGATGTGCTTGCTCTTGCCGATTTTGTCGGCTCGACCTCGGCTATTTTGAAATTCGCGCGCGAATCCAAGGCCAAGGCCATCATCATCGGGACAGAGGCGGGCATCATGGCCAGGCTCAAGAAAGAAAGCCCGGAAAAGACATTTATTCTTGCCTCCGATGTGCTTTTGTGCGCCGATATGAAAAAAATCACACTCGACGACATTGAAAAATCACTCACCACGATGCAGCCTGTCGTCACGGTTCCCCAAAACATCAGCCGCGCCGCAAAAAAAGCGCTCGATAAAATGCTTTCTTTGTCATAGACTTGTTCCTGTCGCCTCTGGATAACATTCATTGAGAAAAATCATCAACAAATCCAATCCTGATGAAGCTCCCGCGCTTAGCAGGCTTTTAGGAGAGCTGGAAAAGGAATCAACCGTAGAGGCCCAGGGACTTTGCGCCCCGGCGCGTCCGTTTCTAAGCGCGCTTTTGTTTCAACGCCTGCAAAAACCGCTCGCCGTGATCTGCCCCACCGCCAGGGAGGCAGCCGCCTTTGCCCGGGACCTCACCCTCTTTATTGATGAGGACGACATCCTGCATTATCCGCCGCTGGATTTTTTTTCCATCGACATGTTCGCGCTGCAGCGCGAGGAGGAACTGGCGCGACTCAGGACGCTCACCCTCCTGCAGGTGGACAGCCGTAAAATCATCGTCACCTGCATCGAGGCCTGCGCGCAAAAAGTCATGCCTTTCGGCCTGTTTCAAAAACACCTGGAAATCATCTCGACCGGCGACATTCTGCCATTGGATGAATTCACGCAAGGGCTCGCGGACGGAGGATACAGACGGGTTTCTCTGGTGGAAAGCCAAGGGGAGTTCAGCCTGCGCGGCAATATACTGGATATTTTCCCGCCGACGCTCAAGCTGCCGGTCAGGCTGGAAATGGCGGCCGATGAGGTTGAATCCATCCGCAGCTTCGACTGTTCTTCGCAGCGTTCGGAAGCCCCCGTCAACGCTTTCGTTTACGGACCGGCCGCGGAAATCATCATGGATGACTCAGGGCTTGCGCGCGCGTTAAATAATGTCAAACGCAGGGTCGATGATCTGGAGCTGCCGCGTGAAATGCGCCGCCGCCTGACGGAAACACTGCGTGAACAGACAGCCGCCATGGTCAACCCGATTTTCCTGCCTCTTTTTTATGAAGATTATGACGCACCAGAAAGCTTCGGCTCTCAGAATCTCTCCAGCGTGTTTGATTATCTGCCGCAAAACACACTTCTGGTACTAAACGATCCGCCGGCTATCGGACAGGCTGCGCAAAACGTCGCCACCGGTATAGACAAAATGCTTTTCAAGGCCAAAGCAGGCGGCAGGTTCTATCTGGAAAGCTCCGGCATCTACCTCGGTGAGGAATCAGTGCGCGGACACCTGGGCCGGTACCGTCAGCTGCGCCTCATGTCCCTGACAATTGACACGCCTGACCGGGCGATCGCTCCTGTTCAGATTACGGCGCAGCCCGTCTCTTTAGTGGCAGAACTCCGGCAGGGGGAAATACGCGAAGAGGCGCTGCTGCGGGCGGTGGTTCTTCAGATAAAAGAATGGCTGTCGCAGGGGCTGCTGGTGTTTTTTATCTCGCCCACGCCGGAAGACGAGGCGCGCATGGCGCATCTGCTTTCCGGGTACGACCTGCCGCTCGAGAAACTGCCCGCCGGGAGGCATCTGCTTTCCATGATCCGTGCCCTGAACGGAAAGCAGGCCGCTTTTATCCGTGAGGGAAAGATCTCCGGCGGCTTTATCTGCCGGGATCTGGGCGTCGCTTTTTTGAGCGAAGAGGAAACCTTCGCCCGAAAAAAATCCCGCCGCACCGTACGCTCACGCCATGAAGGGTTTTTCCTCAAATCGTTCGGGGATCTCAAGGAGGGCGACTATGTCGTCCACACTGATTTCGGTATCGGCATTTACCGCGGCCTCAAAAAAATCACCGTGGGCAGAATTGAAAATGATTTTCTGGTCATCGAATATCTCGGCGCGGACAGACTCTACCTGCCGGTAAACGCGCTGGACAGAATTCAGCGTTATCTGGGGCCGGAAGGCTCTACCCCGCGGGTGGACAGGATGGGCGGGGCCTCCTGGGACGCGGTCAAGGAAAGAGTGAAAAAATCCATCCGCGACGTGGCCGAGGAGCTGGTGGCGATCTATGCCGCGCGCGAGACGATGGAAAGAAAATCCTTCGCTCCGCCGGAAAACCTCTACGAGGAATTCTCTTCAGCTTTTCCGTTCGAGGAAACACCGGATCAGGCCAGGGCGATCGAAGATGTGCATGCCGACATGGATGACGTCAAGCCCATGGACCGGCTCATCTGCGGCGATGCGGGCTTCGGAAAAACGGAAGTCGCCCTTAGGGCCGCCTTCCGCGCGGTAATGGACGGCAGACAGGTGGCGCTTCTGGCGCCGACGACCATTCTCACCGAACAGCACTTTGCGACTTTTACCGAACGCCTGGCTGATTATCCGGTTCGCGTCGAAGCGCTCAACCGCTTCAAAAGTGCGGCCCAGGTCAAAAGCACGCTGGCGGATCTGCGCCTCGGCAGAGTGGATATCGTCATCGGTACACACCGTCTTTTACAAAAGGACGTGTCGTTCAAAGACCTGGGGCTGGTGATCATCGACGAGGAGCAGCGCTTCGGCGTGGCGCACAAGGAAAAGCTCAAGAAAATGCGCACTCTCGTCGATGTGCTGACTCTTTCGGCCACGCCCATTCCGCGCACGCTGCACCTTTCGCTGGTCGGCATCCGCGACCTGTCCGTCATCAACACGCCGCCGGTGGACCGGCAGCCGATTAAAACCTACGTGCTGGAATTTGATGAAGACACCATCAGCTCAGCCATCGGGGCGGAGCTGGCACGCGGCGGGCAGGTCTTTTTTCTCCATGACCGGGTCCGCTCAATCTATTCCATCGCCCATCTGCTGCACAGGCTCGCCCCACAGGCGCGCACGGGCGTGGTGCACGGGCAGATGAAACCCGCGGAAATTGAAAAAACCATGTCGCAGTTCATCCGGCATGAGCTCGACGTACTGGTCTGCACGACGATTATCGGCTCCGGCCTGGACATACCTGCGGCCAACACCATCATCATCAATCGCGCCGACCGCTTCGGTCTGGCCCAGTTGTATCAGATCCGCGGCCGGGTGGGTCGCGGCGCGGTGGAAGCCGCAGCCTACCTTCTGCTCCCCAGAGGCGCTCTTCTGTCGCGCGACGCTTTAAAAAGGCTGCAGGCCATCAAGGAATTTTCCGAACCAGGCTCCGGCTTCCGTATCGCCTACAATGACCTGGAAATACGCGGCGGCGGCAACCTGCTGGGCCTGTCGCAGGCGGGTCATATTTCAGCCGTCGGCTATGAACTCTACACGGAAATGATGGAAAAGACCGTGCGTGAGCTCAAGGGGGAACACCCCCCTGTGCAGGAGGAGGCGCTTCCGGAAATAGCGCTGGGGATTTCCGCCTTCCTGCCCGAGGATTACATTAAGGACATCCACCAGCGCCTGGTTTTGTATAAAAGGATCTCCCTGGCGGCAAACAAGGAGGAAATCGACGGGCTGCGCGATGAACTGGCCGACTGCTACGG
>Ga0116183_1002455_pt1 | contig 19974 bp, 20 predicted proteins | sample AD_UKC078_MetaG_FD_89753 | JGI IMG/M metagenome (GOLD analysis project Ga0116183, IMG submission 89753) | Active sludge microbial communities of municipal wastewater-treating anaerobic digesters from USA - AD_UKC078_MetaG | ecosystem: Engineered > Bioreactor > Anaerobic > Digestate | place: USA... | reverse complement strand
CAGACCCGCGAGAACGGCCGTCACAGCCACGTAGCTGACCTTCATAACGCTCCTCATTCGTGCACCCTCGTATCGCCTGTCACGTGCGCATCGAAGTATGGCATCAAGTTCCGGGTTCGCGCATCACGGGCGGGCGCAATCGACACGATCCGAGCCGGGTTGTTGCGCATACGGAACTTTAAGCTTGCGCTCACGTCTACCTCAGGTATTGTTTGCTGTGCAGGGCTTGGTGGCCCTATGGACCGTGGGGAGTTCGGGGCCACCGCCCTGCTTTTTCTTTGTTTTTCTTTGTATTTAACGGTGTCATCGCCTGTTCGCGATGGCTGCCCGGGCATCTGCAAAGTTTGCCGGGGCCCGTTCCGAATCCCGGCGGCAGCCCGAATCCGAAATGGCCACCTGACCGGCGGTAGCACCGGCCAGGTGGCCATTTCAGCTGGCTGCCCGCTGAGGCGTCAACCTTAGACGTCGCCCTTAGACGTCGCCCTTAGACGTCGCCCTTAGACGTCGTAGTACAGCGAGAACTCATACGGGTGAGGGCGGATCTGGATCGGCAGGATCTCGTTCTCCCGCTTGTAGGAGATGTAGGTCTCGATCAGGTCGGACGTGAACACGCCGCCCTCGGTCAGATAGTCGTGGTCCTGCTCGAGACGGTCGATCACCGCCGACAGCGACGTCGGAGCCTGCGGGATATTGGCGGCCTCGTCCGGCGGGAGCTCGTAGAGGTCCTTGTCGACCGGTGCCAGCGGCTCGATCTTCTTCTTGATGCCGTCGATGCCGGCCATCAGCATCGCTGCGAACGCCAGGTACGGGTTGCCCGAGCTGTCCGGGCAACGGAACTCCAGGCGCTTGGCCTTCGGGTTGTTGCCGGTGATCGGGATACGCACACAGGCCGAGCGGTTGCGCTGGCTGTAGACCAGGTTGATCGGGGCCTCGTAGCCCGGCACGAGCCGCTTGTAGGAGTTCACCGTCGGGTTGGTGAACGCCAGCAGCGACGGCGCGTGGTGCAGGATGCCGCCGATGTAGTGCCGTGCGATGTCGGACAGGCCCGCATAGCCGGACTCGTCGTGGAACAGCGGCTTGCCGTCCTTCCACAACGATTGGTGGGCGTGCATGCCGGAGCCGTTGTCACCGAACAGCGGCTTGGGCATGAACGTGACGGTCTTGCCGTTCTGCCAGGCGGTGTTCTTGATGATGTACTTGAACAGCAGAACGTCGTCCGCCGCGTGCAGCAGCGTGTTGAACTTGTAGTTGATCTCGGCCTGGCCGGCGGTGCCGACCTCGTGGTGACCGCGCTCCAGGGTGAAACCGGAGTTGATCAGGTTGGTGGACATCTCGTCGCGCAGGTCGACGTAGTGGTCATACGGCGCGACGGGGAAGTAGCCCCCCTTGGGGCGGACCTTGTAGCCGCGGTTGGGGCTTCCGTCGGCCTCGTACGGTTCGCCGCTGTTCCACCAGCCCGACTCCGAGTCCACCTCGTAGAAGGTGCCGTTCATCTTCGAGTCGAACGACACCGAGTCGAAGATGTAGAACTCCGCCTCGGCGCCGAAGTAGCAGGTGTCCGCGATCCCGGTGGACGCCAGGTAGTTCTCCGCCTTACGGGCCACGTTGCGGGGATCGCGGGAGTACGGCTCCCGGGTGAACGGGTCGTGCACGAAGAAGTTGAGGTTGAGCGTCTTGGCGGCCCGGAACGGGTCGATGCGGGCGGTCTCGGGGTCCGGCAGCAGCATCATGTCGGACTCGTGGATCGACTGGAAGCCGCGAACCGATGAGCCGTCGAACGCCAGGCCGTCCTCGAACACGCTCTCGTCGAAGGCCGAGGCCGGGATCGAGAAGTGCTGGACGACGCCGGGCAGGTCGCAGAACCGGATGTCGACGTATTCGACCTTCTCGTCCTTGATCAGCTTGAAAATGTCGTCGGCGGTCTTGTGCTTCGCCACGTAGTTACTCCTTTGTGCAAGCCTGTGATGGTGCGCTCTAGGTGGGGCTTTCCCTGACCCGCGGCTGACGCTAGGGAGCCGATGTTGCACGTCCGTCAAGCGAATGTTGCGCGGACGTTACGCGTCGGGGGCCCGCACACACGCCCTGCGCCGGGCGACGGCGCCGCGTCCCCGCCTATCCTGGGCGCATGGCAGGAGAGATCGGGTCGTGGCTGTCCGGGCCGGATTCGGCCGGAGCCCCCGGCTATCCGGGACAGCGTCTCGGCCTTCCGGAATCCGGTCCCGGTTCGCAGGCGCGGATGGGGCGGCGGGTGGGCGCGCTGATGACGGATTGGCTGATCGCCTACGGCCTGGCCGGCCTCGCGATGGCGTCCGGCCTGTTGACCATGCGGTTTCTTTCACTTGCGGTGCTGGTGATCTGGTTCGCGCTGGGGGTGCTGTCGGTCCGGCTGTACGGGTTCACCCCAGGTCAGTACCTGTTCCGCCTCCAGGTGGCCTCCGTCGACAACCGGCAGCACGTCGGAACCGGGCGGGCTGCCGCCCGCGGATTGCTGATCGCTCTGGTGATTCCGGCGTTGTTCACCGACAGCGACGGGCGGGGCTTCCAGGATCGGCTGACGGCGACGGCGGTCGTCCTGCGCTAGGCGCGCTTACCTGCATCGAGTGAGGACTCCTGCAGGGGGTTACTCGCACTTCGTCTGCGAGATTCCTCACTCGATGGGCTGTGGATGGCGGACTGGCCGATGGCAGCCGAAGTGGCACCGTCGCAGCGGTGTCCGGAGTGTGCGGAGTCTTTCTCGCCAGCGAGGCGCTATCGGCCGGCCTGGTCAGCCGCTATGAGTTGGCTGTCGACCACCGCCGGCTACTGCCCGACGTCTACATGCCGAAGCGGATGGCGATAACCCTCGACGATCGCGTCACCGCGGCGTGGCTGTGGTCGCGGCGCCGCGGAGTCGTCACGGGGTGGGCAGCCTCGGCTCTGCACGGCGCCCGCTGGGTCGACCCCGCGGCACCGATCGAGATAAACCTCGAGCACAACAAGTCGCCGGCGGGGGTGATCACGCGTCGGGACACCCTGCTCACCGCCGAGGTGACGCGGGTACGGGGCATGCCGGTGACGACTGCGGAGCGCACCGCCTTCGATCTCGCCCGGAGGGGTCCGGCCGGCCTCGCCGTCGAGCGCCTCGATGCTCTGGCGCGGGCGACGGGCTTCACGACCGGCGACGTCACCGCCGTGCTCGATGCGCATCCCGGGGTCAGGGGCCGGCGCCGGGTACCTGACCTGCTCGATCTCGTCGACGCGGGCGGGCAGTCACCGAAGGAGACCTGGCTGCGGCTGCTCCTCATCGAGGCCGGCTTCCCCCGGCCCCGGACCCAGATTCCGGTACCGGCCCCGGACGGCTACCCGCGGTACTTCCTCGATATGGGCTGGAAAGAGCACATGGTGGCGGCTGAGTACGACGGGGAACAGCACCGAACGGACAGCAGGCAGTTCCGCGGCGACGTAACGCGTGCTGAGTACATCGACAGTATGGGCTGGCGACGGATACGCGTACTTGCCGGTGATCACCGGAACGACATCGTGCGGCGGGTGGAGCGAGCCGGTGTGCCACGCACGCGCTCAGCCGTCGAGTGAGGAGTCTCGCAGAGGGTTACTCGCACTTCGTCTGCGAGATTCCTCACTCGATGGTCGGGGTGTGCCGCGGGGTGAGGGTGTCAGCGGCGGCGCACGGTGCGCTGCACGCCGCGCATCTTCGCCTGGGCGGGCAGTGGGCCCTTCGGCATGGCGGCCGGTCCGACCCGGCTCCCCAGCGCGGCGAGTTTGTTCTCCAGGATGTCCATCTGCTTGGCGGTGATATTGGCCGGCAGCCGGGTCAGGTGGCGCTCCAGCTTCGACAGTGGCACCTCACCCTCACCGTTGCCGACGATGACGTCGTAGATGGGAACCTCTCCGACCAGACGCGCGGTTCGCTTCTTCTCCTGGGCGAGCAGCGAACGCACCCTGGCGGGCGAGCCCTCCGCGACGAAGATGACACCGGGTCGCCCGATCACCCGGTGTACGGCATCCAGATGACCGTTGGCGGCGACTCCGGGAGTCACCCGCCACTTGCCGCGCAGATTCTCCAGCGCCCAGGCGGCCGCCCCGGTCTGGCCCTCGGCTTTGCGGTAGACGTTCTTCTGGGCGCGCCGACCGAAGATGGCGAACGCCACGAGTAAGCCGAGCACGACCCCGAGCACGGGCATCAGGTAGACGGAGAAACCGCCCGCCCAGACCCCGAACGCCACTGAAACGCCGACGGCGAGCAGGAACCCGAGGACCATGTACGGCAGCAGCCGCTTGTCCTCTTTGCGCTGGATATTGAACGCCTGCCAGATCTGGACGCGACGTTGCTTCGACGCCGCCTTGCGGGCCGCCTTGGCTTCGGCTTTGGCTGCTTTGACCTCAGCGGGGGTGCGGGACTTCGCCATAACTGTCCACAATACGGTCGGGCCTGCGCGACTCCGCGGCCTGCTGGTAGAGCCGCCCGGCCCGGTAGGACGAGCGAACCAGCGGGCCGGCGAGCACACCGGCGAAGCCCAGGCCCTCGGCGTAGCCGGCCAGGTCGGTGAACTCATCCGGGTGCACCCAGCGTTCCACCGGATGGTGGCGGGGCGACGGGCGCAGGTACTGGGTGATGGTGACGATGTCGCAACCTGCGCCATGCAGGTCGGCCAGCGCGGTGCGCACCTCCTCGATTGTCTCGCCCATACCGAGAATGAGGTTGCTCTTGGTGACCAGACCCGCCTCCCGGGCGGCGCTGAGCACGTCCAGGCTGCGCTGGTAGCGGAACGCCGGGCGGATCCGCTTGAAAATCCGCGGGACCGTTTCGAGGTTGTGCGCCAACACCTCCGGACGGGAGGCGAAGACCTCCTCGAGTTGTTCGGGGTTTGCGTTGAAGTCGGGGACGAGGAGTTCAACCCCGGTGGCGGGATTGAGGCCCTTGATGGCCCGGACCGTCTCGGCATACAGCCATGCCCCGCCATCAGGCAGGTCATCGCGCGCCACCCCGGTCACGGTGGCGTACTTCAACCCCATCGCCGCGACACTCTCGGCCACCCGCCGGGGCTCGTCACGGTCGAGTTCCGCGGGCTTTCCGGTGTCGATCTGGCAGAAGTCGCAGCGGCGGGTGCACTGCTCGCCGCCGATGAGGAAGGTGGCCTCGCGGTCCTCCCAGCATTCGAAGATGTTGGGGCAACCGGCCTCTTCGCAGACGGTGTGCAAACCCTCGCGACGGACCAGGCCTTTCAGCGCGGTGTACTCCGGGCCCATCCGGGCGCGGGTCTTGATCCATGGCGGCTTGCGTTCGATGGGAGTCTCGGCGTTGCGCACCTCCAGGCGGAGCAGCTTCCGGCCATCCCGATCCACGCTCATGCCTGCGATGGTACGAGGTTGCCGTCGAGCGCTTGGCAGACTGCGGTGGCGACGTGGTCACGAACCTCGTCGACGCCCACCCGCCGGCCCAGTTCGGCGCTCAGTGAGGTGACCCCGGCGTCGCGGATCCCGCACGGCACGATCGCCGAGAATGCCGCGAGGTCGCAGTCGCAGTTCAGGGCGAAGCCATGCACGGCCACCCCGCGGGCTACCCGGATGCCGATCGCCGCGATCTTGCGCTCCGGCCGGCCCGCCGAGGCGGGTAGCCAGACGCCTGACCGGCCCGCCACCCGGATGGCGTCCAGTCCCAGGCTCGCGCACACAAGAATCAGTGAATCCTCAAGGCGGCGAACGTAGTTGACGACGTCCAACGGCTCAGCGAGGCGGATCACCGGATAGCCGACCAGTTGGCCGGGGCCATGCCAGGTGATCTTCCCGCCGCGATCGACGTCGACGACGGGGATGGTGTCCGCCGGTCGTTCGCCGGGATCGGTGCGCTTGCCCGCGGTGTAGACCGGCGGATGCTCGAGCAGCAGCAGCGTGTCCGGACCGCCCGCCAGCCTCGCGTCGGCCAGGTCCCGCTGTAATTGCCAGGCCTGCTCATAGTCGACGCTGCCCAGCGCCCGGACGTCGATCGGTGCTGCCCCGAACCGCACTGACCGCGCCACGTTGCTGACGGTACGCCGCTCAGGCGCCCATCGAGTGGGCGCCCATCGAGTAGGTCAAGGCCTCGCCGATGGTCTTGTGGTGGAAGACGAATCCGGCTCCCTCCAATGCGGCGGGCACGGCTCGCTGCCCGCCCAGCAGGCCCTCGTCGGCGAACTCCCCGAGCAGGGTGCGCAGTGCGAATCCCGGCACCGTCCACGGCGCGGGACGGTTTAGCGCCCGGCCCATCGCGGCGGTGAACTCCGCATTGGTGACGGGGGCCGGTCCGGTGAAGTTCACCGGACCGGACAGCGCCGGGGTGTCGAGCGCGAACTCCAGTGCCCGAACCTCGTCCTCGAGGCTGATCCAGGGCATGTACTGCCGCCCGCCGGCCAGCCGACCGCCCAGACCGAGGGCGAACAGCGGACGCAGCCGGCTCAACAGCCCGCCGCCGGGGGAGAGCACCAACCCGGTTCGGGCCAACACAACCCGGGTCCCGGCCTGCTGGGCGGGCCGGGTGGCGGCTTCCCAATCGGCGCACAATCCGGCCAGGAATCCGTCGCCGGCGGGAGCGGACTCGTCGATGACGCGATCTCCGGTGTCGCCGTAGTAGCCGACCGCGCTGGCGTTGACCAGGATGGGAATCTCCGCCTCCGCCACCGCAGCGGAGATCACTTCGGTGGGGTCTATCCGGCTGTCTCGCAGGCTCTGCTTGAACGCCCCGGACCAGCGCCGATCGCCGACCCCGACGCCGCAGAGATTGACTACCGCGTCCACCCCGGCCAGATCGTCCGGATCGAAGTCGTCGTCATCGGGATGCCATTCCAGCTCGTCGCTGTTCGCCGCACCCCGTCGCACGATGCGCACGACGCGATGTCCACTCGCACGCAGCGCAGCGACCAGAGCCGAGCCGATCAGGCCGGACGAGCCGGCGATCGCGATGGTGCGGGGTTCCGTGGCTCGTGGCTTCCGGGCCACCGCTACAGCCCGAGTTCGGCTTCGAAGGCACCCTCTTCCAGCCGTCGCTTGATCGTGGTGACGAAGCGTCCGGCGTCGGCCCCGTCGATGAGCCGGTGGTCGTAGGTGAGCGGCAGGTAGCAGACCGACCGCACCCCGATGGACTCGTTGCCCATTTCATCGACGATCACCCGGGGCCGTTTGACGATTGCTCCGGTGCCCAGCATCGCCGCCTGCGGCGGAACCAGGATCGGGGTGTCGAAGAGAGCACCCTGACTGCCGATGTTGGTGATGGTGAAGGTGCCACCGGACAACTCATCGGGTTTGAGACCGCCCGATCGCGCCCGGGCGGCAATGTCGTTGATGGCGCGGGCGAGGCCCGCCAGCGACAGGTCACCGGCGTTGTGCACCACCGGGGAGAGCAGGCCCTGCTCGGTGTCGACCGCGAAGCCGAGGTGTTCGGCGTCGTAGTAGGTGATCTCGCCGGTGCCCTCGTTGTAGCTGGCGTTGACGTTCGGGTGCGCCTTGAGTGCGTCGATCACCGCGCGGGCGATGAACGGCAGGTAGGTCAGGTTGACGCCCTCGCGCTCGGCGAACTCCTTCTTGGCCCGGGCTCGCAGACCCACGATCTTGGTCATATCGACCTCGTGGGTCTGGGTGAGCTGAGCCGTGGCCTGCAGAGACTCCCTGGTCTTCTTCGCGGTGATCTGACGGATCCGGTTGGCCTTTTGAGTGGTTCCGCGCAGGTGCGCCAGCGGGGACGGGCCGGCAGCAGCGGCCGCCGACGCCCCCGACGGGGCGGCTGCCGGCGCCGAGGCGGCAGGGGGAGCGGTTGCACTGGGTGCCTGCTTTGCTTGTGCGGCAGCCAGCACGTCCTGTTTGCGGATCCGGCCGCCGACCCCGGTGCCCTTCACCGCGGCCAGGTCGACACTGTTCTCCATGGCCAGCTTGCGGACCAGTGGGGTGACGTACGGAGAGCCGTCACCGGCGGGCGCGGGTTCTGACGCTTCCGGCGCGGGCACGGGCACGGGCGCGGGCGTAGGCGTAGGCGCGGGCGGGGGGGTAGGCGCGGGTGCCGCGGCGGGGGCCGGCGCCGGTGGGGCGGGGGCCGGCTCGGGTGCCGGAGCGGGGGGTGCCGCCGCCGGTGCCGGAGCGGGGGGTGGCGCGGCGGGTGCTGCCGGGGCGGAGCCCGCAGCCCCGATCCGGGCCAACTCGCCGCCGATGGCGACCGTCGCGTCCTCCTCAGCGGTGATCGACAGCAGGATGCCGGCCACCGGGGAGGGGATCTCGGTGTCGACCTTGTCGGTGGACACCTCGACCAGCGGTTCGTCCACCGCTACCGAGTCGCCAACCTTCTTCAACCAGCGGGTCACGGTGCCCTCGGTCACCGATTCTCCCAACGTCGGCATCAGCACCGGCGTGGCGTCGCCGGCGGGCTGTGCGGACGGTGCAGGTGCAGGTGGCGTCGGGGCCGGCTGCTGGGGCTCTACCGGTGCGGGCGCCGCAGCGGCGGGGGCGGGTGCCGCCGCCGGTGCGGCGGCCTCGCCGGCCTCACCGATCACGGCCAGTTCACCACCGACGGCCACCGTGTCGTCCTCGTGGGCGACGATTTTCGTCAGGACCCCCGACGCCGGCGAGGGGATCTCGGTGTCCACCTTGTCGGTGGACACCTCCAGCAGCGGCTCGTCCTCCTGGACGGTGTCGCCCTCCTGTTTGAGCCAACGGGTGACCGTGCCCTCCGTGACGCTCTCCCCAAGTGCGGGCATCTGGACGGACACGGCCATGTGTACTCCCTCGAACGTCGTGTTGATCACCGACTGCGGCGCTTCGGCCCAGCCGTACCACAAAGGGTTACCACAGGGCCGGTGTTCCCATCCTGTCATTGGTTGGCGCGTCCCTCGGAATCAGGTGAGGTATCAGTCGAAACGAGCCGGTTCTTGACGGTGCCGCCCGGCAGCGGCAGGGTCGGGCGCGTGACCCCGACGCGTTATGTGGACGCCTACGACGGAACCCGGCTCGCCGTCTACGAGGACGGCGACCCCGATGGCCCCACCGTCGTCCTGGTACACGGCTGGCCCGACAGCCACGTCCTGTGGGACGGGGTGGTCGCGCTGCTGGCCGAATCGCACCGCGTCATTCGCTACGACAGCCGGGGCGCGGGCGCGTCGGACGTCCCGCCGACGGTCGAGTCCTACGGCATTTCCAGGCTTGCCGACGACTTCGACGCGGTGATCGCGGCCCTGAGCCCGGGCGAGCTGGTGCACGCGGTGGGCCACGACTGGGGGGCGGCGACCCTGTGGGAGTACGTGAGCCGTCCCGAGGCGGTTGACCGGGTGGCCTCCTACACCTCGATCTCCGGTCCGGACCCGAAGCATCTGAGCCGCTACATCCGGGACGGCCTGGCCCGCCCGTACCGTCCGCGCCGGTTCTATCGGGCGCTGGCCCAAACCCTGCATTTCAGCTACATGGTGTTCTTCTGCATTCCGGTGCTCGCTCCGCTGGCGATGCGCAGCTTCCTGGCGGGCATGATCGGGCGGCGCTTCATCACCGCCGGTCTGTCTCCGGAGCAGCGGCATCAGGGCCCGACATTCGTCGCCGACGCCGGCAACGGGCTGAAGATCTATCGCGCCAACTTCCTACAGGCACTGGCCAGCCCGGCCCGGGACCGTTTCGTGGACGTGCCGGTGCAGTTACTGGTCAACACCGATGACCCGTTCGTGCGGCCCTATGTCTACGACGACACGCCGCGCTGGGTGTCGCGGCTGTGGCGCCGCGACATCCGATCGGGGCATTGGCTGCCGATGTCGCATCCGCAGGTGGTGGCCAGCGCCGTCAGCGAACTGGTCGACCATCTGCGCGGCGCTCCGGCGGCCCGGGCATTGCTGCGTGCCGAGATCGGCCGCCCCCGAAAGCCGTTCGGCGACAACCTGGTAGTCGTCACCGGCGCCGGCAGCGGTATCGGCCGGGCCACCGCGTCGGCCTTCGCGGCCGAGGGCGCCGAGGTGGTGGTCTGCGATGTCGACGAGGTCGGGCTGAAATCGACCGTCACGACGATCACCGGCCGCGGTGGCGTCGCGCACTCGTATCTTGTCGATGTCGCCGATGCCGACGCTGTGGAGCGCTTCGCCGAACAGGTGTGCGCCGCCCACGGTGTGCCCGACATCGTGGTGAACAATGCCGGGATCGGGGTCGCCGGGGCGTTCCTGGACACCCCGGCCGAGCAGTTCGACCGGGTGTTGGAGGTCAACCTCGGGGGAGTGGTCAACGGCTGTCGCTCCTTCGCCCACCGCCTGGTGCAGCGGGGCACCGGCGGGCATATCGTCAATGTCGCCTCGATGGCCGCCTACGCGCCGCTGAGCTCGCTGAGCGCCTACTGCACGTCCAAAGCGGCGGTATACATGTTCTCCGACTGCCTGCGGGCGGAACTCGACGCCGCGGGAGTGGGGTTGACGACGATCTGCCCCGGTGTGATCAACACCAACATCATCTCGGCGACCCCGATGCACGCGCCGGCCGGCCAGGAACCGGTCGTCGCGAGCCGTCGTGCCCAGCTGCAACGGATGTTCGAACTGCGCCGCTACGGCCCGGACAAGGTCGCGGCGGCGATCCTGTCCGCAGTACGCGCCAACACCGCGATCCGTCCGGTCACCCCGGAGGCACATCTGCTCTACGGCACGGCCCGGGTGCTGCCGCAGGTTCTGCGGAGCACCGCGCGTGGGAAGGTGCTGTAGCCGAGGGGTTGTGACGCCCGGATCACCCGTTTGCGGCGATGTCCTCCAGGGTCGCGAGCAGTGTGCGCACCGGCACCCCGGTCCCGCCCTTTCCGGTGTAGCCCCACGGTCCCCCGGTGTTGTAGGACGGCCCGGCGATGTCGAGATGGACCCACTGCACGCCCTCGGCGACGAACTCGCGCAGGAACACCCCGGCCACCAGCATTCCGGCGAAGCGCTGCCCACTGATGTTGGCCAGATCGGCCACCGTGGATTTCAGATCGTCCTTCAGTTCGTCGGGAAGCGGCATGGGCCAACCGTTCTCGCCGACAGCCTGGGACAGTGCGGCGACCCGGTCGCGGAACTTGTCGCTGCCCATCACCCCGGGAATCCGGGCACCCAGAGCGATGGTCTGCGCGCCGGTCAGGGTGGAGGTCTCGATCAGATAGTCCGGGGAGTCCTCGCAGGCCCGCACGATCGCGTCGGCCAGGATCAGGCGGCCCTCGGCGTCGGTGTTGAGAACTTCGACGGTGGTGCCGCCGTACTGGGTGAGCACGTCACCGGGGCGTTGTGCGGTGGCCGACGGCATGTTCTCGGCCATCGGCACGGTGGCGATGACGTCCAGGGGCAACTGCAACCGGGCGGCGAGCACGACGGTGGCGATGACCGCCGCGGCGCCGGCCATATCGGATGTCATGTGATGCATGGACGCGGCCGGCTTGATGGAGATGCCGCCGGTGTCGAAGGTGATGCCCTTGCCGATCAGGGCCACGACCGGGGCGGTCCCCTTGCGCCCCTTGGCGTTCTTGGCGCCGCGGTAGGTCAACCGGACCAGTCGCGGCGGATTCGCCGAGCCCTTTCCGACCCCGATGATGCCGCCGTACCCGGCCTTGGCCAGCGCCTTCTCGTCCAGAATCTCCACGGCCAGCCCAGCGGCGGATCCCAGATCTTTTGCCCGCCTGGCGAATTCGTCGGGATGAAGGTGACTGGGCGGGGTGTTCACCAGATCTCGGGCGGTGGCCACCGCCTCGGCGACCGCGACGGCCTTCGCCGCCTTGGCCTTTGCCCCCGCCGCTGTGCTCAGTGCCGTGACAGCCGTCAGCGCCGCTTCTTTCGGAGCGGTCTTGGGGCTTCGGAACTCGTGCATCTGGTAGCCGCCCAGGATCAGACCTTCGACGGCGGCCTCCAGATGAAGCTCCGACAGTGTGGTGATCACCGACTCCACCCCGCTCAGGGCGCGCGCGGCAACCCCGGCCGCCCGGCGGATGGTCTCCGACGGCCATTCGTCGCGGGCCGGGCCCACTCCTACAGCGAGCACGCTGGCCACCGGTAGTGCGGGAACATGCAGCCTGTTCACCTGCTCGGCGGTGCCCTTCGCGCCCACCGCCGACAGCGCCGCCTCGATCGCGCCGACCGACTCCGGGGTGAGGAACGCATCGGCGACCACCGTGGGATCGCCGCCGTCGCCGGCGATCACCGGCACGATCAGAACCGCTGTCGACACCCCGCGTTTGGGTAGTGCGGTGGCGACGGTGACGGTAGGGGCCTGGTATCCGGGTTGGGTGCTCACCGGGCTGACACTAGTGCGCGCGGGTCTAGGGTTGGGCCTCGTGACTGGTGAACTGACGGGTGAATCAGAGCTATTGCACGGGCCGCTGGAAGGTCGTCACCGCGACCATGGCGCCACCTTCGCCCCATTCGGAGGCTGGCTGATGCCGGTGTCGTACGCCGGGACGGTCGGTGAGCACACGTCGACCCGGCAGTCGGTCGGACTCTTCGATGTCAGCCACTTGGGCAAGGCGCTGGTCGCCGGTCCCGGAGCGGTCGACTTCGTCAACTCCGCACTGACCAACGATCTGCGCCGGATCGGGCCCGGGCAAGCCCAGTACACGCTGTGCTGCACGGATGGCGGGGGCGTGATCGACGACCTGATCGCCTACTACGTCGACGACGACGAGATCTTCCTGGTTCCCAACGCCGCGAACACCGCCGCGGTGGTCGCCGCACTGGCGGACGCCGCGCCCCCGAACATCGTGGTGACCGACCAGCATCGCTCGTTCGCGGTGCTTGCCGTTCAGGGACCGCGTTCGGCAGAGGTGTTGTCCGCGTTGGGCCTGCCCACCGAAATGGCTTATATGAGCTTCGTCGACGCCGTCTACGCCGGCGTTGAGGTGCGGATCTGTCGTACCGGCTACACCGGTGAGCACGGCTACGAACTGCTGCCGCCCTGGGATGCCGCGGCGGTGGTCTTCGACGCACTGGCCGAACAGGTCCTTGCGCACGGCGGACAGCTGGCCGGACTCGGGGCGCGGGACACCCTGCGGACTGAGATGGGCTACCCGCTGCACGGACATGAACTGTCCCTGGACATCTCGCCACTGCAGGCCCGTTGCGGCTGGGCTGTCGGGTTCGGTAAGGAGTCGTTCTGGGGTCGGGAGGCCCTGCTGGCCGAGAAGCAGGCCGGCCCGCGCCGGGTGCTGCGCGGGCTCAGGGCGGTCGGTCGCGGGGTGCCCAGGGCCGGTATGACCGTGGTGCGTGGATCCGACCCGGTGGGTGTGGTGACCTCCGGGACGTTCTCCCCGACCCTGAACACCGGGATCGCCCTGGCGCTGCTCGACACCGCCGCTGGGGTGGCCGACGGGGAGCGGCTCGACGTCGACGTGCGCGGGCGCGCACTGGAGTGTGACGTGGTCAAGCCGCCGTTCGTCGACGTCAAGACCCGCTAGCGACGGTTATAGAATCACCGCATGCTCCACGCCCCGCCGACCCTCGCCGAGCAGCCCACCGCCGTTCAGCCTTTCGCTATTCAGCCTTTCGTCCTTCAGCACAATGCGCAGCCCGCCACCGATCAGCAGCGGGCCGCCATCCTGTCCGACCCCGGGTTCGGCCGCTACTACACCGACCACATGGTGTCGCTGCTCTAAACCGACGAGCGTGGCTGGCATGACGCGCAGGTGGTGCCGTACGGACCCATCGAGCTGGACCCTTCGGCCATCGTCCTGCACTACGCGCAGGAGATCTTCGAGGGACTCAAGGCGTACCGGTGGGCGGACGGCTCCATCGTGTCGTTCCGACCCGAGGCCAACGCCGCCCGCCTGCGGTCGTCGGCGCGTCGGCTGGCCATCCCGGAACTGCCCGATGAGTTGTTCATCGAGTCGCTGCGCCAGCTGATCGCCGTGGACCACGAGTGGGTGCCGGCCGCCGGAGGGGAGCAGTCGCTCTATCTGCGGCCATTCATCATCGCCACCGAGCCGGGCCTCGGCGTGCGCCCCTCCTCGCAGTACCGCTACCTGGTGATCGCCTCACCGGCCGGTGCCTACTTCAAGGGCGGTATCAAACCGGTCAGCGTCTGGCTCTCCACCGAGTACGTCCGGGCCAGCCCGGGTGGTACGGGTGCGGCGAAGTTCGGTGGCAACTACGCGGCCTCGTTGCTGGCGCAGGCTGAAGCCGCCGGCCACGGTTGCGATCAGGTCGTGTGGCTCGACGCCATCGAACGGCGCTATGTCGAGGAAATGGGCGGGATGAACCTGTTCTTCGTCCTCGGCAGCGGCGGTTCGGCGCGCCTGGTCACCCCGGAACTGAGTGGTTCGCTGCTACCGGGCATCACCCGGGACTCGCTGCTGCAGTTGGCCGGCGACGCCGGCTTCGCGGTGGAGGAACGCAAGATCGACGTCGATGAGTGGCGCAAAGGGGTGGCCAGCGGTGAGATCACCGAGGTGTTCGCCTGCGGCACCGCGGCCGTCATCACCCCGGTGGCGCACGTCAAGTACGGCGAGGGGGAGTTCACCGTCGGGGACGGCACACCGGGCGAGGTGACGATGGCGTTGCGCGACACCCTCACCGGAATCCAGCGCGGGACGTTCGCCGATACGCACGAATGGATGACCCGGCTCCGCTGACGCTCTACGGGGGTGTTCAAGGCCGAATCGCCAGACCCACCACAGCCAGGGTGGTGGCCAGTTCGACGGCCGCCCCGATGACGTCCCCGGTGACCCCGCCGAACCGTCGCACACAGTGCGCCACCAGTCCCACCGCCGCGAGCAGTGCCCCCGCGACAACCAGGGGACCCTGCCATATCCGCGGGGCGGCCAACACCGACAGCCCGGCCACCGCAGCAGTCCAGCCGATCACCACGAACCACGACTGCGTGCCGGCCACCAGCGCACCCAGCGTGCTGCCCGGTGCGGCCGGCACCTCCCGGCGGGCTGCCATCACCGCCGCCACCCGCCCGGTCGCCACTGCAGTCAGCACAGCCGCGACACCCGCCGGCCCGGTCGGCAGTGCGGCGAACCCGGCGGCCTGAGTCGACACGATCACCACGATGGCGGCCACCCCGAACGGGCCCGCGGCGCCGTCCCGCATCACCGCCAGCGCCCGGTCGGCCGGGCCGTAGCAGCCGAGGCCGTCGGCGGTGTCTGCCAGGCCGTCGAGGTGCAGACCGCGGGTGAGAAGCAACAGGGTGGCGACGGTCAGCAGGCCGGCCAGCAGGCTGTGCGATCCGAAAAGCCAGTTGCCCGCGCACAACACTCCGCCCGCCACCGCGCCGAGAGCCAACCCGGCCACCGGCAGCGCCGTGACGGTCCGGCCGTCCACCCGACAGTCCCGGCCGGCCGGCAGCACGGTGCCGAACGCGAGAGCGCTTCGTAGCGCGCCGGTCACCGCATCCCCGGCCCGGACACCCCAGCCTCCGGGAAGGTCGCCATCTCGGCCAGGGTTGCCACCGCCGCGCGCAGCACCGGCAGCGCCACCGCCGCGCCGGTACCCTCGCCCAGTCGCAGGCCTAGGTCGATGACGGGTTCCAGCCCCAATTCGGCCAAAGCCGGTGTGTGGGCGGGTTCGGGGGATCGGTGCCCCGCCTGCCACCACTTCCGCGCGCCCGGCGCCAGTCGCTCGGCGATCAGCGCCGCTGCTGTGACCACCAGACCGTCGAGCAGCACCGGCGTCCGGCGCACCGCCGCCTGCGCGCAGAACCCGGCCATGGCCGCGAGGTCGGCGCCGGTGCAGGTAGCCAGGAGCGCGACGGGATCCGAGCGCACCGGCCGGGCCCGGTAGAGCGCGTCGCGGACGGCGGCGGTCTTACGCGACCAGCCCGCGTCGTCGATGCCGGTCCCGCGGCCGACCACCGCAACCGGCTCCAGACCGGTTACGGCGGCCACCAGTGTCGTTGCCGCAGTGGTGTTCCCGATTCCCATGTCACCGGCGATCAGCAGGTCCGCGCCGGAGTCGATTTCCTCGTCGGCGATCAGTCGGCCGGCCTCGACCGCGGCGGCGGCCTCCTCGCGCGTCATCGCATCCTGCACCGCGATGTTGCCGCTGGAGCGGCGAACCTTGTGGGCGGCGATACCGGTGTGCTCCCCGTCGCAGTCCACCGCCATGTCCACGACCCGAACCGTGGCCCCCGCCTGCTCGGCCAGGATGTTGATCGCCGCTCCGCCGGCGGCGATGGTGGCCAGCATCTGAGCGGTGACCTCACCCGGGTATGCGGAAACCCCGGCGGCGGCCACGCCGTGGTCGCCGGCGAACACCACCACCCGGGCGCGCTCGAATTGCCTTGGCGGACAATGGCCTTGACAGGCGGATAGCCATACCGAGAGATCTTCCAGGCGGCCCAGCGCGCCGGCGGGCTTGGTCAGCAGATCCTGTCGGCGGCGCGCGGCCGCTGCGGCCCGTCCATCCAGTGCCGGTACCTCGGCGAAGGACATCAGCCCTTCACCTGCATCGGCTGGCCCGCCACCACCAACACCACCTGGTCGCATACCGCGGCGATCCTTTGATTGACTCGGCCCAGTTCGTCGGCGAACCGGCGGCCCGCCGAGGTGGCGGGAACCACCGACAGCCCGACCTCCGGGCTCACCAGAACCAGCGGCGCCGGAAAGGCGCCGACCGCGTCGGCCAGGTCATCCGCGGCGGGGCTCACCGGCGAGCTGTCCCAACCGCAGCGGTCCAACAGTGCGGTCAGCCAGCCGCCGAGGTCGTCGACCAGGGTTGGCGCGGCCGGGACGGCGCGCAGTTCACCTGCCACATCGGCCGTCTCGACCGTCGTCCAGTCCGGCGGTCGACGGCGGCGGTGTTCGGCGAGCCGCGTCGCCCACGACGGGTCGGTGTCGGTGCCCGGTCCGGTGGCCACGTAGCGAACCCCGATGCTGCCGGCCAATGCCGACTCGGCCCACGAGGACTTGCCGGAGCTCACGCCCCCGAGCACCAGAGTGCGCACGCCAGCGATCAGTCGACCTTGGCGCCGGGCGAGACCTGCGGCCGGGGAATCCGCATCCGGCGAATTTGCGAGGCTCGGCCGGCCGCGTAGAGGCCGAGCTTGAAGCGTGATTCGGTGTTGTCCGGGAACTTCGCCTCGACCGCCCGGTTGACCCTTCGGGAGATGAGCAGGGCGTCGGCGGTCATCACCACCATCCACAGCAGCATCATCGGGGACACGTAGTACTGAATCTGGGGCAGGGCCATCATCGCGAAGATCATGAAAATCGCCGACGGCATGAACAGCCCGAGGAAGTTACGCCGGGAGTCGACGATGTCACGGGCGTAGCGGCGAACGGGTCCCTGGTCGCGCGGCAGCAGGTAGGCCTCCTCGCCGGACATCATCCGTTCCCGGCGCTGGGTCAGTACGGCACGCTCCTTGCGCTTCTGCTCCTTGCGCTCCTCTTTGCTGAGCGTGGCGCGCATCTCCTTGCGGCGTTTGCGGGCCTCGGCGGCGGTCATCGGGGCGGGTGCCACCGGTCCGCGCCGCTTGGCATCGCGCTTGGGCGTTGGCCTGCCTTTGGGAGGGGTGGTGCCTGAGGGAGCCGGATGGGCGGGCACCGGATCGGCACCGGGATCGGAGTCGGCCTGCGACGTAGGGTCGGTGTCGTCGTTCTTGCGGCCCAGATTCTTGCGGCCCAGCAGCTTCACGCCTGCCAGGTTACTGTGCCCAGCATGCGGGTGTTGATCGCCCCGGACTGCTTCGGCGACACGTTGACGGCGCTGGAAGCGGTGCGGGCCATCTCGGTCGGATGGGGCCGCGCCCGGCCCGGTGATGAACTCATCGCGGCACCTCAGTCCGACGGGGGTCCCGGGTTCGTCGACGTGCTGATGAACAGGGCGCCCCGGATGCGCCTGCACCGCAATCGGGTGAGCGGCCCGTTGACGGGCTCGGGCGGTGGCCACGTCGATGCGGAGTGGATTCTCGATCCGCAGAACGCCACCGCGTACATCGAATCCGCCCAGGCCTGCGGGCTGGCCCTGCTCGACGGCCCGCCGACCCCCCGCACGGCCATGGCCGCGCACAGCCGCGGAGTCGGGGAACTGATTGACGTTGCGCTGCAGCACGATGCTTGCTCGGTCGTCGTGGGTCTCGGCGGAAGCTGCTGCACCGACGGTGGCCGGGGCATGGTCGACGCACTCGGCGGCCCGGCCGCAGCGCTCGGCCGGACGGCCCGGATTCGTCTGATCGCGGCCACCGACGTCGAACATCCGCTGCTGGGGCCGACCGGCGCCGCCCGGGTATTCGGCCCTCAGAAGGGTGCTGACGTACCCACCGTCGAGCTTCTCGAGCAGCGGATGGGTGTGTGGGCCGATGACCTGGAGGTGGCAACCGGCCGCACCGTGCGATCACGCCCGGGCGCGGGCGCGGCCGGCGGGTTGGGGGCGGCGTTGCTGGCGCTGGGCGGGCTCCGGGAGTCCGGCGCGGCCGTGATCGCCGGGCACACCGGCCTCGCCGAGGACATAGCCGCGGCGCAGGTGATCGTGACGGGGGAGGGACGGCTCGACGGGCAGTCGCTGCACGGCAAGGTGGTCGGTACCTTGGCCGGTCTTGGGCGGGCCGCCGGCGTTCCGGTGCTCGTCCTCGCCGGCCAGGTGACGCTGACCCCCGCCGAACTGCGCGCAGCCGGGATAGCCGAGGCCTACGCCGTCGCCGACCACGCCGGTTCAGTGCGGCGGTCCATCGATGATGCGGCCGCGCAACTGGCCGGCTTGGCCGAGGTCACGGCGGCACGACTGGCGCGGGAATAACCCCCGCAGCGGGTACCGTTGCGCAGTAGGGGTCGATTGGGCCCTGAATCGCGAGATTGCGCACGAGGAGACCACATGGCTGTATCCGACGAGTCGGCCACTGCGACCGCCACCGACGCGGGCGCCGAGACGACCGCTCACGGTGTCGCCCTGACCGATGCCGCCGCCGCGAAGGCCAAGGCACTGCTGGACCAGGAGGGCCGGGACGATCTGGCGCTGCGCATCGCTGTGCAGCCAGGCGGCTGCGCGGGGTTGCGCTACAACCTGTTCTTCGATGATCGCTCGTTGGACGGGGATCTGACCGTCGAATTCGGTGGGGTCACGTTGACCGTCGACCGGATGAGCGCTCCCTATGTCCAGGGCGCGACGATCGACTTCGTCGACACCATCGAGAAGCAGGGCTTCACGATCGACAACCCCAACGCCACCGGGTCCTGCGCCTGCGGCGACTCGTTCAACTAGTACCGGTAGGCCGGTCAGTACTGGGCCCGGCCCCGGTCAGTACTGGGCGGTGGTGCGCAGCAGGTACGAGCAGACCAGCAACTGGTTGTCCTGGCGCAGCAGCTGTGCGACACCCTGCTGTTGGTCGCGGGCGTTGCGAGAGCCGACGGCGGGTGCCACTCGCATGGTGAAGAGCACCTGAGCCTGATACGAGGATGACAGCACGATCTTGTCGATCGAGGTCACCTCGGCCTGACTGAACTGCTTTCGGAACGCGTCGCTGGCCAAGCGGGCCAGCGCCAGGTCGGACTTGCGTTCCCTGACCGCGTCGAACATCCCGCAGGCGTTGTTGCGAGCGACGGTCTCGGTGTCGCCGTCCGACAGCGCTGTGAGGTAGCCCTGTATCGCCGAGGTGGCCCCGGCATCGGTGAACGCACCGGATCCGCCGCCGACTTTCCGGCCACCGGACAGCAGCACCACCGCGACGACCAATACGCTTGCCAGCGCGAAGATCCCCAGGGTCCACCACAGCGGCCGCATGGACCGCTGCCGCGGTGTGAAGTCGACGGGGGGCGGCAGCGGACCGGGGTACCCGAACGGGTAGGGCTGGGGCGGACCGGCGTAGCCCGATTGCCCGGCATATGGCTGGCTTTCCGCGCCGACCGGCTGGTTCGGCGGATAGGGGCCGGCCATCGCTGTTCTCCTGGGGTGGTCGTCGGATCGGGTGAATTAAGCCACCGGGAGGGACCCGCCGCGACGGCGGGCCATATAGTCGGCTCGACTACGCAGGCTAGCAGCGAATGAAGTGCGGACGCTTCGTGACCATCGCGGTGACCGGATCCATTGCCACCGACCACCTGATGCGGTT
>Ga0116183_1002452_pt1 | contig 19978 bp, 16 predicted proteins | sample AD_UKC078_MetaG_FD_89753 | JGI IMG/M metagenome (GOLD analysis project Ga0116183, IMG submission 89753) | Active sludge microbial communities of municipal wastewater-treating anaerobic digesters from USA - AD_UKC078_MetaG | ecosystem: Engineered > Bioreactor > Anaerobic > Digestate | place: USA... | reverse complement strand
GTTCAATATCTTTCGGTAGTCGTTGATATTTATTGATATAATCATTAAACTCTTTTCTTTGCTTTTGGACTCTAGTCATGATTCGATTCTCAATTTCATTTCGTTTATCATCATCATACATGATATGATAATAGACTGGCGCTTGCTGTTGTTCGCCTTTATCATCAAGATATTCCCATGTGTCTTTAGTCATTTTCCCATAGATTAATTCATTCATGGCGATACATTTTGATGGTAGTTTAATGGAATCTTTAAACTGTTTTACTTTTGATGTAGCAATCGCACTCTTAAAGGGAATGGATATCGTAAACTTCTTGTTTGCTTGTAGCATTTGGGTAATATTAGAATCACTATAGAAGCCCTTATCCATGACAAACTTAATCTTCTTTATTTTTAAAACATCACAATAAGTAAGAATATTACTTAATGTTTTCACATCTTTAATACTACCGGGATAAAGGTTATAAAAGATGGGAAGCATTGATTCTTCCCCAAAGAACATTCCTAGATTAATTTGGGGGAGTTTTTCTCTATCTCGATTGTAACCTAATTCGACGATATCTATTAGTTCAGAGTAAGATGAAATTGATGTTATATCAAAAGCGATGTATTCGTGTTCCAATCTTTTTGATACCCATTTTTTAAAGAAGGCTAATACTTTTTCTTCTGTAATTGTCTTGAGAAAAGAAGAAATATATTGGCTAGTTAAATCTATTTTGAGGATGGTTCCATAATCATCATTAAATAGAGTCATTAAGATATCTTTAAGCTCTATCGTTTCTGCTAGTTGATCTAAGAAATAGATATTGTCATATGATTTAGAAAGTTTAGGAGTCGGTATTGATATTGGTTTTGAAGCATATCTTATTTCTTCCCCGGCAGGAGTGATTTTTCCAATACATGTTCTCTTATATTCATATCTCTTTGTTTCTTTATTTCATTTAGTGATATTTTCGTAAAGGTAAGTAGTTCCATTAGGGTTTTTGACTTTTACAATCAACAACATAAGTAGAATCTCCATACAGGTATTAATTTAAAAAAACAAGAGAATATTAAAAAAGGTCAATAACGCTTCAAAATCAGTGGTTATTGGCCTTATTTTGCCTTTATCATATGTGTATAATTTGAATGGGATTTTAGGTATAAAAGTAAAAAAGTCTATCTTGGAAGTAATTTTACAACCTTGATAAACTCATTATTAAAAAATAAATGGCTTTATTAAGCCATAATTCCAATTATATTTAATACTAATACAAAATCAAATTGGAGCAGGTGACGGGAATCGAACCCGCATGGTCAGCTTGGAAGGCTGATGTTCTGCCATTGAACTACACCTGCAAAATGGTCGGGAAAACAGGATTTGAACCTGCGACATCTTGGTCCCAAACCAAGCGCTCTACCAAGCTGAGCTATTTCCCGATAATCAGCTTAACAAAAAAAAGTTTGTTAAGAGGGTGATTTCTCACGCTAAAGTATTATATAATATTTCCCCGGCAATGTCAACGAAAAAGAAAGTTTTAAAAGCACCAATCAGGCTGCCAAAAAGCAGCCTGATTTATAATTTCCATCTATTTTAGTTTGAATTGTTGGTAAATCGCATCAAGCAAAGTCCCGCCTTCTTGGTCATGACCATAGTCCCAAAACATTACCCCAGCGATGCCTTTTTCAATCGCATATTCACATTTATAACGGATGGATGTCGGATTATCATATGAAGCAAATTTAGTCCCGTTGTAGGAATAAAAGACCTTGGCTTCCGCATCATAATATTCCACCATCCCATTTTTATTATAATAGTCCCGCATAAATAAATTATTGCTGATGGAAATAGGGTTTGTCAATGAGGCGCCTAAAACATTCGTCGGATTACCAGCGACATCGCCAATCTTCACATAAAACGGGATGCCAAAGACAATTTTATTTAAGTCAATGCCACCATTGGCATACATCTCAACGGAAGAGGCTATCGCATAGGGGGCATAAGTTGACCTAATTAAAGCCGACTGATGTTTCGCAACATAACTTCCACTCATTCCATAGGTCATGATATGTAAATAATCGAGATATTTATTGAGTTCCACCAAATCATAATGAGAGCTATAACTTCCGGAAATAACCGCCGCACTTAAAATAAGATCTCGGGATGAACGATCAAGGGCCTCCCTAATTTCTTTCACCAATAATGTGAAATTATTTTTTTGCGTCGTCCCGCTTGGGAATTCCCAATCCAAATCGACACCGTCAAACTGATACTGTTCCAACACATTGGCAATCGAATTGGCTAATTTTTGCCGGTTTTCTAAAGTGCTGGCGGCCAAAACAAAAGCTTTAACCGTTTCTGTTGACACCCCATCGATGACAACGACAACCCGAACACCTTTTTCACGGATTTTCAAAACTTTTTCGAGATTTGATAAATGGGAAACGCTCAATTCACCATTCACGATTTTACCGAAAGCATAGTTTAAAACATCGATTTTCATATAATCCCGTTCCATTAAATTAGTGCCATAGGCGGGATTGCGAAAATAAGCAAAAGTTAGTTTCTTGTTGGGATTGATTGTTGGCATATCGACCACCCTTGTTCCGCGGACCACCAAATTGATAGTAATCGTTTTATCAATGATTTCACCTTGAACCTTTGCTGTTAAAGTAACATTCGTATTTAATAAACCTCGTTTGACCACTCCAGCACTACTAATAGCTGCCGAATTGGATTGCCAATTAATAGTTAATTGCACCGACCCTTGTTGATAAGCCACCGGCAATTCCACATCGTCCTCTACTTCTTGATTGTTTAATTCGTCAAGTAAAGACGATAACTCAATAAAGCTCAGTTCTTCTTGTTCTTCTTGATGAAGGTAGAGCAACATCGCTATTTTATCTTGGTAATAGGGAAGCAAGAGAATTTCCCCATTTACCAACTGTTTTTGGCTAGGAGTAAGCTTAAGATATCGTTGATCAATTTCAATAATAAGGGATTGATAATCCAAGGTAAAATCATCAAGCGTAGGGAGATTTAAGAGCAATTGATTAACTTCTTTGGCGGCAGCCAAGTCTAATTGGTAGTTTTTCAAAGTTGTTTTAAAAAGTTCATATTGGTCCAGCAAAGATTGGTCAATTAAATAAAGATAGTCGCTATTTATCGAATCAAGGCTTCTATCTATCGCCTCAATCGTTTTTTCGTCATTATTGGTGAAATTATCCACTGTGGGCAATGAGGCGATTAAAACGGAAATATTGAGGGCAATTGATTTATTTTCTTCTTCCAAAACAATAACAGCCATCCTTGTTTCCAATTCATAAAACCTAAGTAAATTTGCTTCCAAAACAAGGGCTCGTTCCTTATCATCGAGTTCATCAATTTTTTCTCGAATCATTGTTATTTGATGTTGATGATAGATGGTTAAGTCGGACACTTCCGGTAGTGCTTCAATCAGTAAATCAACTTCCGCTTTCGGCGTTTCGGATTGACATCCAACCAGAAAAATTACTATTAGGCATAGAGCCAAAATCCCAATTTCTTTCATACTTTTCCTCGCTATTTCCCCCGCAAGTATTCTATCATAATTAGATAAAAAACCCAAGCAATAAAAAAGTTAGCGAATTTGCTACCTTAAAATTTCCTAATCCACCCAAGAAAAAGATTAAATAATGGGCTTGTTATAAGAAAAGCACCTTAAAAGGCGCTATGACTTAATTATGTTGTAAATTATTTAATAGGTCGTCCTTCACGCCAAGCCTTACGAGCTTCGTTAAGACTCATTTCGTTTGGTCCGCCGCTTGGTTCATCGGGGTTATCATGGGCAACTTCATCATTTTGCCATTTACAAATTTCACAAATTTCAAACTTGCTTTTTTTTGGCAAAGTAAAATTATGACAAACCATACATTCTTTCATTCCGTCTTTAATTCTTTGTTCTTCCATGTTTTCTCTCCTTCCCAATATAAAATTCCCTCTTTTTTTATCCAATCTCATTTTGATACATTTGTTTTTAAAAGGCTTGCAATGAATAATCATTCCATATCATTATAAAGGCTTCGATATTTGATGTCAATTAAAATTAATTTGTTGCATTGAAAAATCTTAACACCAATTTAAGGCATAAGAAAGATACCTTGAAGATGAAAAACCCAAACAATAAAAAAAGTTAGCGAATTTGCTAACTCAAAAATTTACTGGCACGCCCAAGAGGATTCGAACCTCCGACCACCTGATTCGTAGTCAGGTACTCTATCCAGCTGAGCTATGGGCGCATCTGGCGGTCTCAACGGGACTTGAACCCGCGATCTCCAGTGTGACAGACTGGCATGTTAACCACTACACCATGAGACCAATCCTAGTCATTTGACTATGTTATATTATACAAGAAAAGCCAACAAAATGCAAGGTTAACAGATAAATTATGTCCTAAAACTCCCTTCGTTTAGAAATTGTTTTTTGTTGTTTCATAAAGAGCAATGCCCACCGCCATCGGTAAATTCAAACTGTCAATTAACGAACTGTGATTGATTTTAATGCTTTCACCGACTTCTAAAAAATCATCACTTAAGCCGCTGGCTTCATTCCCAAAAACCAAAGCATAGGGTTGTTTAAGTACAAGTTGCGATAAAGCATTTTTTCCTTTCAGCATAAAGCAATAAGGATGGTGAGAAAAAGCTTTTAAATAATCTTGAAAGCTTGTGAAAAGGGCAAACTGAAGATGGAAAAAAGAACCCATGGAAGCGCGTACAACCTTGGGATCAAACAAATCAACACTGGGAGTGATGATGGCTAAATTAAACATATTAAAACCAACCATTGTCCGGATAATGGTTCCTAAATTGCCGGCATTGGCGGGATTGACTAAAACTACATGGTTAGCTGATGCTTCTAAGTTGGAACGAAATTTAGTAAATTCGCCAATATAATAAACATTTTCCTTATTGGAAAGAATATTAAAAGCTTTATTGTTTTGACTCATGGGAATTTGGTAACGAGTACACATTTTCGCAATCAACCAATAAGTATCATTGCGTTCGGTGTCAGTATGAACATAAATATGCTTAAGCAATTGGGGTTTGGTTTGCAACAGCTCAATCGTTAAGCTTGCTCCTAAAGTATAGGAAACAGATAATTGTTTGGAATATCTTAATGGATTCATCTTTTTCACCCTCCACATTGTATCATTTTATGAAATATTTGTTAAGAAAAAGCCTTAACTTTATTTATCGCTTTCCTTTTACAATATTTAAAATATCTTTGATTTTTTATCAAAACATGTTAGAATTAATCAATAAAGAAAAAACATAGCGTCTTTACAAAAACGAAACGACAATGTGAATCTTTCTAGGCAAATTATCTGTGCTAAAAAAATCAAAAACTACTTTTGCGAAAGGAGAACATTATGGAATATGCGCTTTTTCTGTCCATAATATTATACGTTTGTAGTTGCTTCTACTTGTTTTTTGGTATATATGCCATCATCACCAATAGAAAAAGTCGGACCAACAAAATGTTTTTATACTTAACAATCTCAATGATGGTTTGGGCATTTACATATTCCATTGCCAACTCGGCATCGACAGCGGAAAAAAGTGCTTTTTGGAAGGCTACCTCCGTTTTCGGTTCAGGGGTTTTTTTTAGTTTGTTCCTTCAATTTATATTGGTGTTAACCAAAACTCAAAGTCACTCCCAAAATAAGCGCCTGATTATTGCGCTCATTTATTTGCCAGCATTGATAAACATTATTTTGTTTGCGCCCTTTGGTTTGTTAGTAAAGGAAACATACCAAATGGAGCCGAGTAAATACGGGTGGATCAATATGGCGCCAATGAATTGGGGCAGAATTTGGTTGGTATTATACTACCTAATTTATGCAAGTATTGGCACTTTAATCCTTATTCGTTGGTGGAAAAAACTTGAACCTCATACGATTATGAGACGGCAAGCGACATATTTTCTCATATCAATGATCATCTCCTTTTGTATTGGTGTTCTAATCGATATTTTACCCGACCTTTTCGGGATAGGACTTTTCCCAAAAATTACCATTATCTTTTTGATAGGTCCGATTCTGTTTTTGTTTTTATCATTGAAAAAATTCGGTTTACTTCTTGAAAGAAGCAAAACCGTAGTATTATTCCCCAAATCCGATTATGATCTAAACAAAGACCGCTTGCGTTTGTTTCAATCAACCGCCGTTATCTTTATGGTCGGTTCAGCAGTATCTTTTTTAATTGGCTATTTTGGCATCAACGAGCCAATGAAAACGCAACTTTTCCTTGCGTTAATTATTTTTTCAATTGGCGTGTTTTTAATATTTTTACCACGGATAACAAAAAACCATTCTACTCAAAATACCATTTTCTTAATCCTGTGCTGCATCGGCATGTTCTTTTTAATGCTACTAAAAGCCAATATGGCAACAATAACCGTTTGGTCAGCGTATATCATCTTTCTTATGGCGACCGTTATTCTTGAAAGCCGATTTCATGCCCTTTTCTATATCTTGTTTTGTATCGTACTACAAATCTTTTTTTGGATAGATATGCCAATAGCCAATGTCATTATTGACGAAAATGAGTATTTAACGAGGATTTTCATCATTCTTATTTCTTATTATTCGGTAAAATATCTAACGAATGAGTATACTTCAAAGTTGCGTGGATATCAAGGCTTTGCAAAGGAACAAGAGACACTTGAAAGAATTTCCTCCAACTTTATTTCGGTTAACAACGAAAATGCACAAGAGAAAATTAATGAAATGTTTAAAATGTCTTCTGAAGTGCTTGATTTTGATCAAGGATATTTGGTTGAATTCAGCGAGGATTTTGAAAAGGGCTCGATTATAAATGCCCATACCAAGGAAGGAACTATTGAAGCATTTCCTTTTTCCCCGGGTATGCAGTTTAAAACCATCGCCTTCCCCGAGGCTAAAACACTGCTTACTGAAAAACAGTCCATCGGATGCACGGACATCACTAGTATTCCTATTGATGAAGGCAATGAAGAAAGAAATTTCTTCATATTAAGAGGAATGCTCTCTTATTATGCATTGCCCGTAATACTTGATGACAAAGTCATCGGCATGCTGGTCGTTGAGGATCGTAGAAAAGCTAATTTACGCCTCAAGGAAAGTCACCTCAACTTTTTAGGAGTGATTGCCAACATCTTAGCTGATACAAAGAAAAAAATCTTGTACGAAGAAAAAATCTATAATTTCGCTTATTTTGATGAAACTACAAAATTAGCGAACAAAAATATGCTTAAGAAAAACTTAGAGCAATTTCTCCACAACCGCAAAGAACAAGAAAAATTAGTGGTCTTTGATGTTGAGTTAGACAATCTAAGGATGATTAATGATAGTTTCGGCCACATTATTGGGGAACAAATAGTAAAAAAATCAGCCTTAATTCTTAAAAATCTAATGAAGGAAGGTTGTGTTCTCTCCAGAATAGCTGAAGGAAAATTTATTATTATTATGCCGATTGCGGAAACTGTTGAACAAATAAATGCTTGTATAAATCAAATCGTTGATGCTTTTTCCGAACCTATCTCACCGCGAGGAAAAGAAGAATCATTATTTGTTACTCCCATTATCGGTGTAGCCGTTTATCCGGATGATGGAAGCGATGCTGATACGCTTCTACAGAATGCCGATTTGGCGGGATATATGGCGAAAACTGCTGACAATAAAATTGCCTTCTATTCACAGCAACTAAAAAGTCGAATTGCGGAAAACACTTTACTCACGAACAGACTTTTCCAAGCAATGAAAAATGAAGAATTTTCCTTGGAGTTCCAGCCGCAAATTAGCAGTAAAACAGAGAAAACCGTCGGTGTTGAAGCCTTGCTTAGATGGAATTATAGCGACAAAAAAAGAATACCGCCCGATGTCTTTATCCCCATCCTTGAACAAACAGGGTTAATCCACGATGTCGGTCTTTGGGTGTTGGAACAAGCGCTCCAAGAGCATAACCGCCTCATTGCCAAGGGCTTTCCGCCCCTACGCTTTTCTATAAATCTATCGATTGTCCAACTCCGAAAAGACGATTTCGTGCGGGAAATCATTAAACTAATTGAGGAAAGCAAAGTTGAACCGAAATACATTGAACTGGAAATTACCGAAAGCTTTTTGTCGCAAAACTTTGCGGACACCATTGAAAAACTAACTAAATTGAAAGAGTTAGGGATTGGAATTGCCATCGATGATTTCGGTAAAGGCTATTCATCACTACATCGTTTAGAACTGGTGCCTTTTGATCGAATAAAAATCGACAAAAGCATTGTTGATGATATCATTTTAAAAAAGAAAAAAATCGTTATTGTGAAGACCATTGTTTCCTTGGCGAAAGCACTAATGGCCAGTATTACGGCAGAAGGTGTAGAAACAAAGGAGCAGCTCGATTTTCTAAAAAACATGGATTGTGATGAAATACAAGGGTATTATTATTCAAAACCTTTGCCTAAAGAAGCATTGGAAGCCTTCCTTAAAAAGGAATGATGACACTATTTAAACGGTAAGCATTGTAAATTATAAGACCTCCTGCAGACACTAACAAACCTTGGTTTGACCGTTGTCTGCATTTTTTAAAACAAAAAGGTGTTGAAAAGAAAAAGACTCACTGGGAGTCTAAATTTAAATTGGTGCGGATAACAGGAATTGAACCTGCACTCCGAGGAACTAGATTCTAAGTCTAGCGCGTCTGCCTATTCCGCCATATCCGCTTTTATTGACTTAATAATAATACCATATTTACTATTTAAAAGCAATGTTTTTTTGTTTAAAGAGGGGAACCGCTTGGTTCCCCTAATTCATTATTATGAATAATTTGTTTGTTCATTGGCTTTCGCTAAGATTATTTCTTTGCTCTTCATTAAGCGAATAATGTTACTGCGTTCATTGTCCTCTAATTTCATCTGAATGTAACGAATCGAATCATCCATATCCGGAATCATAATGAATTCGATGGCATTGACACGGCGTCTTGTCTTTTCAATTTCATTAGCCAGCATATCACATGATTTATCCAACTGTGCCAATTCCACTAATTTTGGTAACAATCCCGATAAATCAAGAATCGCCTGATCAAGTTCACTCGGGGTAAAGGCAAAGCCATAAGTCAAATCAATCGCTTTTTGGGGTTCGTAATTAACGGTCGGAATTTTAATATTCATGACGGATTTGGAACCGACTTCCATTTTCGCAGCTTGGGAAGGAATCATCATCGCTTCAAGCATCCCGATTCTGCTCATTTTCAGTTTGGCTAAACCAAATTGCTTCATGATGCGGCTCAGTTCTTCTTCCACTTCAATTCGCAAACGGCGATTCTTTTTAATCAGTTCCATGAACTGACGAATCATTTCATCCTGTTTATCTTTTAATAGTTTATGTCCTCGTTCAGCGGTCGCAAGTTGTCTTTTTAAACGAGTCAATTCCATTCGGGTCGGATTAACACGCAAAATGGCCATAGTTAAACCTCTTTCGGAAGGTATTTATCAATTTTCTCGAGACTGATTCGCTTCAATTCCGTTCTCGGTAAAATCGTTAATAATTGCCAACCGATATCCAAGGTTTCTTCAATACTGCGATTCGTATGATAACCTTGGGAAACATAACGAAGTTCAAATTCCGTTGCAAATTTACTATAGAGTTTATCGGTATCGGATAATGCCGCTTCACCTAAAATAGTCGATAATTCCTTCGCTTCCTTACCACGGGCATAAGCCGCAAATAATTGGTTCATCGTTTCCGAGTGATCTTCTCTCGTCTTACCTTCGCCAATGCCTTTGTCTTTCAAACGGCTTAGGGATGGTAAAACATCAATCGGCGGCGTTATCGCTTTTAAATAAAGATCCCGTGATAAAATAATTTGTCCTTCCGTAATATAACCCGTTAAATCGGGAATCGGATGGGTTTTATCATCTTCCGGCATGGTGAGAATCGGAATTTGGGTAATCGAACCTTTTTTACCTTTAATGCGTCCGGCCCGTTCATATAAGGAAGCCAGGTCGGTATACATATAGCCGGGATAACCACGACGGCCGGGGACTTCTTTTCTGGCAGCGGATACTTCCCGTAAGGCTTCCGCATAATTGGTAATATCCGTCAAAATAACCAAAACATGCATATCTAATTCGTAGGCTAAGTATTCAGCACAGGTAATCGCCATCCGTGGTGTCGCAATTCGTTCAATGGCGGGGTCGTTCGCTAAATTCATGAACAGAACGGAACGTTCAATCGAGCCGGATTTTTGAAAGTCTTTAATAAAGAAATCGGCTTCCTCAAAAGTAATCCCGATAGCCGCAAACACGACCGCAAATTTATCATCGGTTTTCTTGACTTTAGCTTGACGAGCAATTTGGGCGGCTAACTGGGAGTGCGGTAAACCGGAACCCGAGAAAATCGGCAATTTTTGACCACGAACAAGCGTGTTCAAACCGTCAATGGCACTGACACCTGTTTCAATAAACTCTTTAGGATAATCTCTAGCGACGGGGTTAAGCGGTGTCCCGTTAATATCCAAAACTTTTTTGGGAATGATGTCGCCACCACCGTCAATCGGTTTCCCCATCCCATCAAAAACACGACCAAGAATTTCAGGAGCTAATTTTAATTCAATGCCATGGCCTAAAAAGATGGCTTTGGCATCGATGATTTTTAAACCTTGAGAAGAATCAAAGAGCTGAACTAAGGCCTTGTCTTCATTGATTTCCAAAACCTTACCAACTCTTTCTTCACCGTTGGCTTGTTTAATGCGGACCAATTCATCGTATTTGACACCTTCGACTTGATCGACCAACATCAAGGGTCCGACAACTTCACGAATGGTTTTATATTCTTTAGGCATCGAACTCATCACCTCTTTGCAAATCTTGATATTCTTGATCTAAAGCTTTCATTATTTGTTGGTATTCTTCATCAAAATGCTCTTCTTTTAAATATTTCATCCGCCCAATCCGTTCAAGAACTTCCATTTCGGTTAGCTTATAGAAACTTAAATTTTCTTGCAAGCCTTTTTTTGCTAAATGATACCATGTTAAAATGGCTTTTAACATCCCGTATTGTTTGTTTAGGGATGTGTAAGTATCGATTTCATGGAAAGCGATTTGATGTAAAAAGTCTTCACGGATACTTCTAGCGCATTCCAAAGTCAAGCGATCTTGGAATTCCAGTGAATCCACCCCCACTAAACGAACAATTTCTTGTAATTGTGCTTCTTCTTGTAAGATTTGTTTCGTTTCCTTAACTTGTTCGGACCAATCTTTTTTAACCTCGGTATCAAAATATTCATTTAAAGCATCTTCATACAAAGAATAACTCTTAAGCCAATCAATGGCCGGGAAATGGCGGCTATAAGCCAACTGAGCACTTAAACCCCAGAAGACTTTCACAATCCGTAAGGTTCCTTGCGAAACCGGTTCGGAAGTATCTCCCCCCGGAGGCGAAACAGCACCAATGGCACTGATGGCCCCGGTGCGACCCTCTTGGCCTAAACATTTAACTAAACCGGCTCGTTCATAGAACTCCGCTAAACGCGAAGACAAATAGGCGGGATAACCTTCTTCGCCCGGCATTTCTTCTAAACGTCCGGACATTTCGCGTAAGGCTTCCGCCCATCGGGAAGTCGAATCCGCCATAATGGCAACACGATAACCCATATCACGGTAATATTCCGCAATCGTAATTCCGGTATAAATTGAGGCTTCCCGAGCAGCGACCGGCATATTGGAAGTATTGGCAATTAAGACGGTTCGTTTCATCAAGGTCTGGCCGGTTTTAGGATCATGCAATTCCGGGAATTCATTTAAAACGTCGGTCATTTCATTACCGCGTTCACCGCAACCGACATAAACAATGATGTCGGCATCGGCCCATTTCGCTAACTGATGCTGAACAACGGTTTTCCCTGAGCCGAATGGACCGGGGATGGCGGCAATACCACCAATGGCAATCGGAAACAAAGTATCAATCACTCGTTGCCCGGTAACCATCGGGGCTTCAGGAGCCAATTTCCGCGCATAGGGACGACCACGACGGACCGGCCATGTTTGTAGCATTTTAACTTCCACCAAACCTTGTTCCGTTTCGATTTTCGCAATCACATCAATAATGGTCGCCTTGCCGGAATGAATCCAGCTTAATTTACCAGAAACACCTTGGGGAACCATCACTTTATGCATAACGGCGGTGGTTTCTTCAACTTCACCTAAAAAGTCGCCGCTTTCCACATGGCTTTTAACTTTGGCAAGCGGTTTAAAATCCCAAACTTTGCTTCGGTCCAATTTCGGCACATCAATTCCTAAAGGAATCCGATCGCCGGATGAATCATAGATAAGTTTTAACGGTCTTTGAATACCATCAAAAATTCCTTCAATTAAGCCCGGTGCTAATTCAACCGACAACGGTTCGTTTGTAAAATAAACCGGTTCGCCAGGACCAATGCCGGCGGTTTCTTCATATACTTGGATGGAAGCCATATCCCCACGCAGTTCAATGACTTCACCGATTAATTTTTTTTCACTGACACGAACGACGTCGTACATTTGCACGTCTTTCATATTTTTCGCAACTACCAGCGGTCCGGAAACCTTTGATATGATGCCGACTTTTTCATTTAGATTCTTTTTACTCATCGACGTCACCCTTTCTAAAAGATATTAATGCCAATTGCTTTTTCCACATTATCCTGAATTTTCTTTAAGCCGATGCCGGCCGAAGCTTGTTCCATCGGCAAAGGCAGAATCATGGGAAACGGTAGCGATTGGTATTTCTCTAATGTTTCCGGAATGTGGGAATAAATGGCTTCACTAACAAAGATGATTTTAAATTTTTGATTGACTAGTTTGAAAATGATATTATCGGCTTCATCGGCTTGTTTGATGACAAAGGTTTTAATGCCGAGAGCATTATAAATTAACACCGTTTCATCAAGGCCGATGGCGGCCATTTCAGTTTTTTGATTCATGGCTAGTCTCCTTAATATTCCAATAAATCATTGGGGTCAAAATAAACACTTGAATAAAGCAAGCGGATATTTTTGGCCTCCGCAACTTTTTGCAGGTAGTAATAAATCATTGGGCCAATGGTAAAGGATTCATTTTTTTCTTCCTGCATCAATTCCAACACCAGTAAATCAAGTTGTTTCTCAATTTGGTTTAAATGGGGGCGTTCAAAATAAGCCTTGAGGGCTTTCGTGATTTTTTCCTGATAAAAATCCATAAACACCCGCAGCACTTGGTCTTTATTCATAGCATAACTTTGGATAAAGACATCAAGGGGAATAAGACCATGTTTAATGAACATAGTAGCAAATTCGCTAAGCTCCCACTCCAACAAGCGACACCGCAGCCAACTGATAACATTGGTGGTATCGATAAGGGCTTGATAGTATTTTCGTAACACCCGGGCTTGCGAAAAACCCATATGCTTAAAAATATAATCATAAACCGCATTATCAATTTTACTGCTGATAATCCTCGCACTCGATAAAGGAAGTATTTGTTGTTCAATATCTAAAAGCAAGGCCTTAACTTCCGGTGCTACTTCGGAATAATCCTGAGAAATAATCGCTTTTTCCAAACTATTTGGATTAATGCTCCCATTGTGAGAATAACGATGGAGAGCTTCCGTAGCAAAAAGCCGCTGTTTAAACATAATCTTAATATTCGTCGCATCATTGGCCATAAAAAACAAATCAGTTAATTTAGGATCGGGGCTGATTTCAGCAAAATATTCCTTCAAGGCCGCCAATTCATCATTAATCAAATCCTCAAGATTATCGCTGGTGACGGAAGGAGCATATCCCAGTTCTTTAAGCGTTTTTAAAAAATCGCTTTTTTCGACCCGAGCCAATTTGGCGAATTTACTTTTATCAAAAAGGCGACTTTCAACAGCTTTAATATTGCCAACTGCATAGGGATAATTCATCTCACTCACCGCCAAACAAGATTTCAGCAATCTCAATCTCGTAGCTTTCTTTTAGGGTTTTGATGTTTGTTTCAAAAGATAAGTCAATATCAAAGGCTTTTCCGGAAAGGATGAAGCCACCCTTAATGTTTGCTGGAACCGATGATAACTTTAATTGCGCTTGTGGGTGAGCTAAGGCTTTGTTTAGTTTATCCAGCAAGCAAAGATTATCGGTAGCGGTTTTGCTTGCAAATAAGCGGCGATAACGATCATAATCCGAGGCGGAAACCATCATGATTTCATTGCCCGCAATAGTTTCTTGATTAATCAAACCAACTGTTTGTTTGACTAAATCTTCATCTTTTAAAGCCAATAAATTGGCTAATACTTGATCAAAGACCTCATCAATGAGGGCTTTTTTTCGAGCTAAGGTGCGTTGCCTGGTGGTCTGTTCTTGTTCGGTCAACTTCATTTTTACCAAGTCCTGCCCCCGTTGCTTGGCTTTTTCCAACATCGTTTCGATTTCTTTGGTCGCCACCGCCAAGATTTCATCACGCATGGCTTGGGCTTTGGCTTCACCAGCTTTAATTATTTTTTCGGCATCCAGGGAACCTTTTGCTTCAATTTTTTGATAAATGGAACTGTTTCCCAATTTAGTCACTTCTTCCTATAGACCGGTTAAGATTAAAATGCTGGCCAGAAGGGCAAGAATAGCATAGGTTTCCACTAAAGCAACCATGGTCATTCCTTTTGCGGAAGCATCCGGTTGTTTTGCAACCATATGAATCGCACTGACAGCAGTTCTAGCTTGATAAATTGCTGAAATTAAACCAACAATGGTAATCGGCATGCAGGCGCCGAAATATGACCAACCTTGGGCAGTGGTCAACTGAGCGGCTCCACCACCAAGCATTCCTGTTTGCACCATCAATAAGATGGCAATTAAGAAACCATAAATTCCCTGTGTCCCCGGTAAAGCTTGTAAAATCAATAATTTTCCAAATAATTCTGGTTTTTCCGCAACCACGCCGGCAGCGGCTTTTCCGCCCATTTGGACGCCGATGGCTGAACCGATTCCCGGTAAAATTGCTGCTAAAGCAGCACCAATAATAGCAATTAGTAATCCGTCACTCATATTTTTCCTCCTAATGAATGTTAGTTATTGTTAACTTGATTGATATGTTTTAATTGTAAAGACAAAGGTTTAAATTCATAACCGCCGCCCTCATAAAATTTTCCAAAAAACTCAATATATTGTAAACGACTGGCATGAACAAAGGCTGATAGCAAGCCCATCAGTAAATTAAACAAATGGCCCACAAGATAAATAACGATGGAAAGCACAAAGCCGATGACGGAGCCTTGAACCATGCCGGCGAGCATATTCATCACCATCGCAATCACGGCCGTTGATAAACTGAGAGCTAAAATTCGTGAATAAGAGAGAATATCGCTCATATATCCCGTGGCTCCATATAATGAATAAAGCCCACTACCCAAACGACCAAAAAAGTTTTTATTTTGACGTCCGGCAAAAAGAACAATCATCGCCGCTCCAACAATGGCTAAAATAATGCCAAGTTTTTTAAACTGAGGCAAGAATAACAAGCCTAAACCGACGATAATTAAAATCCAACTAACTTGATCCACCAAAGCTGCAAAATATTGCTTGCTACGGATGTTGGCATATATTTTCACAAACAAGCCGGAAATAATATGAAGAGCACCGATAATCAAGGATAAAATCAGCATCTCGAGTGGTTCTTTCATCGGTTCGAGGAAGAGCGGTGGCCAAAGGGAAGCACCAAAATAACTTCCGAACAAAATACCCCAAATGACGGTCGTGATGCCACAGAAAATCAACACATTAAACAATTTTAAGGCATTGCCTTTCGGTTTAGTCAGTTTCACCAAGGTCACAAATAAAGCAATCATCACCAGTCCATACCCGACATCGGCCATCATAATCCCAAAGATAATCCAATACCAAAATGACATCATCGGATTAGGGTCAACCTCGTAGGGATTGGGTTTTCCGAACATGTCGGTAATGGTTTCAAAAGCCGTCACAAACCAATTGTTCTTCGTCACCGTCGGTGGTGATTCTTCCGGACTAGGATCGAAAAAAGCAATATCATAAATATCGGTTACGGCTTCCACCGCTTTGATTAAGGCTTTTTGGCGGTCGCTTCGCACCCAACCTTCTAAATAAACCGTCGATAAGGTTTTTTGGACGGGCGCTTTTTTGATTTCACTAGCTGAAGCCATTTGATCGCTAAGCAGTTTTAAACTTGTCATTTCCTTAGATAAGTTTTGCAGATGTTCGGTAATCTCCACCATTCTTGCTTCGTTGTTATCTAGTTGCGCTTGTTTTTGCGCAATCATTTCACTTACCAATAATGGTTCATGAGGTAAATTGCTTTCATTAAAACCCAACAAACGCACTTGTTCCATCGTGGTCGGGTCGTCTTCATAATAGTTGGCAATCATGACCGCTTGACCGTCGGATGAGGTGCCAAGGAATTTCACTTCTCCGCCCCCGTCATTAATTAAAGTTAATAAGGCATTGTTGTTTTTGCTTTCAATAAAACCTAAGTGGATGTTAACATACTTGGAAGCTTTAAGGCCATCTAAAGGAATATCCAAATCGGCCCACGGTTTCAAAAACAGCATCGCTTCTTTTAACGAATCATTGTCATTTTTTAGTTGCTGTAATTGTTCTTCCGCTGTTTCCACCTGCTCCAGTAATTGTTCGTGCCTAGGGTCACGAGTAACAAAGGTATCATAATCGACTTCGTGATAATTACTAAACAATTTTTGTTTTTCTTGAAATTTCTTTAAAAAACGCATTGATTTGTCGGTTCTTTGAATTAAACTTTCTTCCAAAAAGGCGTCTTCGTCCAGCACAACATCTTCGGAGGCTAGAAGCATTAATTCGCCGCTTTTTTGAATCGACATGAGCAATGCTTTTTGTTCTTCTTTCAAGGCCACAATGTGGACTTTTTTCATTGGCACAATCATTTAATAATAACCCTCTTTAAAACATAGTCTGTAGCCGCTTTAAATTGCTTTTTCGCTTTTTTAATCATGGCATCATCTTGAACAAGCGCTTCTTGGTCAATCGCTTTTGTTTTAGTAGCAATTTCTTGTTCAAACTTAGCTTCCAGTTTTTTTAATGATGCCAAAGCTTGCGAGTGCATGGTTTTGGCTTCTTCTTCACTCTTAATCCTTGTGGTTTCTAAATCATTTTTTACTTGTTCATTGGCTGCTAAACGTTTAGCTTCCGCTTTTTGTTCAGCCGCTTGAATTAATTCTAAAATGGACATTTCCTTTCACCACCTTTTGGTCATTACTTTATTCATTCTAACATATTGCCGACTAAAAGTCCATAGCAAAAAACAGTAAAACGCTTGAGGAAAAAAGCAAGTAAAAACCTCATTTTAATAGATTAAATTAAACATGACCTTCTCTCATTTAGGAGGAAGTATTCATTAAATAAAAAACCCTTTAGTTGTCTTAAAAAAAGGTTTTGATTTCATTAAGCAATAAAAAAACGACCCTAAAAAAGAGTCGTTTCGCATGATGAAATATTTATTGTTTAGTTGCTTGATAGCATTCTTGACAATATACCGGTTTATCACCACTTGGTTTGAAAGGAACGGTTGCTTCTTTTCCACAGTTATCACAAATAATGGTGTGCATTTCTCTTTGACCACGTTGTAAACGAAGGGCTTGCTTACGAGCGTAACGGCATTCCGGACAACGATGTGGTTCATTTTGGAACTGTTTTTCTTTGTAGAACTCTTGTTCCCTTTCCGTGAATAAGAATGTCTTTCCACATTCCTTACAGGTTAATTCTTTGTCGGCCATGATTTATCTCCATTTCTTATAGAATTCTTCTTTTTGATAGTCCAATTAATTATTTTTGAGCAAAGAAGACTTCCTTGCATGATTATATCATCTTAATATTAAAAAAACAAGCCCAGAAAACATTGAATAATTTAAAAGTCAAAAAAAAGACATTTCTTTTAATTTCTATAATTAACGCCATGACAAATTAAAGTAGATTACCACCTTTTTTGTAATCGCTTAATCCTTTTAAGTTTGGTTTTTAAAATATGCAAACTAAAAACATCTGTACTAAAAAGAAGAAAAGGATTTGAAACCGTATCAAATCCTCAATCGTAATATCTATCTTTCAGCAATATTTATTTTGATATAAGATAGGAAGATGGTCGTTTTCCATTTCTCTCTTCAAATTCCAATTTGCTTAATTGATTTTCTTATATTTAGTTATTGCCTCCATTTAGGAGCAATACCATTACATGTAAAGCACTTTGATGCTGCAATAAAACATTGTTAAATTGAAATAACGTATTTTTTCCTTAATAAATTGTATTTCCAATCATCGTATATTATAAAGCCATCTTTTTGCAATCTTCCTAACACAATACTAGAATCCCGATTGATACTATTAGCAAATTGTACTATTTTTTCTATCGAGAAATCATTAGCCTCAATAAATCGATGATACTCATCTTGGGGAATCAAAGCATTTTCAGCGTAAAAATTGGCTTTTTCTTCTTCATCACCTAATTCGTTTTCAAAAGAAATACCAAAATCTCCATTTATTATATGTCCTATTTCATGGAATAATGTAAACCAAAAAGAATCTGAATTATTATTTCTATCATTAACCATAAGCATTACATGATTTATTAGTTTTTTAGTAGCTCCATTGATTTTTGAGCCGGAAATATTAGGTAGTACAATTAAATCAACACCAGCTTCCGCAAACGAGTTCTTAATTAATCCATAAAATTCATCATGCTTTTTAGTCAATGTTAAAGCGTAGTCAATTGACTGCAAAAACTTGTTTTTATCATATTTAGGAAAATCATTTTTTTTCAACGACAAATTTGTTGCTATTTGCACCATAATATTGGCGCGAATCATACTAGCTTCGGACTGTTCTAAGGCAGGACGTCTAAAATTGACATACATATCAGTTTTCTTAAAAACAGTCAAAGATGAAACATTTAAAAATTCTCTAACATTTTTAATTTGTTCATTGATTTTTTTAGGGATGTCTGGCAAAGCGAAATTATCTCTAAAATATGAATATTTAATGTGTTTGAACACTTCTTTTTCTGCTTCCAGCTCTTTTTCTTGATTAAACTCAACAATCAAACTATCATATTCGGTTTGTAAATTTAACCAATATTTAATGGATGTTCCCATCATTCGTGATAGTTTATTGGCAATATCTACAGAAATACTTTGTTCACCCCTAACTATATAACTAATGTTTTTAGGTGTCGTCCCCAATCTATTGGCAAAGTCTTCCTGTGTTAAGCCCATTTCGTCAATATATTCTTTGACATAGTAGCCCGGATGAAAGGCAATTTTATTTCCATATTCAACATAATTACTCATAATGATCACTCACCTCCTTAATCTCAACAATTCGAACATTCATAGCAATCTCATCAATGTTACAAGGAGCAAAGACTTGTTCATTTTCATCCAACGGTTCTAAAACAATGCGCCATTTGTCTCTTATTGTCTTAACATCAATTGCGAAAAAACCTTTTAAGTTCTTCCCTTTGCCTTTATTAATCAACTTATGAAATCTCATTTGTTTTTGTACAATAATATCTTTTATGTTTTCTGCTTGTTTTAATGCATTTATTCTAGCGAGCAAAGATTTGGCCATTTCTTTGTTTCCACCAAAATATTTAGTAGCCTTGTTCAAATCTTGGCAAATTCCTTCAACTTTAGTGTCTTTATAGATAATTTTCAAGAAGGCCACCCCTTGCTTAACGCCATTATAAATTACCCGTCGGGTAATTTGATTATATCATGTTACAACAAAATTGTCAATGCCATTATACCTAAAATCTCATTAAAATAATCAACATATGACAAAGGCGAACAACAACAAGCGACAGTCTATTATCATGTCATGTATGATGATGATAAACGAAATGAAATTGAGAATCGAATCATGACTAGAGTCCAAAAGCAAAGAAAAGAGTTTAATGATTATATCAATAAATATCAACGACTACCGAAAGATATTGAAC
>Ga0116183_1002436_pt1 | contig 20040 bp, 15 predicted proteins | sample AD_UKC078_MetaG_FD_89753 | JGI IMG/M metagenome (GOLD analysis project Ga0116183, IMG submission 89753) | Active sludge microbial communities of municipal wastewater-treating anaerobic digesters from USA - AD_UKC078_MetaG | ecosystem: Engineered > Bioreactor > Anaerobic > Digestate | place: USA... | reverse complement strand
CTGTAAAAGTAAGGTCTGTGCTCCCGTCAATTGTTACATAATTATTATCATAGAAATAGATTAACTCATGAAGTCCGAGATGACCTGCAAGAGATGCCGCTTCATGGGTAACTCCCTCCATAAGGTCTCCATCACTTACTATGGCATAAATCTTATAATCTATAAGAGGAAAATCAGGACGATTAAAACGGGAAGCAAGAAAGCGACCTGCTATTGCCATACCGACGCCATTACAGAAACCCTGTCCTAAAGGTCCTGTAGTGGTTTCCACACCTTTTGTAAGATGACTTTCAGGATGGCCCGGAGTTTTACTTCCCCACTGACGAAAATTTTTAAGATCCTCCAGTGTCAGATCATATCCTGTAAGATGTAAAAGACTGTATAATAACATAGAACCATGTCCTGCCGAAAGGATAAATCTGTCTCTATTGGGCCAGTCAGGATGGGCTGGATTATGTTTCAGATATTTAGTCCATAAAATATAAGCTACATCTGCCATACCCATAGGAAGGCCAGGATGGCCGGAATTGGCAGCCTGAATACCATCAATGGCAAGAAAACGAAGGGTATCTACACTTTTTCTGGTAAATTCATCAAGCTTTTCACGGGCAATTTCATCTATCATTTAATTCACTCCTTAATATGTTTAGTTTATAGTTAATTTCATCACAGGAAGGAAAGATTCCTTCATTAAATTTCCATATTATGTTATAATTGACGTGAGGTGAGATATGGCATTAATAATAAAAAAAATAAAAAATTCCATTACTGAATCAGTAAAAAAAATGCTGGAAGAACTTAAATATACTCCGGCAAAAGAAAAAATATTTATAAAACCCAATATTGCCATTCCCACATGGCCAACTTCTCCATATATTACAAACCCTCTGGTAGTGGCAGGTGTAATAGATTACCTTAAAGAAAAGGGATTTACTGATATACTGGTGGGCGATGGACCTGTTCCAATAGATTTCCCTGTAGAAGAGACTTTTTCTGTCTGTGGTTACAGAGAGATATGTAAGGGTGTGAAACTTGTAAATATTGATTTACTATCTAAAAAGAAGATAAATTCTATTTATCTTCCAGAAATAGTCTTTGAAAGGGAATATATAAATGTATCCAAACTTAAAAGCCATTATCAGACAACAGTAAGTTTAGGACTTAAAAATCAGAAGGGACTTCTTTCACCGGAAAATAAAAATTTATTCCACAGAAATCTCCACAGAAACATAGCAGAGCTTGCTTCTGTAATAAGCCCTTCTTTATCTATAATAGACGGTACAAACGGACTGGAGGGAAATGGCCCTGCGGAACTCGGTAAAGAAGTAACAAACTTAAATCTTCTTCTTGGAGGGACTACTTTCCTTGCTCTGGATCAGCTTGCCTGCACCGTTATAGGAGTTGATTATAAAAAGGTTGACCACCTCAGATTTGCAGAAGAAAGGGGATTAAAAGGTTTAGAGAGTGAGATAATAACAGGAGAGAAGGTGGAAAAAGTATTTCATCAGTTTGCTCTTCCCTCTTCTTACTGGAAAAAAGGAAATCTCTACTATTACTGGTCTGATTATACCTGTTCTAAATGTTCACTTGTGGAAGGAAGAATTATAGAAAAAATAGATGAAATACCTCTTGAAATCCTTGAGAAAATTCCACCTTCAGCATTTATTACGGGCACACCAAAGAATAATATACCTGAAGGTTTTAATGTATATTGTCTTGGTAAATGTGCTTCTTTATATTGTAAGGGAACATATTCTCTTTCAGGTTGCCCTCCTGATATAAATAAGGTTTTAAATTTATTATCTACCGTAATTACAGACAATAAAGAATAATGTTAAGAGTTTTCCGGTTTTTCTAACTCCTCGGAAATCTTCTGTATTGAGGCCATTATTTGGGTTGCCTCAAAGGCCATATATAACCCATTATCCAGATGTTTCGCCTTATTATCATTAAAATATTTTTTCATCTCTTCCAGGGCTTCTTCATAAGTATCAAATACTTCTTCTGTAGAGAGAAAAACTTCTTCCAGCAGTTGTAATTCCTCATGATTAAATAAAGATTTATCTATTTTTTTATAATCTCTTCTTGCTGTTTTTATATTATCTTCCATCCAGTTAAGGGTAGCAGAGAATTTTTCTTTAGTAATCTTATTTTCTTTCAGCATATCTGATTCTTTTTTAAGTCTTTCAAGGTTCGGGCAGGTATAGTATTTCTTATTTTCTCCTATCACTATATCTACAGTACTTTCTTCCTTTATCTTTGATATTCTTGCAACATCAGGCCAGCTTGCTTTTCTTCTTTTCTTTGTTTCTTTTAGTTTCTTAAGAAGGGTAAAAGATTTGTGCAGCCTGTTAGTTGCAGATTGCACCATATCCAGTCCATCTAAAATATGATCATTATTTTTATCTTCAAAATATTTATTAATTTCCTCCAGTCCTTCTCTGTGCAAATCAAAAGCCCATTCAATTCTTACCAACTGTTCCCGACCTGTAAAAGTTTCTACTTCGCTTGTTTCTTTTATTTCTTCAAAGGTATTTATAGTTTCGTTCAGTTCCGACTCCATTTCATCCAGAACCTTCTTAAATTCAGTGCCGGTAATTTTCCCTTTACACAGCTCATTACCTGCATCAAGTAATTTTTTCAGAAGAGATGATATGTATTCATCCAGCTCTTCATCCTGCCAGTCAACAAATACTTCTTCCGGTTCTTCTACCAGCTCTTCAAATTCTTCCTCTGATTGTTCAATAGCCTCTAAAGAAACATCACCATCAAAAGCTTCCTCCATTGCAAATAGAAAACCCTCTAATTTTTCTTTATCTTTTTTATCTTCCATATATATACCTCACTTTTTATAAGCCTTCAACTATCAGTATTCAGTAATCAATTTTTATTAAATTATTATTAGCTTTCAGCTTTTTCCTTAAGCTGATTGCTGATAGCTTTAAACATAAAAGGTTTATTTTTACTGAAGCCAATAACTGAAAATTCCTATGCATATAAATTACATAAGATACAAAATTTCCCTCCATAAATAAATAAAAAGAGAGTAAACTCTCTTTTTATTTATAATTTGAAAGCTAAAAACTTAATCTCCTAATAAATTACCCAGTGCACCGGTTATTGCTCCTTCTGCTCCGCCTTCTTTTCCTCCCATAACAGCATCAAGTGCCACACCACCCATACCACCGGTAACAGAATTTAAAGCTCCACCTGCAATACCTTTTAATCCATCAGTTATACCTTTAAGAGGATTCTGCGCCATTCCTTTCAGTCCTTTCAGTCCTTTCAGACCTTTCAGACCTTTCAGACCTTTTTTACCTATACCCTTGGCTTTTTTACCTATACCTTTAGCTGCTTTTCCAACACTTTTTCCAATTTTCATTACAATTCCTCCTATTTAACAATTTATTTTCTGAAGTTACTTTATATTATATAATCACGACAAATTAAAAAAGGTAAAGAGCTTTTAAAAATATTTTCCTCCTTATATTTTCTCTTGTCTTTATATTTATTTTATGTTATAATTTAAACTTACAAAATCCGCCCATAGCTCAGGGGATAGAGCGACGGATTCCTAATCCGCAGGTCGGAGGTTCGATTCCTCCTGGGCGGGTTATTTTATTTAAAGTCTCACATCTAAATCTGAAGCAATAACTCTCAATACACTCTCTTTACTAAAATTATCTTTTACATAATTTAATCCTTTACGGGCAAGTACTTCAAGACACTTCATATCTGTATAAGAATTTACCACTTTCCTGGCAAATTCTTCTACATTATGAGCAATAAGGAGAAATTCCTCTCCCTTAAAGAAACCCTCTGCGCCAACAGAAGTTGTAACTACAGGTATCTTATTATAAAGGGCTTCTACAATTTTACCTTTTAAACCCGCACCGTATCTTAAAGGAGCAACAAATATTCTGCATTTTTTATAATAATCTCTTAGAACTTCATCACTTACATAACCTGTTATTATTATATTATCAGAAGATAATTCAAGTATTTTATCCGAAGGGTTGGAACCCACTAAATAAACCTTTATATCAGGTATTTTAGTTAAAATCAGAGGAAATATCTCTTTTATAAACCAGAAAGCAGCATCTTCATTGGGTGGATGGGTAAAACCTGCAACAAATAAAAGATCCTTTCTATTTTCAAAAGAAGTTAAATTATTCTCTTCTACTTTATCAAATATATACACAGGAAGGACTTTAGCTTTTACTGCAGGAAAATATTTTTTCACTTCCTCAATTTCCACATAAGAAGGATAATAAACGATATTGGCTTTTCTGAATATATTAAACTCTATTTTTCTCCAGTATTCAGGTGTTTCAAAAACCTTCTGTTTCTTTTCTATTTCATATCTTCTCTTTTCCCTTAAATAATGTAAATCATGGCCATAATATAAGATCTTTGCACCAGTATATCTTTTTATAAAATCAATATATTTTATGGTTACATGAGGTCTATTAAAAAATACATAATTTATATATTTTCCATTTCTCTTTATCCATTCTTTCCAGTTATCCCGGTAATAAGAGCCGTACAGCACTTCTATACCCATCTGTTCAAGATCAGATGTATAGGGTTCAGGCCTTAAAAAATTATCGCCTGCGAATTTAACATTAAAGCCCAGTTCAAGAAAAAGTCTTATATACTGAAATATTGTTTTTGAACCGGCATCTTTATCATAATGGGGTACATAGTGATCAATAATTAATATGAGTTTTTTATTCCAGCTCCTCTCTCTTGCCAGGAAGAGTTCAAGTCCATTTTCAAAATGCTCCTTCTCTAAAATTTCTCTCCATTTCTTTAGGAATTTTTCGGCATTTAGTGTCTGATAACTCTTAATACCGCTCTTTATATCTGTCCCACAGGTAAGGCCCTCAAAATGAACCACCACAGATTTCGGCTGATAAAGTACTTTATATCCCCTTTTTCTTACTTCGAAAGCAAGATCACTGTCTTCAGAGTATGCAGGAATATATCTTTCATCAAAACCTCCTGTTTCTTTCCATAGAATTTTTCTTATCATTACAGAGGCTCCTGATATATAATCTACCTCTTTAACATAATTATATTCACTTTTATCAGGATAATCACTTCTCCCGTAGTTCCAGGCAGAGGCATCTTTCCAGACAATCCCTCCTGCCTCCTGGAGTCTTCCGTCAGGATATAGGAGTTTTGAACCTGCAAGGCCTGCGAAAGGATCTCTTTCCATAAGTCTTAAGAGATGTGTTAACCATTCTTTCTGAACACAGGTATCATTATTTAAAAAAACTATATATTTTCCCAGAGCTTCTTTTGCTCCCCTATTACAATTCTTAAGAAAACCCTGATTTTCCTTATTTCGTATAATTTTAATATTTTGAACAAAGTCTGAAATATTTTTTGTCTCATCCTCTGAAGCATCGTCAACTATGATAATTTCATAAGCTATATCGGAGGTATTCCTGAGAATTGAAAGAAGACATCCGTAAGTATAGGTCCATTGATTATAAACAGGAATAACGATTGATACCACAGGGTGTTCCTGTTTTTCAAAACACAGTTTCTCATAAGAGGTTATATTTTCTATAAGATCCAGTTTATAATCAGAAGGAAGAGGTGAATATTTATCCAAATAGACATTAATCCTGTTTCCGAATTCCCCTGTATCTTCTTTTCTTATGTAATAAAGGAATTTTTTAATATTTGTCACATTTATTTTATTTATCGTATGTTTCGGGTCAGATAATAATTCAGAGAGAATTCTGGCAAAAAACCTTCTTTTACTGCCGGGAGGGAAAAGAAAATCCCGCAAATTATTAAATAATCGCTTATCCATATGGGCTCGCTTTTAAAGAGTTAAGTTATTATAACTTCGTGAAAATTTATTTTCATATAAAATTTCTACTATGTCCACAGAGTTTTTAGGAAATCTGAATTTTCTGGAAGCAACAATAAAATTTATAGAGTTATAATCTATAAATTTAATATACAACAAATTTTATAAAAAACAATAAGGATTTTTTCTATAACAAAAATATTTTCAGATGTGACATAATATGACACAGCTATAGTATATAATTTCAATAAATTTTATTATTTTGCAGGTTTTCAATTAAAAGATAAAGAAGTATAGAAAACTAACAGAACAGGGAAGGTATAAAAAAGAAAGGAGAAGGTTTTATTGAATGAAAGAGATTCCTTAATTCTTGGAGCTTTTCTGCATGATATAGGGAAATTTTATCAGAGAACCAGACAGAATCCTTTAAAATATAAAGATGTGGAAGAAGATGTTTATGGCTACGGAGGAGCTCACGGGAAATGGGGAGCTTCCTTTGTAGAGGAATATATTCCTCCGGTCTTCAGAGATGATAATTTAATTAACTGTATTTTAAAACACCATAAGCCGACAAAGGTTCTGGAGACATATGTACACCGTGCAGACTGCCTGTCTGCAGGTATGGACAGAACAAAAGCAGAAGAGAGAGGAGATCCTTACACAACACCTCTTTACTGTTTACTGGAGAACATATCCCTTAAAGACAGAGGGAAAAGGAGTAAATATTCTCACAAACTTCAAAAACTCTCTCTGGAAAAAGACAAAATCTTTCCTGTAGAGACTCATAAGAATACTATAGATAGCAGCAGTTATAATAATCTCTGGAATAAATTTACGGAAGATATAGAGAAAATTATAAAAAAGGATAATTTCAGCGATTATTTCTTTACTTTATATTATATAATGGAGAAATATACCTGGTGCATTCCGGGAGCAGTCTATGTGAGTATCCCCGACATACCTCTTTTTCATCATCTTAAAACAACTGCAGCCATCGCCACATGTCTTTATGATACGAGAGGGAAAGAAGAATTTATTCTTTTAGAAGGTGATATTTCCGGCATTCAGGATTTTATCTATCAGATAAATTCCCCGCAGGACAGTATGAAAGATACGGCAAAAAGACTGAGGGGAAGATCTTTTTATCTGTCTCTCATGAATGAAACTTTTGGAGATTACTGCCTCAATGCATTAAATCTTACTGTGGTAAATAAACTGTGGAGCGGCGGGGGACATTTTGCCATACTGGCACCTTCTACGGAAGAGAATAGAAGGAACATAGAAGAAATAGAAGATAAAATAAATTCTTTTCTGTTTAAGAATTACCAGGGAGATCTGGGTTTTATACTGGGAATCGTGGAATTTTCCTCAGATAAACTGAAAGATTTTTCCTCTCTTCTGAAAGAAATGGGAAAAGTTCTAGACAGGAAAAAGAAAGAGAAATTTTTCAGGCAGATTACAGAGGAAGATTTAATTTTTCCGTTAAAAAAACATGTCTGCCCGGTATGCGGAAAGGATTATGAGGAAAATTCAGATATATGTTTTCTATGTGAAGATCATAAAGAACTGGGGGAAAAACTTCCGAAATATAAATATATTTATAAGATTAATTCCACTGAACCGGTTAATTCTATTATAAAATTTGAAGATTTCTATACTTACTGGGATTTTAAACCTGAAGGCAAACTCGTAACAGGATATTCTATAAACAATACGGAATTTCTGGAGAAACCGGAAGATTTTAACAGGGCAGGTTTTATCTTTTCAGGCAATCATGTTCCCGGAACGGAATATGGTACCATTAAAACTTTTGATGAAATGGCAGATTCGTCGGAAGGAGCAAATTTCCTGGGAGTTCTTCGAATGGATGTGGATAATCTCGGTATGCTCTTTACCCTCGGTCTCGGAGAAGACAGGCCGGAAGATGTATCTCAATCCAGAAAATCCATATCCAGAATAGCTTCCATGAGTTTTTCACTGGATCTCTTCTTTTCCGGCTATTTGAATAAAATATGTGAAGATTTTGAAAATCTATATATTACCTATTCAGGAGGAGATGATCTCTTTATTGCAGGGGCATGGAATGAGATTTTAGATGTGGCAAAAAGGATCAATGATGAGTTTTATTGCTATACGGGGAAAAACCCGGAACTTCATGCATCAGGCGGAATTTACCTCTGTAAAGGGAAATATCCGATAAAAAGAGCTGCAGAACATGCCGCAGATGCTCTTGAGAATGCGAAAAAAGAGACAGATAAAAACAGCCTTAATATTTTTACCTGTAATGTTTCATGGTATAAAATGAATGAAGTTTACAGTTTTGCGGAAAAACTTCTCACATATCTGGAAGATAATAAAATAACCAGAACATTTATATATAACACATTACACCTTTATAAAAAAGACAGGACTTTATTCACTCTTATGGATAATAAAATAACCAGAACATTTATATATAACACATTACACCTTGATGAAAAAGACAGGACTTTATCCATACCTCTTATGAGTAAATTTCTCTATTCATTGAAAAGAAATATAAAAGATGAAGCTGTTCAGCAGGAATTAAAGAATATGTTCAGTTCTCTGTGGGCCTTTGCTCCCGTCTGGGCAGGGATAAGTATGTTAAAAACAAGAAAATGAGGAGGAATGATAATGGCACAGCAATTTCAAACGAAAGGTAAGCCTCAATACCGGGACAGAAATAAAGAACCGGTAAATTACGAGGTTTTTAATAATTTTATAAAAACAATAGACGAGAAAAATTTCCTGGATGATGAAATTTTGAAATCTTCGGAAAAACTGGGAAAATTCTTTGCAGATCTTGGTATAGCCAATACACCTTTCAGGAAATTCTTTAATCAATTCAGAATATTATCATTATCAGGTAAATCTGTTGCAGATTTAAAGATTCAATTAAGGATTCTCCAGTCTCAGATAGCCTATTCGGTAGGGAGAGCGGAATCGGGACATGGTTCGGAAACACTGAAAAAAGAATTTAAAGAACTGCTGGATAAATGTATCAATAAAATAATCACCAGTCAGAATGAAAAAGAATATTCGAATTTTATGAAATTTTTCGAATCCCTTTATGCATACTTTTACTATTACTGTCCAGATAAAAGGAGTTAGGAGGTTTTCTTTATGAGTTATAAATTTGTAGGAAATGTTATCATATCAGGTATTATAGAATGTATGACAGGCCTTCACATAGGCGCAACAGACGAGGCATATCAGATAGGAGGTATGGATAATCCTGTAATAAAAGATCCTTTGACCGGTTATCCCTATATTCCCGGCTCAAGTCTTAAAGGAAAACTCAGAACCATAATGGAATGGGCAAAAGATAAGATAGATACTGGTAAACCCGGTGGTATTCATGAATGTCTTGATAAAAACTGTCCTGTATGCAGAATATTCGGCACTGGCGCAGATAATTCTAATAAAAGAAAAACAGGCCCTACAAGAATTTTAGTTAGAGACTCTTTTCCCACTGAAAAAACAATAAAGAAATTTGATATCTTAAAAGAACAGAAAGGTGTTGCTGCTGAAATAAAAACTGAGGTAAATATTAACAGAATAACTTCAAAACCTCTCTCAGGCCCCCGCTCTCTGGAAAGAGTCCCGAAGGAGTCGGAATTTAACTTTGAAATAATCTATTCGGTTTATGATATAGATGATAAAGGCTCTGTAGATGTAGAAAACTTGAAAGATCTCATTACAGTATTAAAATTAATGGAAGAATCTGCTCTCGGCGGTGGAGGCTCACGGGGAGCAGGAAGGATAAAATTTAAACTTCATAAAGAAGTAGAAATAAAACAGGTAGCAGACTATGAAAAACCTCATGTACCGTGCGAAAAAACTGAAACTAAAGATCTTCAGTCAATAAAAGCGGAAGATATTGTAAAAACCATAAAAGCAAAACTGAATATAAATTAAGGAGATGGAGGAACATGATTGTCAAATTAAAACCTTTGTCTCTATTTAAAGGTTCAACTCTTCCCCGGTCAGATACCATATTCGGAGGTATATGCTGGGGCATTGCCATACTTTACAGCGAAAATCTGTTAGTAGAACTTCTCCAGAGTTTCAGAGACGGGAAACCTCCCTTTCTTATTTCTTCTGCTTTCCCCTGGAAAAGAGATACTTATTTCCTTCCAAAACCTCTTACAGGCAGTATAGATCCGGGAAATTCTCAGGAAGAAATAAAAAAAGCAAAGGCTTTGAAGAAGATTCAATATATCTCATCAGGTCTTTTTAACAGACTCATCAATGGCGAACCATATGAGCAAATATATCTGACTATAAGAGAAGAGGATTATTTAAAAAAATTAAAATTCGAAGATATTCCTCATAATACCATAAACAGACTGTCAGATAATTCGGAACATATCTTCTACTCCCAGGAAGGATTCATTCACGACGGAGGTATTTATTTCTTCATTAAAATTTTCGAGGAAAGCCTTGAGAGAAAATTAACAGGTGCCATTAACTGGCTATGTGAAAGAGGCATAGGAGGAGATTCTTCAATAGGAAAAGGACATTTTACTGCAGAATTTATAGATAAAGAGATTATAAAAGAACCAGAAAATCCTGATAGAGCCATAAACCTTTCTCTGTTATATCTAAATAAAGAAGATAAAACCCTTATGAAATCGGAAAAAGAAAAATGTTCCTATGAACCGGTAAAAAGAAAAGGCAGGGTAGAAAGCGCCTATTCACCTTCTACAGATATATGGAAAAAGACTGTGCTTATGTTAAAAGAAGGTTCTCTTCTTCCTGTTAAAGAAGGGTTCTACGGAGAAAATGTTATAGTAAAGGATCTGAATTATAAAGTCTGGCAATACGGCTATGGCTATATGGTAAAGGGGGCACTGTCATGACACAGATCAGAATAGAAGTTGTTACACCGGTTTTTATCGGTAAAGGAGAGGAAATTACTCCTTTTGATTATATCCTTACAGACGACAGATTTGCAGTTTTTGATGTGCAAAAATATTTTCGGAAGAAAACCGGAAGAGTTGAAGAGTTTTATAGAAAGGTAAATGGCAATCCAGGAGAATTTTCTCTGTCAAATTTTTTAAATAATGATAGAACAGATAAAGACTGCTGGAAATATTCGGTAAAGTCTTCTATCTTAATAAAGAAGATACTGGAAGATTCTATTAAGACAAAGAAGCCGGAAATGGCGGTAAAAAGCCATATTAAAGACGATCTCACAGGAACACCATATATACCGGGAAGTTCTGTTAAAGGAGCCATAAGAACTGCTTTTCTTTATAATGTATTGAGGAAAGATAAAAATCATATAAAGAAACAGATGGAAGAATGGATTAAAGAAACCAAAGGCGGTTCATGGGAAGGTAAAAAAAGACTTGAACGAAACTTTAAATATGCAAATTTTCTATCAAAACCTTTTCAGGGAAATTATGAACGAGCAAATGATGCACAGAAAGATTTATTTAAATTTCTTAGTGTTCAGGATTTTTTCCCTTCTGAAGACTGTATGTCACTTAACCTTGTAGATACTTACAGCATGTACAGTTATAAAGGTTACAGAACGGTATATGAAACAATTAATAAAGGAACATTACTGGAAGGGAATATAAATGTGAACGATAAACTCTTCCATGATAAATTCAGATATATAATATCCTGGGACAATGCTTCATCAATGAATATTAGAAACCTTTTTCAGATGATCAACTGTTTTACTATGGATATTCTGGAACGTGAAGTATGGTTTTTTGAAAACCTTAAAGGCACATATCCTGTTAAAGTCAGAGAATTTTATAAAGATTTTACAGAGGAAGTGGGAGATGCAAAAGACAATACTGCCTACCTCTCCATAGGACAGGGTTCCGGGTGGCATAAAATGACAGTGGGAATATTACTTAAAAAATGCCTTGAAGAAGAGGATTTTAGAGAATTACGATTTGCTCTTAATCTGGCACCAAAGCGTACAGAATTCCCTTATCCGAAATCAAGAAAACTCATTATGGAAAAACAGGGAGAAGGCATTTTACCTCTTGGATGGATAAAGATTACCGATTTAAGCAGGAAAATTGCGGAGAAGAAATATAATGAGAGAATAGTTGTGGAGAAGAAACCTGCCGGGAAAGTGGAAGTAAAAAGAGGTAAAGAGATTGGCCGGGATAAGGAGAAGGGTAAGGATGCGTCACTTAAGCAGGCGAGTAATGAGGAGCTTTCTAAATTGATGTCCCAGTGGAATAGATAATCATTTATTCTAAGATCCTATCCGAAAAGTAATATTTATTCAATATAAAATTATATATTTTTATATTTTATTTGATGAATTTGAAAACTTATTCTAATATTTAAATAACTTCTCTTCACCCGCCGCCTTCGGTACTACTGACCCTGTTACAGGTTATACAGGTTTTTTCCCCGGTATTGATATTTTACTCTGATCAACCGGTTTTTGATTGTTTTCTATCTTATAAGGTTTATTATTCTCCAGGGGACTTATAAAAGGATCTTTTCTTTCTCCTTTTTATTTTGTAAAAGGAGATTTCTTAGTCAATGTTGAACCAAGTCAAATTGGATTTGTCTCGATATGCAATGATTGATATGCCTTATTTTTTAGTCAATGTTGAACCATGTCAAATAAGGGAGAGCTATAGTAAAGTGCATCAAATACGAAATCAGCGAATAATTCAAATAGATGAACTCATAAAAAAACACACCTATCCTTCTCTGAAAAAACTGGGTAAAAAACTCGGTATAAGTGAGAAAACTGCCTGGAGATATATAAAATTCATGAAGGACGAACTCAAAGCTCCAGTTGGCTCCTGCAAACTGAACAGAGGTTATTACTACACAGATCCCTCTTATACCCTTCCGGTTCTAAAACTTACCACCGGTGAAATTCTTGCCATTCTTATAGGTGAAAAACTTCTAAGCCAGTATGAAAATACACCCTATGAAGCAAGACTTCGAAATTCTTTTATTCAACTTCAAAAATATCTTCCCTGTGATATACAGATGGAAAATATAGGTAAATTCATCCATAGCTGTTCTTTCGATTTTACCTTTATGAGAAAAGTAAATATAGACACTTTTGAATTCCTTATAAATGCCATAGCAGATAAAGAACAGATAGAAATACATTACCATACTATGCACAGTGATGAAAAAAAATGGAGAACCATAGATCCCTATCACTTAAAAAATTACAGAGGAGAATGGTATCTTGCCTCTTACTGTCATAAGGCAAAAGATATAAGAATCTTTTCACCGGGAAGAATAATTGACTGGAGAAAAACAGGGAAATTTTTTTCTGTAAAGGAAGATTTTTCTCCTGAAGAATTCTGGAAAACCTACGGTATATATAAGGGAAATAAAAAAGAAACAAAGGATATAACAGTATGGATTGATCCATATCAGAGCCGTTGGACAAGGGAAATCATATCGGATATAAATGAGCAGATAATAGATGTTAAAAATCATAATGATCGATCTATGACTTTAGTATTCCGTGTGGGAAAAACAGATGAACTGAAACGGTGGATTCTTCAATATGGATTCCATATAAAAGTCCTTAAGCCGGAGGACTTTAAAAGGGAGATTATTGAGGAAATTGAAAAGATGAGAAAAAATTATGAATAAAATATCCTTATGGACATGACTTTGTCCATGAGGGGTTGGTAGAATATTAATTAATTCAGAAAGATAAATTTAAATCTTTATGAGGATAAAATTGCATTTTAATATTCCGAAAAATTTTTATTTACCGGTGTCTCATAACGAAATTCTCCAGGGATTTATTTATCATCATCTGGAAAGATCACTGGCAGATTATGTTCATGATGAGGGGTTCAACCATAAGGGAAGAAAATTCCGTCTCTTTACTTTTTCCCGTATTCTGGGAGATATAAGATTTGATAAAACAAGAAGAGATTTTCATCTATCATCCTCATTCACACTGGTAATAGCATCACCTGTTGTAGTAATACTGGAAAGCCTTGCAAGAACTCTTGTTAATTCAGACAATTTACAATTAAACGGAAATGAGATTATACTTGATTCTATTGATGTACAGGTAGAAAAAAAAAGTTTATCAAATTCCTGTGTAATCCGTATGCTCTCACCGGTGACTGTATATTCCACATTACAGATGGGAGACGGCAGAACAAAAACCTATTATTACAATCCCAGAGAAAAAGAATTCGGAGAGTTAATCAGGAAAAACCTGGAAAAGAAATATGAACTGATTTATAAAAAACCTCTGCCTGAAGGAGATTTTGAGATAAACATGCTCGGCTCCAGTAAAAACAGAGAGAAAATTATTACCTATAAAGATTATATAATTAAAGGCTGGATGGGAGATTTCGAAATAAATGGCCCGCCGGAGCTTATTCTGACAGGGTTGGATGCGGGCCTGGGGGCAAAGAATTCACAGGGGTTTGGATGTTTTGAAATATTAAAAGAGAGGTGAGTTTATGATTGAGGCGTTAAGAGAACTGGGGATGGTGTGCGGGAGAGAAGATAGTTTAGGAGAAAATCCTTTTCTTGGGAAAAAACAAGAAGACTGTAAAGTAATTAATATTTGTCTTAAAGAAGAGCAGGGAAATTATGAGTTTATTGAGGTAAGACTGGAAGATTTTGATAAAGGTAATTATGAGAAATACTTATATAAAAAAAAGGCCAGTCAGGGAGCAAATTATACACCAGCCGGCCTGGTAGCAGGAGATATTGATAAAACGATAAAAGGCAGACTTTACAGCTGGTTTAATGGAGATGAGAAATTTGTTAATCTAGAAAAAATACTGAAACTGAATAAAGAAAAAATTACAGAAGAGATAAAGAAAATAAATCTGGAAAAGAAAAAACAATATCTTCTGACTTTTACCATAAACAACAGATACCTGGCAGATTATACTATATTCAAAGAGGAAATGCTTAAAAGATTAAATAAAAAACAGTATGAAATATATATAGAAAAAGGGATATGTTCTCTCTGTTCTACAGAAGGAGAAGTTTTTGGTAATATAGCACCTCTTACTTCCTATACCCTTGACAAACAATGTTATATAGCTGGAGGTTTTAATAAATTACAGGGTTGGAAAAATTTTCCTCTTTGTATGTCCTGCAGTAATTATTTAAGACAGGGTAAAGAGATAATGGAAAAGTATTTAAATTTTAGACTGGGTGGGATTGCTTATTATTTGGTACCAAGAGCTATTAAAGATATAATAAATACTATTCCCGAACTTATGAATATCTATAAAGATTATGAAGATAAAAAGATAAATACAGAGAAATTAAGGAAGATATCCGGTGAAGAAGAACAGGACATTTTGCCATTAATGCAGGACGAACGTGATTTCTTCGTTTTAAATTTTTTATTCTATGAGAAAAAAAGCTCTAAATTTATGATCCATCTGCTTTTAAAAGATGTGTATCCCAGTAGATTAAAGGAATTATTTCAGGCTAAAGAAGACGCCGAAAATTACGAGTATCTGAAAAAAGTAAAGTTCTCAAAAAAATTAACTCAGGATGTAGAATTTCATTTCGGCATATTACGTTATTTTACTATTTCTAGAGATCAGTATTTAAGTCTTACAGAAAAGATTTTCAAGAAAATTAATATTGATAAGGGTTTTATGATAAATTTATTCATAAGAAAAATAAGAGAATCTTTTAGAAAGGAGGGATATTACGATTTAGATGTTTTTAAAGCACAGGTAACATTAAACTTTCTACTGGAACTGGGAATAATAAAAAATAATCTGGAGGTGAATGTATTGTCAGAGCATGGAGATAAAAATGACTTATCAGACAAAATTGAAAATTTTTTTAAAGGAAATGAAAAAACTTTTTATAATGCTCAGTCTAAAGCAGCGTTTTTACTGGGTGTTCTTGGGAAAAAGCTTATAAATATTCAAAATCAAGAAAGAGGATCCACTCCCTTTATAAAACAATTCAAAAACCTTACTATGAATGAAAGGGATATAAAAGCTCTCTATCCTAAAATAATCAATAAATTACAGGAATATGACAAAAATTACTATCAGCAGTTAGAAGAAGTGATATCAGATTATCTTATATTATCCGGCACAAACTGGAGTCTTTCTGTTGATGAAATTAACTATTATTTCGTACTGGGTCTTACCTTACATAAGTTAGAAACTTTTAAAACCAAAAAGGAGGAAGAATAATAATGAGTTATGTAGCTAATAGAAGAGAACTAGTATTTTTATACGATGTAACTAACAGTAATCCCAATGGAGATCCAATTGATGAAAATAAACCTCGAATCGACGAAGAAAGCAGGAAAAATCTGGTTTCTGATGTGAGATTAAAAAGAACCATTAGAGATTACTTACAGGATTTTAGAAAAAAAGTTGTTTTTATAGTTGAAACCAGAAAAGAAGATGGAAATTTGAAAACAAAAGAAGACAGACAGAATGACCTGAACATAAATTCAGCAAAGGATCTAATCGATAATTGTATTGACATAAGACTTTTTGGAGCAACTAATGCGATAAAAGGCAAAACCATTATATATACAGGGCCTGTGCAATTCAAATTCGGCGTTTCATTGCATAAAGTAGAGACAAAATATATAAAAGGTACTACGGTAATGCCATCGGCAGAAGGAAAAAGCCAGGGAACATTTACAGAACAGCACATTCTTCCTTACTCATTAATCTCTTTCTATGGCATAGTAAATGAAAATGCCGCTAAAGATACTAAATTAAGTGAAGAAGATCTAGTTTTACTCTACGATGGAATATGGAACGGCACCAAAAATCTCATATCCCGCTCAAAAATCGGCCAGATGCCCAGGTTTCTTCTGGAAGTAGTTTATAATGAGAATAATTATCATATAGGAGATTTAGACAAACAGATTAAACTTGTATTAAAAGAAAACAGAGTGGGAAGAGAAGAAGAAATTCGTTCTACAGAAGATTATTATCTTAATCTTGCTAAATTAAAGAAAACCCTGGAAGATAATCTTGACAAAATAAAGGAAATAAAGGTAAAAATAGATCCCAATCTGGAAATTAAAGAATGGTTTACTTCCCATGATAAAATCAAAAATTTTAACATAGGAGGCTAATTCTATGAGAATCTTATCTTTCAATATATGGGGAGATTACGGACACTTTAAAAAATTTCATACCACGTCATCTCCTCTTTCATTCTCATTACCTCCTCCTACAGCTATTTATGGAATTATAGGAGCAATAAAAGGTTTACCCAAAAGTGACTATATAACAATACTTACTGGCTATAATGTAAAAGTTGCTATAGGGCTTAATAATCCAATAAAAAAGATGAGAATGGGTGTAAACTGGATAGAACTTAAAAAGTCTTTTGATAAACTGGAAAGAGCACCTCAAATCAAACAGGAATTCCTCTGTGATTGCAGTTTTAAAATTTACATTACAGGTAAAGAGGAATTTTTAGATGAGTTAAGAGATTTTTTGATAAATCACAGATCTTATTATACTCCATGTATGGGTATAAGTCAGTGCCTGGCTAATTTTAACTTTACAGGTGAATATCCTGGCATGGTAAAAAAAATATCTGATGGAGAAGAAGTCCATGTGATTACCACTATACCTTCCTCATATCCCTTAAAAATAGAACCAGGCAAAAGTTACCATAAAGAAAGAATGCCTGTTTTAATGAATCCTGATCGTCAGGTAATTGATTATCGGGATATAATATTTGAAAATAATGGTAAACCACTATGTATTGAAGGAGGCGAATATATAGATCTGGGAACAGAAAAAGCTATTGTCTTTCTCAACTCTTAAAAAATGAATACAGGTCAGTCAGTTTTTTAATCTTGTAGAAAAACACAATTTAAAACTAGAGGATGATAAAAAATGAAAGATTACCATATTAACATTTTTTATAGTGATGAAGATGAAGGTTATATTGCCGATATACCGGATCTGGTAAGTTGTTCTGCTTTTGGCCACACACCGGAGGAAGCACTAAGGGAGGTTCAAATAGTAAAAGAAGCCTGACTTGAAGCTGCAAAAGCTGAAGGCAAACCAATTCCTGAGCCGAACTACAGGCCTGTTATTTATCAAATTCCATCATAATAATCCGGAGGTGATTAATTCTGTCAATTAATAATATTAATTCTCATCCTGATAAACCACTTATAACTCATTTAATGAATGTAACAGAAATAGCAAAACAAAATCTTCCCTGTGGTTTTGAACATTTAAGAAAGACACTGGATATTACTACAAAACTGCATGACATTGGTAAAGCTACAAGGTTTTTTCAAACATATCTGAATACCGCTGACGAAAAAGAAAGATCAACATTGAAAAACCAAAAAGAGACAAATCATGCAAAATTTTCTGCCCTTGTATCTTTCTGGGCAATACTGGCAAGTGAAGGAATAGACTTACTTTCTCCTGGCTTTACGCTGTCAGGCAGTGAAGGTAAGAATGCCTTTATATCTTATATCGCCGTTCAACGCCATCATGGAGATCTTGTAAAACCCGAGTTTCTCTTTGATGAGAAAAGCATAGAAATATTCCAAAAACAACTTCAATCAATTACAGAACCTACTCTTTCAGAATTTGGGAAAGCTCTCTCTATAAATCTGGATTATGAAAACATTCATCTATTTCTTGGTAATCTTCAAGAAATAGGAAGAAAAGTCAGAAGCTATACTAGAAATCTTAAAAATAACACAATACCGGATCTATTCCTTGAGCTGAACTGGCTTTATTCTGTTCTAATAGATGCAGACAAACTGGATGCAGGTATATCCTGTGAAAATCTCCCAGGAAGACCACAGTTTAACAACCCGGAAATAGTCTGTAATTACAAAAAAACAAAAGAATGGGATAAAGCCACCGATGGAATTAATCTATTAAGAAATCAGGTATATTCTGAAGTACTTGGAAATCTACCAAGAATCACAAAACCAGGTATATATTCTCTAAATGTTCCAACAGGTCTCGGCAAAACTCTTACTTCTTTTTCTCTGGCTATGAAATTAAGAGACAAAATACATAAAGAAAAAGGTTATTACCCCAGAATTATCTATTCTCTACCCTTTACAAGTATTATTGAACAGAATTATTCTGCCATACAGGACACAGGTATAAAAGAAGATGATTCAAGTATAATGTTGAAACATCACCATCTGAGTGAAGTATCCTATAAAACTTATGAGGATGAATATAATTATGAAACATCAGAAGCCCAGTTGTTAATAGAAAGCTGGCAGAGCGAAATAATTATAACTACTTTTGTTCAGTTATTCCACTCTCTTATCGGTTATAAAAACAGGATGATGAAAAAATTCAACAAAATTCCATCGAGTATTTTAATTCTTGATGAAATTCAGGCAATACCTCTGAGATACTGGGAAATGATTAATGAAATTTTTTCATATCTTACCAGTAAGACCAATACCTATATTCTTATGGTAACAGCATCAAAACCTTCAATGGTAAAAATAGACAGTGAGCTTGTAGACAGACCTGTCTATTATTTTGAACAGATGTCACGATGTTGGATAAAATATATTGAAGAATCTATTACCAATGAAGATTTAATTTCCAGAATAGAAGAAGAACTGGACAATAATCATTCAGTACTGGCAGTATTAAATACAATAAGTTCTTCTATAGATTTATTTAATTCTATCCCCAGAAGAGAAGAAGTAGAATATCTTTATCTATCAACAAACATAGTTCCCCATGACAGGCTGGAAAGGATTGGTAAAGTCAAGAAAGATGGACTCAAAGTTGTAGTATCTACTCAGATGGTCGAAGCAGGAGTAGACATAGATTTAGATATAGTATTCAGAGATATTGCTCCTTTTGACAGTATCATGCAGTCTGCCGGCAGATGTAACAGGAATTTTAAGAAAAAGCAAGGTAATGTCTATGTCTTAAATCTTGAAAATGGTAAATACAGTAAACAAATTTATGACAGAATATTAATTCAGGAAACAGAAAAAATATTACGAGAAAATCCTGAATTTCCTGAAGCTAAATTTTTAGAATTAGCGGAAGACTATTTTAACAGATTAATCCTTGTAACCAGTCAGAATAAAAAATATATAGAATCTATTTATTCTCTTAACTATGATGAGGGAGATTATTCAGTTAAAGAATTTAAACTTATAGAAGATACATATCCCAAGTCAGATATCTTTGTAGAAATAAATGATGAAGCAAAAGAAGTTTTTTCTAAATATCAGG
>Ga0116183_1002423_pt1 | contig 20111 bp, 11 predicted proteins | sample AD_UKC078_MetaG_FD_89753 | JGI IMG/M metagenome (GOLD analysis project Ga0116183, IMG submission 89753) | Active sludge microbial communities of municipal wastewater-treating anaerobic digesters from USA - AD_UKC078_MetaG | ecosystem: Engineered > Bioreactor > Anaerobic > Digestate | place: USA... | reverse complement strand
CGGTTCAAAATTCGCTACGATAAAAAAATCCGGGTCCTCGCGACGGGCGGTCTATCTAAAACAATCGCCCCTCATTCTGCATCGATCGATATTCTGGACCCTTTCCATACCCTCAAATCACTCGCGCTCATCTGGCGAGAAAAAATTCAACAGCTTCCATAGAAAAATCATTCTCTTTTCAAATAAGTTTTTCGCGCTGAATTTTTCCTCTTGACCTGTTTTTGTTAATCCATAGAATAACGTTATGTTAGCACTCAGCGATCATGAGTGCCAACACCTCGATTGAATCTTCTAATTGATCAGAATTCGTCATTCCGGGGCCAACAGCAGAAGAATCCCAGGTACAAGATCCTTCGCTTTGATCGGGATGGCGACTAACAACGGAGGTAACACAATATGGCAAAGCAACTTCTATTCAGTGAGGAGGCGCGGCGGGCTGTCCTCGCCGGCGTCGACAAACTGGCCAATGCCGTTAAAGTGACTTTGGGTCCCAAGGGCCGTAATGTCGTCCTTGAAAAGAAATATGGTTCCCCGACCGTCACCAAGGATGGCGTGTCAGTAGCCAAGGAAATTGAGCTGGAAGACCCTTATGAAAATATGGGCGCCCAAATGGTCAGGGAAGTCGCTTCAAAGACTTCCGACATTGCCGGCGACGGAACCACTACGGCAACCATTCTCGCGCAAGCCATCTGCCGGGAAGGGTTGAAAAACGTTACTGCCGGAGCCAACCCAATGGCCCTGAAACGCGGGATCGACAAAGCCGTCGAAGCCGTCGTTGAGGAACTCAATAAAATTTCAAAACCCGTCGGCAGGGACAAAAAAGAAATCGCGCAGATCGCCACGATCGCGGCGAATTCGGACACGACCATCGGCGAGCAAATTGCCGAAGCGATGGACAAGGTCGGTAAAGATGGGGTGATCACGGTCGAGGAAGCCAAGACGACCGCCACAACCCTTGACGTGGTCGAGGGGATGCAGTTCGACCAGGGTTATCTCTCCCCTTACTTCGTCACGGACGCCGAGCGCATGGAAGTCGTGCTCGAAGAACCTTACATTCTTATTAATGAGAAGAAGATTTCCGCGGTAAAAGACATGCTTCCGGTCCTGGAAGCGGCGTCCAAAGCCGGGAAACCCCTTCTCATCATCGCGGAAGACGTCGAGGGTGAAGCGCTCGCGACGCTCGTCGTCAACAAAATCCGCGGGACGCTCACGGTTTGTGCCGTCAAAGCGCCCGGTTATGGCGACCGCCGCAAAGCGATGCTTGAAGATATCGCGATCCTGACGGGCGGCAAGGCGATTACCGAGGACCTCGGCATCAAGCTCGAGAACGTTACGCTGAAGGATCTCGGCCGCGCGAAACGCGTCACGGTGGACAAGGAAAACACCACCCTGATTGAAGGCGCGGGCAAGAGCGCGGACATTACGGGCCGTATCAACCAGATCCGGAAACAGATCGAAGAAACGGATTCCGACTACGACAAGGAAAAACTCCAGGAACGGCTCGCGAAACTCGCGGGCGGTGTGGCAGTCATCCATGTCGGGGCCGCGACCGAAACGGAAATGAAGGAAAAGAAAGCTCGCGTGGAAGACGCCATGCACGCGACCCGGGCGGCCGTGGAAGAAGGCATCGTCCCTGGCGGAGGCGTCGCGTTGCTTCGGGCGAAATCCGTCCTGGACAACCTGAAGCTCAAGGGAGATGAGGCGGTCGGCGCTGACATCATTCGCCGGGCGCTCGAGGAGCCGCTCCGCCAGCTCGCGCAAAACGCGGGCGACGAAGGTTCGGTTGTCGTCCAGGCGGTCATGTCTGAAAAAGGCAACGTGGGCTATAACGCCGAAACCGGTGAGTTTGATGACCTCGTTCAGGCTGGTATCATCGACCCGAAAAAGGTCACTCGTAGCGCGCTCCAAAACGCGTCCAGTGTCGCCGGGCTTCTCTTGACGACCGAAACCCTGATCACCGACATTCCCGAAGAGGAGAAAATGCCTCCGATGCCGGGAGGTGGAGGAATGGGAGGTATGGGTGGCATGGGCGGTATGGGGGGAATGGACTACTAGGTCAACATATCCCGCGTATCGCACTAACAAAAACTGTTATCTAAAAAATCATAGGAGATCCAACCATGAAAGTCAGACCGTTAGCAGACAGAGTTCTCGTGGAAATTCTTGAAGCTGAAGAAAAAACCAAAGGCGGTATTATCCTTCCGGATACCGCCAAGGAAGAAAAGACTGAAGGAAAAGTCATCGCGGTCGGTACCGGAAAAATGCTCGAGTCCGGAAAGGTTCAGCCTATCGAGGTCAAGAAGGGCGACCGCGTTCTTTTCGGGAAATACTCCGGCGACGACATCGTGATCGACGGAACGAAGCACAAAATCCTGAAAGAAAGTGAGATTCTGGCGGTTTACGACACCAATAAGTAAGTTTCGAAAACTGAAACAGCGAGGTTGGTATCCATCCCCCAAAATGGATTTCAAACTTCGCGTTTCATGTTTCAAATTTTTAAAAACAAAGGAGCAACATTATGAGCGCAAAATTGTTGGCCTATTCTGAAGAAGCGCGACAAAAGATCAAACGCGGCATCGATGTTCTGACCCGCGCGGTCGCTGTCACGCTAGGGCCTCGCGGCAGAAATGTCGTGATTGACCGCAAGTTCGGCGCGCCGCTTATCACCAAAGACGGCGTCACCGTCGCGAAAGAAATCGACCTGAAGGACCCTTACGAAAATATGGGTTGCCAGATGGTCCGTGAGGTCGCGGAAAAGACTTCTGACCTCGCTGGCGACGGAACAACCACCGCAACGGTGCTCGCCCAGGCGATCGTCACTGAAGGTCTGAAGAACGTCACCGCCGGAGCCAATCCGATGGCCTTGAAACGCGGGATTGAAAAAGCCGCCGCGAAAATTATCGAGTCCATCAAAAAACTTTCCAAACCTATTAAGGGCAAAGAGGACATTACGGCCGTCGGCACCATCAGCGCGAACAACGATCCGACGATCGGTAAACTCCTCGCGGACGCGCTTGAAAAGGTCGGCAAGGACGGGGTCATCACGGTCGAGGAAGCGAAGGGGATGAAAACCGAACTTGAGGTGGTGGAAGGTATGCAGTTTGATCGCGGCTATTCCTCCCCTTATTTTGTGACGGACGCGGAGCGAATGGAAGTGGTCCTGAAAGAGCCCTACATTCTTCTTTACGAGAAGAAAATTTCAGCCGTCAAAGATCTGGTCCCGGTGCTTGAGAAAGTGGCGCGGCTCGGAAAACCGCTCCTCATTGTATCTGAGGACATTGAAGGTGAAGCTTTGGCCACCCTCGTGGTTAACAAGCTCCGCGGCGTGCTCCAGATCGCGGCGGTCAAAGCGCCCGGTTTTGGCGATCGCCGCAAGGCCATGATGGAAGACATCGCGATCCTCACCCGGGGCAAATTCATCTCCGAGGATCTTGGTATAAAACTCGAGAACGTGGACCTTGATATGCTCGGGACCGCGAAACGCGTGGTGATCGATAAAGATAACACCACCATCGTGGGGAGCGCCGGCTCGGAAAAAGAAATCAAGGCCCGCTGTGAGCAGATCAAGGCTCAGATTGAAAAATCCGACTCGGATTATGACAAAGAGAAGCTCCAGGAACGGCTCGCGAAACTTTCAGGCGGCGTGGCGGTCGTGAAAGTGGGAGCCGCGACCGAGGTCGAAATGAAAGAAACCAAGGCACGCATGGAAGACGCGCTTCACGCGACCCGCGCGGCCATTGAGGAAGGTATCGTCCCCGGCGGCGGAGTTGCCCTTTTAAGGTCGATCGCGTCTTTGGACGGCCTGAAGCTCCAGGGCGACGAAGAGACAGGCGCCCAGATCGTGTATCGCGCGCTCCAGGAACCGGCACGCAGAATCGCTTATAACGCCGGATTTGACGGTTCGGTCGTTGTCAAAAAAATCCTGGAAGGCAAAGGGAGTTTTGGCTTTAACGCGCAGTCCGGTGAATTCTCGGATCTGATCGAAGATAAAGTCATCGACCCCGCCCGGGTGGTCCGGGTTGCGGTGGAGAATTCCACTTCAATCGCGGGGCTCATCCTCACGACTGAATGCGCGGTCGCGGAAAAATTGAAGGAAAAGAAAGAAAACGAAAAGAAACCGGCTTCCAACTACGCCGGCAGTATCCAGTAATACAAACCGGGGACAGTCGCTTTTTCACCTAAAGTGCTTGTCCCCGGTTTTTTTTATCCTCAAACGCATGAATAGCAAGTGAAGAGTTCCCACCGGGCAAAGGTTACGGCACCAGAACTTCGGTATCAGAAACGCGGTCAGCATGATCAGCAAGGCCGCGATCGCCGTTACTTTCACAAAGTCATAGTTCCCAACGTCAAACCAGTTCAGCCAAGGCCATCTGAAAAGCGGCGCCAGATAAAACCCTAAAGTCGCGAGTAATATAAAATAAGCGACCCCGCTCAACCACGAAGGTTGCCGCAAATGTTTTCGGAAGATCGAGCTCTGCAGTTCCTGAAACGTCCCAAAAGGGCAAAGATTTGAACACCAGGACCTGCCCAGAAGGTTGAGAATCAAAAAACCGTTAAACAAAAACGTCCGCGAAATCCCCCACGGGCACGGCGACGGACACGCGCGGCAAAAAACATACGGAACCTTGTAATGACATCGTAAAAGAGGAAACAGAAGCACCGGAAAAAACAAGATCCCGTAGAACCACTGCAATCCCCTTCGCGGGACACCTTGGCCCAAAATACGCTTCATCACCCAACCAACCGCCGCCGCGACCAGCGTCACCTGAATCAATACGGCATAAGTATCACTCCAGAAGAAACTCAGCAACGGATTCCAGGGATCGCTGACCATCCACCAGGCAAAAACGGTCACTCCCAAAAGCATTACAAGAAAAAGCTTGCTAAGCCCCCCACCCGACCTGACGGCCATACCTCCTCCTTCCCAAACCGCGCGCCTGAAAATATTGTCGCTCCAGAATAACATGATTTTCCCTGTTTTAAAAATGGACGGTTCTATTTTTTAAAAAAGTAAATTTTTCATTTTGTCAGTTCCGTTAATTTGACGCGACAACAGGACATTTCTCTTTCGACTGGAAAAAATTTCTGAATTTCTGTTTGACTTCACTTTTCTCTTTGTTAGAATTCCTCCCGTTTGCGTCACACGTTTTTTTAGGACAATGATTTTTGAGCTCCAACACCGTCGGGACTTAGCTCCGGATCCGGGACGGTTGAAGATGATGACACGGAGCGAAAGACTTGCCACTCTTAATGGATAACGCGAAAACGAGAAATCTGAAAGTGTTCGCACTAAATACTACATATAGTATTTATCCCTTCCAAACACCACAAAATATAGACAAAGTTTATAAAAGTTTTTATCTAACACCCTTTACCGAACAACTACCTGACCGGAGATCAAACCCATGACTGTTGAATCATCCAGGAAGAATTCATCGTCTCTCTCACGCTCACCCGGGGAGGGAATTGAAATCGAAAGATATTTTACAAATGCCGGGGAAAATCCTCTGGATAAAGTAATCTACGATCAGAGAACATCCGTGATCACAAATCCTGACGGCTCGGTTGTTTTTAAAATGGATAACGTGGAGGTCCCGGAGGGGTGGAGCCAGCTGGCCACGGACATCGCGGTTTCAAAATATTTCCGCAAGGCGGGAGTTCCCGAGACGGGCAGTGAAACAAGCGTCCGCCAGCTCATCTTCCGGGTCGCTCACGAGATCCGCCTGGCGGGAGAAAAACTTGGAGGCTATTTCAAAACGTCCGGGGATGCCCAAACCTTTGAAGATGAATTAATTCATCTTCTCGTTAACCAAAATTGCGCTTTCAATTCCCCCGTCTGGTTTAATTGCGGCCTTGATCTGTACAACATTAAAGGGAGCGGCGGTAACTGGTACTGGGACCCGTCCACCGATACTCTCCTCGAGACAACCGACGCTTATTCCCACCCCCAGTGTTCCGCCTGTTTTATCCAGTCGGTCGAGGATGATTTGATGTCGATCTTCGACCTTGTCAAAAATGAAGCGCGGCTTTTCAAGTACGGTTCGGGGACCGGCACCAATTTTTCCAAGATCCGCGGAAAAATGGAAAGGCTCTCGGGCGGAGGAACGTCTTCTGGGTTGATGTCCTTTCTCGAAGTGCTTGACCGAGGCGCGGGCGCTACCAAATCCGGAGGGACCACGCGACGAGCCGCCAAAATGGTTTGCCTGGACATGGACCATCCCGAAATTGTGGATTTTATTAACTGGAAGGTACGCGAAGAAAAAAAAGTCGCCGCCCTGATCGCGGCCGGGTATTCCTCCGATTTTAACGGTGAAGCTTATAAAACCGTCGGCGGGCAAAACGCCAACAACTCGGTCCGAATCTCTAACGCGTTCATGAAGTCTTATCTCGAAGACGGAAAATGGCAAACCACCTTTCGAACCACCGGGCAGGTCGCTGAAACATTTGAAACGCGCCACCTGATGAGACAGATTTCTTTCGCGGCCTGGGCCTGCGCGGATCCGGGAGTTCAGTTTGACACTACGATCAACGATTGGCATACATGCGCCAATACGGACAAAATACGGGCGTCCAATCCTTGCTCGGAGTTTATGTTCCTCGACAATACGGCCTGCAACCTGGCTTCAATCAACATCATGAAGTATTTGAACCAGGACGGTTCCTTTGACATTGAGGCTTTTCGCCGAACGATCCGTATCTTCACACTGGCCATGGAAATCATCGTCGATCATGCCTCATATCCGACCCAGGAAATCGCTAAAAACAGTCATCTTTATCGCCCGCTGGGATTGGGTTACGCGAATCTGGGAACATTCCTCATGGTCAGCGGAATTCCCTACGACAGCCCCAGGGCCTTTGCGGTCTGCTCAGCCCTGACGGCAATCATGACCGGACACGCTTACAAGACCTCGGCTGAGATTGCCGCCGCCAAAGGCCCGTTTGCCGAATATCAGAAAAACGAATCATCCATGCTGAAGGTGATCGAAAAACATCGCGCCGCCGCTTACCAAATCCCCGCGGAACACTGTTGGGATGATCTCCTCAAGGCCGCCCAGGAAGATTGGGATCTTGCCCTGGAATTCGGAAAACACCACGGTTACCGGAACGCCCAGGTCTCGGTAATCGCTCCCACCGGAACGATCGGTTTGCTCATGGATTGCGACACCACGGGTATTGAGCCGGATTTTGCGCTTGTCAAATTCAAGAAACTCGCGGGGGGAGGTTATTTCAAGATCGTGAACCAGTCCGTTCCCGAGTCGCTTAAAAGACTGGGTTATCACCCCGCGGAGATCCAGGATATCATTGAATATATCCAGGGAACGGCTCGCCTTGAAGGGACCCCGTGGATCAATCGCCAGACCCTCGGTGAAAAAGGGCTCCTCGCGGAAGATCTTGAAAAAATCGAGGCCGTTCTTCCATCCGTATTTGATCTCGGCTTCGCGTTCACAAAATGGACGCTTGGCGAGGAAACCATGAAACGTCTCGGATTCAAGCCCGAAGATTATAATCACCCGGGTTTTAACCCGCTCGAGTCACTCGGATTTTCGCGTTCCGAGATCGAAGAAGCCAACAATGTGGTCTGCGGCATGATGACGATTGAAGGAGCGCCTCACTTAAAACATGAACATCTTCCCATTTTTGACTGTGCCAACAAATGCGGAAAATACGGGAAGCGGTTTCTCGAGCCAATGGCTCATGTCAGGATGATGTCCGCCGCGCAACCCTTCATTTCCGGCGCGATCTCCAAGACGGTGAATCTGCCGAAGGAGACAACGGTCGAGGAAATTGAGGACATTTATATCCAGGCCTGGAAAATGGGAGTCAAGGCCGTGGCGCTTTACCGTGACGGCTCAAAACTTTCACAACCCCTCAATACGAAATCCAAAGATTCTGCCGACGAAAAATCCGACCTCCCCAAACTCCAGAGACGGAGACTCCCCAAGAAACGAACTGGCATGACCATCGAGGCCCGGGTCGGTGGACAAAAAATTTACCTCCGGACGGGAGAATACGAGGACAGCGCCCTCGGTGAAATTTTTATCGACATCCATAAAGAAGGCGCCGCTTTCCGCTCCATGATGAACTGTTTCGCGATCGCGGTATCGCTCGGACTTCAGTACGGAGTTCCTCTTGACGAGTTCGTCAACGTATTCACTTTCACAAGATTCGAGCCACAGGGAATGGTCGAACATCCCAATATCAAAATGTCCACCTCGATCGTCGACTACATTTTTCGGGTTCTCGGGATGGAATATCTTGGCCGCACGGACTTTGTCCAGGTCCCGCCAGACCCCTCCACTCTCGCTTTTGCCCGGAAACGGGAGGCCCGACCCGTGAAAAACGATACTGTGGAGATAAATCCGAAAGAACCCTCGAGAGGAAAAGCTTCCGGGGCTAATGAACATCTTTCCCGGATGATGGGCGACGCGCCCTTTTGCCCAAATTGCGGGCACGTCACAGTGAGAAGCGGCGCTTGCTATAAATGTCTGAACTGCGGAAGTAGTCTGGGCTGTTCCTGAGCGGAATAGGAGTTAGCTTTTACTTTCTCCGGGATTTCGTCGCTCCCCCTTATGGGGGCAAACTATCTTTCCTGAAAAAAAGCCTCTCCCCCAAAAAACAGGGAAGAGGCTTTTTTCGTCAAAACCCTTAAGACTCCGGAGGGAAAATAGCAACCTTTCGTTGCGGGTTTGTTAAATCAAACTCCTTCCGGAACGGACTTTTTGAAATATCACGATCCACCTTAAGCACCCAGATAGGCCCTCTCGGCTTCGTGAGATCCTCCGGCAAAATCATTTCATTATGCACGAGGGTTGCGCCCACCACACCTTCAAAAGCCTGGCGAAGCATCCATCCCGCCGCTCCCGTGTAGCCATTCCAGATCATCCGGCCCGGCTCAAACGTCGTGAGGAAATCGGCTGGCTGTTTGTTCGGCTGGCCACCGTAGATTTCAATTTCCTCAGGCGTCACGTGGGCAAGCGGTGAAATCTTTGACCAGAGACGAAATGCGGTCGCGCGATATTCGTCGGCCTTGGCATGATCACCCCGTTTTTCATATTCCTCCGTGATAAGCCTCGCGGCGCGCACCAGCCACTGGACACCATGGCAATACATGCCGTTTTCACGCACTCCTTCCGGATATTTACTGCTCCGGCCAAGATAAGGTTTTGTGTCCTCCCGTAAAGCCGGCCAGCCGAGAAGAATGACGCTTCCCCTTTCCAGGACGCTCAGCGCTGTGTTAAAGATCGTAACACCACGCTCAAAATTGATCCCGGTCATCACCGACCAGGCGGCGGTCAAGGCGTCAATTTCCCAGACCCCGCTATCCTTCACGCCAATTTCCGTGCCATCGTCGTGGATCGCCCGAAGGTACCGGTCGCCACGCCAGGTCTTCTCAAGAGCTTCGGCAAGCGATTTCATCTTCGCGGCGTAATGCTCCTTCCGCCGGATACCATCTTTGCGTTCAATGGCAGGTAGCATCTCTCGCAAAATGTAGTAGAGGAAAAAACCGAGCCACACACTCTCACCTTTTCCTCCACTCCCGATTTCATCCAAACCGTCGTTCCAGTCTCCCACTCCCATCAGGGGAAGACCATTCCGGCCCATCTTGCGCTCAAGCACCGTATCGATGGATCGCATACAGTGACGATACACTGTGTCCATGCGGGTCGAACGGCCATAAAGCGCTCCCAATCCGTGCTTGTTTTTGGGAAGCGGAGCAAACGGAAACTCAGACGACACATACGACGTCATTTCATCCAGGATGCTATCATCCCCCGTAATCCGGATGTACTCCCCGACTCCCCAGGCAATCCAGAGCAGGTTATCCGAAGCATGCGAACGGCAAGAAAACGCCGACCGTCCGTCCGTCAGAGTAAAGAACCAGTGAAAAACATCGCCTTCAATAAACTGCTGAGAGGCGTGCAAAATAATCTGCTTGCGCGCGAGCGCCGGATCCACCCAGGTCAGGTTCACTGTGTCCTGAAGCTGATCCCGGAACCCGAAAGCGCCGCTTGTCTGGTAAAAACCCCGTCGTGCCCAGATACGCTCGGCAATGGCCTGATATTTGAGCCAGTTGAGATAGCGGTCAAATTCCGGCTGGTTGGTCTGGAGAGTCACCGTCCCCATCATCCCAAGCCACCACGCCTTTGTGCTCTCGAGAGTCTTTCTGACTGTTTCCATATTTTTGTACTTCTGAACCAGTTGCACCGCCTGCCCCTTCCGGTCCGCTTGTCCCAGAATAATAGCGACCGTGCGTTCCCCCCGGGCGGGAAGATCAAGCGTTCCCACAAAAGCCGCGATTTGGGCCTGGTCAGTCAGTTGTGTTTCATCCGGAATTGCATTTTCCACCAGGTACGGGTCCACGGGGCCCCGTCCACTGCCAAAAAACCGTCCCCGCCTGGTCTCGAAGCAATCGGCCGGGATCGACATGGAAACAAAAGCCGGTCCGGAGCGAAAAATATTTCTCGGATTCTCGAAGAAAATGGCGTCCAGTGTTTTGTCGTACTTCGTTACCAGAGGCCCTGACCGTTCCGGCTGAAACGCGAGCGCCATCTGAAAATACGGCGCCACCCGAATTTTCCGTGGCCGGTTTTCATGGTTGCGAACCGTTAGCAGATACACCCCCATCGGATCTCCGGTCGGGACAAACACCGTAAGCTCCGTCGACAGATTGCCTTTGGACATACGGAAAACCGCCGTCCCGTCCACGCTAAATTCACATTCGTTTTTCGCCGCCCGATCATTCAGCGGGTGGTGGGTCGGAGAATACCATTCCCGGCTTTCCGGCTCGTAGAGGTAGATGGCCTCGGAGGGGATTTCGCGAGTCACCGTATCGGGCCAGTCTGGAGTAAGCCTGTTTTGCTGGGAATTTCCATTGCAAGACGTATGCAACCCGCGATTGGTCACCATCACGGAATGAACAGGGTTGGACATTCCATGGTCAAAAGGCCGCGGCGTGTAAGGCGTTTTTACGGCCAGCGTATTGCCCTGATTCTTGAATTCATAGTACGGTTGAGGAGTCCCTTCCGGGATTTCACCGTGTCCGATCAAGAGGGAATGTTTCCCTGGTTGAAAATCTGATGAGATTTTCGTGGGATCAGGCTTTAGATGCTTTGTCACCATTTCAAGCGCCTGTTCTTTCTTCTTCGCGTACCCAATCATAAGACGAACAGTTTTCTTTTCTCCGGCGGCGAGAGGCGCGTGAATCAGAAAACTTCCGATCGGGTCAAACGTCGGACAAGCGGGGGTATCCTTGGCTTCGAGAAAATCAAGCGTCTCGACGATTCTCGGCGCCCAAATGCTTCGAGCCCGGCCGATAAAATCCACGCGGCCGGTCAGAAACCCTTCGGGCGCGATGTCGGACGCCAAAAACCCCATGGACTTGGTGCTTTTATTCCAGGAAAGCATCGCGTTGGAGGCATTAACGTACTGCATTTCAGGGTAAAGCCGCTGATACTGCGTGTGGAACCGGTCATGCATCCACCCGTTAAGCACCCATTCGAGATACGGAATTATTTTGAGTTTCCGCGCTTCGTTCGTCCTGTTCTCCAGCGTGACAGTCCACAGCTCGGCCGTGCTGTCTTGGTCGGGCAACGTAATTTCCACCGAGGTCTGGATGCCGTGGCTCGAGTTTGTAATTCGAAGGACATCTTCAGTTTTTTCAGTTTTTGAGGGCGAAAAATACCTCTCCGGAAAATTTCCGCAGACAGGCCAGGCCCGGTCTTTGCTTTCCGGCTCCTTCGCGGTATCCACCAGAAAAAGAACCCTGCCACAGGGATCCACGAGGTCATAAGAACGGCGACTCACGTCGCATTCCTTCCCAAGCACTTCTCCGTAGACTTCACTGTTTTCTTTCATGGTAACGCGGTACTCGCGGTTCGCGATCGAAAACTCAGCCACTTGTCTCTTCCTCAATCGCCCACGAAACGCGCGGACAATCGAAACCACTCCGGTCACAACCGCCACCGAGACAACAAGGAGCAGAAGAGTCTGGGAAGCGGAAAGCGATTGAATCCAGGGAATCAATCCCTTGCCCCGACTGGCATTCTGCATTTGTTCGGCAGTGCTCCAGACATGATCCCATTCCTGTCCGCGTGGCAAATAAAACGGGATTAAAAGCGGAGCCCATGTCGTAAAACGTTTGACACCTTCGGGGATATAGCGCTGGGCCGCCGCGGGACCGATAAATCGCGCGATTTTTTCATCCAGCTTGTCCATCCCGAGAAAGCTCAGGTTCACGAGCGTCGCGACCCGAAGCCCCATGTGATCCATCCATATCAGGATTCTGAAGAAATCAAACGCGAGAATCCAGACAAAGACCGTGAGACTCCACGCGCGAAAATCTCCCGGGGACATCGTCAGACTGTTCCAGGTCGCGAACACGGTCCGGATGGCGCCATCCTGGTTGTACCAGGTTGGATCCGGCATCATGCGGAGGAACGTATAGATGATCGGAGACATCCAGAGTCCCCACCGAAGCACATAGATCATCAATTCGGAAAGTTGCGCCACTCCCGCTTTGGAAAAGAAAAATTTGATCGGGGTCTTATCCTTGTCGAAAAATGCCTGCATAAAAACTTTGTTAAACGCGAAAAGCCAGGTGGCAACGGACCATTTAATGACCCCGTCCAGAGACTCCGTAAAAAGGAGTTTCACGCCGCCCGGGCAAAACCCGAGATCCGTTAATCCCCACTTGCTAATCAGCACCGGCTGAACATAATGCCCCAGGGAATTGAAATAGGGATAATTGTGGTAAACGTCCTGGGAGAAACGCGTTGTGACGTAAAGTTTAAACTTGTAGAGAACGACCGAAACCTGCGGCGCGTCAAGATAGAACGCCACCGCACTGCCGAGGAACCCGCCAAGAAGCGAATCCACCAGATAAAGACGCCAGGTCTGGATCTTTCCGCAACCACGCATCATGTAGACAATGTCCCGGAAAAGGCTGACTCCGCCAGAGGCAATCAGTCCGATGATGAGACCGAACGTAACCCTGTCGGACATGGCCTTGTCGATATATCCCTGGACAATCATCGCGGCAAAACCAAAACCGACAACCGCTCCCCGAGCGTAAAGAACCGGATTACGGTAGCTAAAAGCAAGACGGTCAAAAAACGGAAGACTTCCGTCGAAGCTCTCAATGATGGTTTTCACCAGCGGAAACACCAAAATTCCCGCGAGAATACCGATCAGATACGGAAACGACATCATAACCTGCTGAGCCGTATGGGTCATAAAAACAATGGCCATCGCGTAAAGAAGGGTCATCAAAATTCCGCTGTAGGCCAGACCTTTTTTCATTCCGGTGGAAACATTTTTAAAAATGGTGTCGCCGGAAGGCGCGATATGCTTGCCGGAATCAAGAAGGATTCCGGTCAGGAGATAAATTTCTCCCCACAGGCCCGCGAAAGAGAGCATGGTAGTCACGATTGAAACAAGAGCCCTGCCCCAAAGCGGCCACGTCCCAACGACTGCCGCGGAACCAAGATTTGCTATCGAAGGCGCGATTACCACGAACAATGAAACGAGAAAAATAAAACCGTGGGCCTTGGGTTCTTTGACAAACCGTCCCTTGACAACACCGCTCATTCCATTGGCAAGCAATTCATTGAAAATAAAAACTACCAGAAAACGACCGACATCTTCGAGCAACACGGGCCAGGCGGCAAGAAGACCGCCAGTGACGGTGTAGGTAAGCGTCTGAAGCATCGTCACGTTCTCGAGAAGAAGTAGCCACCCAATCAGGTACGGAGTCCCGACCACCATCGCTGCGGGCACTCCCCCAAAATGCTTGCCCTGGGAAGCCAGCGTATTCACGTTAAAAATCTGATAAACCACAAAAGCGACCGCGGCGGTCAGCTTATTGACCATCAAAAGATGTTCCCATTTCGTGGGCATCTGGAGCAGTTCGAGGCAGCTCGAGGACATGGCTAGGATTGACACATTCACAACATTCTGGACCGCCTCACCCCCCGTCAGGTGTTTTCCGGTCAATTTAAGCTTCAAACCTTCCGCGATCAGGAGCCCCGCCAAACCGACTCCCAGGAAGCAAAATCCCTCATTCGCGGAATCCCTCATCCCCAAGGCATAAATCCAGAGCGTGACCGCCGTGATGGCTACGATCATGCACCCGTAAAAGAAATCCCGCGCGATCCGCCCAGAAACGGAATTTTGGCTAACAGACTTGGGAGAAGCTTGCCGGGATGAAAAAAAACTGTTCATCCCCCTCGCGATCAATGCGGCAAAAAAGGCGAACACTAAAAGGGAGGCAAGTTTGATCGGGACAAGATATTGTTTTAAAAATTCAGTCTTGGAAAACTCCATGCCCAAAAAAACCGTTCCGCTCAAAGTTGAATCCCCTTTGGGAGTCAGGATGAAGCTGATCTCTTGGAGGGAACCCGTCTCATCCCACGGGATTTTTTTCTGGATAAAGTTCCAGCCGGGTTTGACACTGAGAGGGATGACCTTGCTACCGTCCGTACCTTTCACTTCAGCCTCAATCACAAGCCGGCCTAATTGATCAGTTTTAAGAACGTTAAGGCTAAGATCTAGGGTGTTCGCTTCTTCTCTTGAAAGATTTTCGGGAAGTCTTTTGTTCCATACCCGAACCCCCGATCCGGGAACCAACGTGTAGCTCGTATCAAAAACATCTTTCCGGATCTCTTCATCAAACGTCAGCATGACGGAGCTTTTGGCTCCACCGAAAATTTCCACGTCGTATTTTTTTTCATTCGCCGAGGCGGAAATAATCGGAGCGGCAGGTTGGGTTTGAACTGCCTCGGGTTTACGCTCAACCGCCTGAGTTTCAGAGATGGCGGCCGAAGGCGCCTTGGGCTTTGGAATAACTCCTTTAACAAAATCGAGAGAAAGATAAAGGCTTCCCTTGGCCAACTCAACACCGGAAGCCGGCTTCACGACAAAAGCGATCTCGCTCAACTCCCCAAGTTTGGCCCAATTGATTTGCGCCTGGGCGCGGCTCCATCCTGTCTGGAGACGTACGGGAACGGTTTGAGTATCCTTGCTACCTCTAATTTCCACCAAGACGGTAATTTGAGAGGTTTGCTCGGGCTTGAAAAGATGGATTCCCGCCCGGATGGCGCTAGCATTGATTTTGTCGATTCCGGCAGGAAAGTTTCCAGCCCTGAAAACCAGGCTTGAATCGGCCTGCAAGGTATAACTCGCGTCGAGCACGTCTTTCCGGGAACCCTCATCATAGGTGGCCGTCATGTTTCCCTTGGCATCTCCCGACGGAATTACCTCCCTGTCCTGCGCGCTCATCAAGTCATAAACGACGGGATCGGCGGCCCATGCGGCTCCGGAAATCGATAAAACCGCAAGGGTTATCAGCGCCGGCACCAAAAACCGGCATGGACGCAAACGAAGGCTTGACAAGAATCCATCTAATGAGAGTCGAGGCATCTTTTTTGCACCTTTCTTTAATCGGTGAAGTAACTTTCGAAAAAATTCCCTTAGTTTTTTGGCGTGCCAGGAAAATTACGTATGAAAATATGATAACGAGATCGAAGAATTAAGAGGAGGTATTATATCCAAAATAACTATTTTCGGAAGATTTGTTTTTCCTGAAAGGTTGTTATATCATGTCGGCCATGAAAGTCCTTCTTTTAACAAACGAATATCCCCCCTTTGTTTACGGGGGCGCGGGCGTTCACGTCGATTACTTAAGCCGGGAGCTATCCAGACTTTGCAAGGTCGATCTCCGCTGTTTTGGTAATCAAAAACTCGCGAAACCGGGGCTTAAAGTCACCGGATTTGACCTTCGGAAGCTAAAAACCTCGGCCCCGAAAGAATTGCGGCCGGTGTGGGGGGCCGCCCAGCGCTGTCTTGATTTTAACTCGGCCGGAACGGACGCTGACATCGTCCACATCCACACCTGGTACACCCATCTCGGCGGAATCCTCGCGAAACTGACCTACGGAATTCCCCTTGTCCTGACCACCCATTCTCTCGAGCCCTTAAGACCCTGGAAACGGGAACAGCTCGGCCGGGGATATGATTTCAGTTGTTGGGTCGAAAAAACAGCGCTTGAAATGGCCGACGCGGTCGTCGCGGTGTCGGAAGAATCGCGTCGGGATATATTCCGGTTTTTTAGAATCAGCAGGGAAAAGGTTCATGTCATCCACAACGGAATTGACCCCGAAGAGTATCGCCGGGTCCGGGCGCCAGAAAAAATAACCCGGCTTGGGATCGATTTAAAAAAACCTTACGTCCTTTTTGTGGGGCGAATCACCCGTCAGAAGGGCATCATCTATCTCGTCAACGCCATCCGCCATATGGATCCCCGATTTCAGGTTGTCCTTTGCGCGGGGTCTCCCGATACAAAAGAGATCGCCCGGGAAATGAACGCGCGCGTCACCGCCATCCAGAAAAAACGGCCCGGCGTTATCTGGATCAACCAAATGGTGGACGATCCGACCAAAATCGCCCTTTATTCACACGCCGCCCTTTTTTGTTGCCCTTCCATTTATGAACCGTTTGGGATTATCAATCTCGAAGCCATGGCCTGCGAAGTCCCCGTGGTCGCCAGCGCCGTGGGGGGAATTAAAGAAGTGGTGGTCCACGGAAAAACCGGAGCGCTTGTTCCTCTTCGGCAAAATCGCGTAAGTCCTTTTGAGCCACTCCTGCCGGAAAAATTCTCAAAAGACTTGGCGCGCGAAATCAACCGGTTGATGAGCGATCCCGCCTCGCGCCGACGCATGGGAAAAGCCGCCCGAAAACGGGTCGTGGAACATTTCAGCTGGCGATCCATCGCGAAAAGCTATTACAAACTCTACCGCTCGCTTCTAGCGTCCCGCCAGGGGTAAAACCCGTCGCGCTTCCTCTGGAAAAATCCAGGTTTTATCCCGGATGGCAATCAACCTTTGCGCCCGTAATTTTCTTTCATGTGTTTCAGAACGTCCGAATCCGGAGAAAAAAGCAAGGTCGTTTTGTCCACAAAACTCTTTTCATAAGCCTCAAGGCTCCGGACAAAGGTATAGAATTCCGCGTCCCGACCATAAGCTTCCGCGTAAACCCGGGTCGCCGCCGCGTCTCCCTCTCCGCGTAACTGCTGGCTTTCTTCGTAAGCTTTCGCCATGAGAATCGTGCGGCTCTTGTCCGTTTCACCGCGAATCTTGAACGCCTCCTCCTCCCCTTCCGAACGATACCGCTTCGCGATCCTCTGCCGCTCGGCCTTCATTCTCGCGAATACGCTTTCCTGGACTTCCTGGGGAAGGTCCGCGCGTTTGATTCTGACGTCGACAAGCTCAATGCCAAATTTCGCGGCCTGCTTCGTGGCGTTCCCTGCGATGGTCTCCATGATGTTCTCGCGTTCACTCGAAATAATTTTACTGAAATCGTGACTCGCAAGTTCCCGGCGCATTTCAGAAAAAACGATATCATCCAATCTCGCCTTCGCTCCCGCCAGATCCCGAACGGTTTTGAAGAAAAGCAAGGGGTCCACGATTTTCCATCGGGTGACATGATCCGCCACCAACCGTTTTTTATCGAGCGTCAGGTATTCAGCCGGCAAAGCGCCGCTCGTCAGGATCCTTTTCTCAAAAAAGTTCGCTTTCTCAAACAGCGGGATCTTGAGTTTCAGCCCCGGCTTTTGCAAAGTCCGCTTGTATTCTCCGAGGCGGGTGATAACAACCTGGTTTGTTTCATCCACGATAAAAACCGTCGACGGGATAAGAAACGCCACCGACAGGATCACGACCGGCCAAAACCTTAAAAACATCGCGGGATTCATGACAGCACCTCCTTCCGCCTGGAAAGTAATGTGGGATCGGAACGCCCCTGAAGCAAATCCGCGGCAGAGGAGTTCCCCAGCGGCAATAACGGAAGAACGTTCGCGCCGGCCTGAGGGTCCACAATCACCTTGGTCGCGAGAGGATAAATTTTTTCAAGAGTTTCGATCTGGAGTCGGTTCCAGGTCACTTCTTTTGACTTCTGGTATTCCTCAAGCAACGCGGTAAACCTCGCCGCGTCCCCCTGGGCCTTCAACACACGCTCTTCTTTGTAGGCCTCGGCGCCCCGGAGCATTTTTTGGGCCTCACCGCGGGCTCTCGGGATAATATCCTCCTGATAGCCTTTAGCCTCATTGATAAGTCTTTCCCTGTCTTCGCGCGCCCGAACCACCTCGTGGAACGCGTCCTTCACCTGATCCGGAGGATCCACCACCTGAAGCCGGACCTCCGTGATCAGAATACCGGATTCGTAATCATCCATGAGCCGCTGGAGAAACTCCCGTGTTTCCTCCTGCACTTTCTGACGACCGACCGTGAGAACATCATCGATCGTGGAACGGCCCACCGCACTGCGAAGCGCGACTTCGGTGGCGGTATAAAGCACTCCGTCAGGATCAAATAACCGGAAAAGATATTTCACGGGGTCGCTGATTTTGTACTGAACGATTATCTGGGCCTCAACGATATTTTCGTCGCCAGTCAACATCATCGCGTCAGATCGACCTCCCCCGCGGCGGTAAACCGCGCTTTCGCGGCTTTGCGTCCTGAAACCGACCTCAATGCGGCGAACCTGCTCAACATTGACGATGTCCGCCCGTTCAAAGGGCCAGGGCATCCTCCAATTCAGTCCCGCACTCACCGTCCGTACCTTTTCACCGAAACGGCGGATAATCCCCTGTTCGCCGGGTTGTACAATAAAAAATCCGCTTGCGAGCCACGCCCCGATCAAGAGCGCGCCCACGAGGGGAAGTGTGCCCGGTTTTTTGAAAAAATTTGTAATGCCATAAATAATCTGTTCGTCAGGGCTTAAATTCTCGGACGACATCATTCACCTCCCGGTTAAAAATCCTTAAAAAAAAACGGCACTATCGCGCGCCAACACGATTTTTTCGGTTCCTCTCTAACGAAAGCAATACTTCAGGACATAAAAACCGCCCGCAAGAAGAATAAAAAAAGCGATCGTCACCAGATTGAAATATTTCTCAATAAATAAACGCACCCGCTCTCCGAAAAGATAAAGCAACCCGGTGACAAGGATGAACCTCGCCCCCCGTCCGACAATCGACGCGAGAATAAAACGCGTAAGGTCAATCGAAGCGACTCCCGCCGCGATGGTAAATATCTTGTAAGGGATGGGCGTAAATCCCGCGGCGAAAATAACCCAAAAATCATGGTACTGGTAAAGATTCTGAACTTTGATGAAAGCCTCCTCGGAGAAAACGTGCGCGAAGAACCATCCCTGGACGGCCTGCCAGGCGCCAAATCCGATACCGTAACCGGCAACCCCTCCAATGACCGACCCTGCGAGACAAATCCCAAAATAGCGAAACCATTTATTCCTCGCGGAAAGGACCATCGCTATCAAAAGCACGTCAGGAGGGAGTGGGAAAAAAGAGGATTCAACAAAAGAGATCCAGAAAAGCGCCCGTTCCGCGTGCGGTGATTCTGCCTGTTTTAACCCCCAGTCATAAAGTTTACGAAAAATTTTCATCTCACCCTTTCTCCCTTTGTCTTTGAGGATCATTAAACAGGCATTCGGGCAATGCTGGTTTGCGCCTGCTCAGCGACACCGGAAGGAACCGCCACACCTATTCCCTTTAAAACGTTTCCGTAAATATCTTTTTTACCCTGCTCGTAGAGAATACACCGGATATTCTCCGACTCCAGACGTTCCTGAATCCCCCGAGCTTCGTCCATGGAAGCCGTTTCATAAACCTGCTTCCAGACCTCACGCGCCTCTTTCCTGGCTTCAGCCGTTTTTTTTCTTGCCGGGGACGTATCAGCCCCGCCCGGCGAAGAAGGGCGATCACGTTTTTGGATAAAATAGACGATCGCCACCGCAATGATGAGATAAACGATAAACACCGCCACAGAGAACTCCTTTTAAATCATGGATCTATCCGGATCCGCTGGAGGGATTTCCTTCCGGCTTCCAGTTTGAAGTTTACCTGAAGCAAAAAACCACTCACCCACATCCAAATCAGACGTGTATTCTGTCCCGTCCTCAAACGAAGGTCAAGTGATATCAAATTTTTGATCGAATTTTGAGGAAAAATTGGGCGCTTGGGTTGTGTTTGCGTTGTGTTATAATGACGTCTCATGAGTGGCGGATTTGCCTAGCCACTACCTTTTAAGACCAAATCCGGT
>Ga0116183_1002418_pt1 | contig 20133 bp, 20 predicted proteins | sample AD_UKC078_MetaG_FD_89753 | JGI IMG/M metagenome (GOLD analysis project Ga0116183, IMG submission 89753) | Active sludge microbial communities of municipal wastewater-treating anaerobic digesters from USA - AD_UKC078_MetaG | ecosystem: Engineered > Bioreactor > Anaerobic > Digestate | place: USA... | reverse complement strand
GCGTCAAGGTCTACGGCGGCTTCGCCGGGGGAGAGACGAGCCTATCCGACCGAAACTGGGTTGATAACGTGACCACCTTGAGCGGCAATGATGTGAACTTACACGTCGTGACGGGCGGGTCGGGTGCAACACCCGACGACACGCGTCTGGACGGTTTTACCGTGACGGGTGGAAACGCAAATGCCCATTACAGCGAATGGGATAGACAAGGCGGCGGGATGTACAACTATAACTCCAGCCCGACGGTGGTAAACTGCACCTTCTCCGGCAACACGGCGAATTCTGACGGCGGCGGGATGTATAACGAGAAATCCAGCCCGAGGGTGGAGAACTGCACCTTTTCAGGCAACACGGCGAGTAATGGCGGCGGGATGCAAAACTATGACTCCAGCCCGACGGTGGTAAACTGCACCTTCTCCGGCAATACGGCGCTTCTTGGCGTTGGCGGCGGGATGTTCAACGATAACTCCAGCCCGACGGTGGTAAACTGCACCTTCTCCGGCAACACGGCGAATTATAACGGCGGCGGGATGCAAAACTGTGACTCCAGCCCGACGGTGGTAAACTGCACCTTTTCCGGCAATACGGCGCTTCTTTACGCTGGCGGCGGGATGTTCAACTTAGACGCCTATCCGACACTGGCAAACACGATCCTGTGGGGTAACACTGCCCAAGACGAATGCAGCGCGGACATCTATCAGTATGGAGGTACCCTCACCCTGAAAAACTGCGTGGTCGAAGCCTTACTTGTAGAAAAGGCGAATGAAAACATAGAGGATCTCATTCAAACCAATCCCCTGCTGAACGGGGTTGACGCGGATTTAGCGCCCGAAACGGACCCCGTTAAAGTCTACATCTATAAGTTGGGCACCGGCAGCTCGGCAATAGATAAAGGACTGCCCGTCGGAGAAGATATTGGTAACGGCGTTAAGGTTCCCAATAAGGATCAGCTTGGCACGACCAGACCGCAGGGCGCAGGTTTAGACATCGGTGCTTTTGAAGCGGTGTATACCATCACTTCCGTCGCGGTTGCTCCTGATACGGTAAGTGTAGAAACTGGTAAAACACAGAGTTTCACCGCAACCGTGACAGGCACGGGAGCGTATAACGACACGGTTACATGGTCGGTTGAAGATAACAACTCCCCCGGAACGACAATCTCCGACAGCGGTATGCTTACGGTAGCCGCAGATGAAAACGCAGGCACCTTAACCGTAAAAGCAACTTCAAATGGCGACAGCACTAAATCCGGTACTGCAACTGTAACTGTCATATCCACTCCGCCCCCCACAACTACACCGCCGACGACAACCTCGCCGACGCCAACGCCCACACCCTCGTCGATGACCACAACCACGCCGCCGCCGACACCCTCGTCGCCGCCCACGACCTCACCCTCGTCGACGACTACACCCTCGTCGACGACTACAACCACGCCGCCGCCGACACCCTCGTCGCCGCCCACGACCTCACCCTCGTCGACGACTACACCCTCGTCGACGACTACAACCACGTCGACGACCACACCCTCATCGACAACTACAACCACGTCAACGACCACACCCTCATCGACAACTACAACCACGTCAACGACCACAACCACGTCAACGACCACACCCTCGTCGACGACTACAACCACGTCAACGACCACACCCACGTCGACGACTACACCCACGTCGACGACCACACCCTCGTCGACGACTACAACCACGTCAACGACCACACCCACGTCGACAACTACAACCACGTCAACGACCACACCCACGTCGACGACTACACCCACGTCGACAACTACAACCACGTCGACGACCACAACCACATCGACGTCCACAGCGACGTCGACAACTACAACCACGTCAACGACCACAACCTCGTCGATGACTACACCGACGTCGACGACCACACCGACGTCGACGACTACGCCAACGCCGACGACCGGAACTGATCCGACACATCCCGATCCGACTGAATCTTTTGAGATCAAAATGACTCAACAGCCTCCTCCATGGAGCAAGGGTTCGAACGTGTATGCCAGCTTCACGTCAAGTGCTGATTTTAAAGACTTCTTACATGTCAATGTAGATGGAGAAGAGGTCGATGAATCCAACTATGATGCGAAAGAAGGCTCGACGATTGTTACCTTCAAACCCACATTCCTTGAGACCCTTTCGGTTGGGAAACATCCGGTAGAAATCGTGTCTATTTCAGGTACCGCCTACGGAGTGATAGAAATCAAAGCAGAAACTACTCAGGAAACTCAACCGGACGACACTACTCCGAAAACGGGAGAGAGCGGCGGGATATATCTGTGGTCAAGCTTTATACTCTTAGCTGCTGGCGGATTACTGTTAGCACTGCGCAAGAAAAAATTTAGGCAAAGGGATTAGATCAAATCGACTATTAAGAGAAGTCATCGATAAGGGGAGCTGAAAACTGATTTGGCTCCCCTTAATTATTTTTCTTAATTTTTAGCCTAGTAGAGAACTGCGCTACTAATTTTTGTGGTGCAAGCGAAGATCCCTAAAATAAGGTATATCTTCTACAAATCTACAGAACTCGTGCCACTCTTCTGGTATATGACCCCAAAAATGGCTATGGAACGATGGTTGTTATGAGTTTGGAGCATTATGCCGCACTTACAGAAGATGTAGAAGCGAAACTTGATGAAGCTGATTACATAGCAGAGACTACGACAGAACGCTATACGGCGGATGAAGTCTTTGCTCGTTTTCCGGAGGGATAGCGATATTACATCGAGATAGCTAACGATAGATCATCCTGTCACGTCCCTCTCGTTTGGCAATATAGAGATTTTTGTCCGCGGCCTCTACAAACTCGGAGTAAGAGATCCCCTTGACATAGTCGCTAAGTCCGCCGGAAATCGTGACTGGTTTACCATGGGTCCATCCATGTGTCCTCACATGATCGCCAAGTGCTCGTACTGTGGGCAGTGCTTCTCTCGGTGTTTTGCCTGGAAACAGCACCACAAACTCTTCTCCGCCATATCGACCGAAAATTTCTCCTTCTGTCAGACTGGCCTCCATGATCTGCGCGATATTGAACAGTACCTCGTCGCCATACTCGTGTCCATAAGTGTCATTAATATCTTTAAAATGGTCGATGTCCAGTATGCAGAGTGTCAATCGCGAGCCTTTGTCGTATGCTAGGCGCATTTCCTCGTCGATACTCGCCGATAGGAAGCGGCGATTGTATAAACCGGTTAGGGCATCGGTCAGCGAGAGGCGCTCCAAGCGATGCACCAAGCGCGTCTTTTCATCCCGCACCCTCGCGTATTGATCCTTCACCGTGAAAGCCAATATTGTATTGGCCACGAAACTCATGGTCAGACCGAACGCCATATCCATGAAATGTTCTGTGCGGGAGGAATAATGCACGACAATATTCGGGAAATGGTATTCCAACCCGACAAAGACAAGTAACATGATCCCTTCCGCGACTAACATACTTGTGCGCACTGCTCCTCTGAAAACAAGAGCTATACACAGAGCGCCCGTTAGCATCATGGGGGCGGTGGAGCCGGTCACTCCACCGATTGTAAACCAAAGAAAAGGAATCAGAAAAAACACGGATACGCCCAATACAATCACGGCAGCGCCGTACCAACGCTTCTTTACGACACTGTATAACACACTCGAAATGGTTATCGTTAGGTATAGCACGAGCACCGGCAACGAAAAAACGCCTATGCCCTGCAACATGTTATATCCGAGCCCGAATATGGACATAAGAATACCTGCGGCAGCCGTGTACAAAAATACAAGGTGGTCCAGCGGCAGCTCTTTATTGTAAATTTGTCGAAGTGTTTCTTTGAGCGAACTCATTATTGTTTGCTTAGAGGTGTTTTCTATATTATTTTCTATTCTTTTTTGCATTACTGTTATCTCCTAGCTGTCGAGACTGCTTGGGTCAAAAAGGCAATTCCCAGTGGTTATTATCTTACTCATATTATATCTTCGGCAAATAAAGGCAAGTATGCCAAGTCAACTTTAGTGTATTGTATCAACTGCTCAATCTTAACACAATTCAGGACGTGGACGTTGATACAGTTTAAGTTTTTGTGGCAACCTTATTTCATTTTCAGAGTCTTTTTCTTTCTTGCTCGGAACAACAAACGCAATTCTACAGATTTTTGCTAGAATTAGCATCACACGACTTGATTCGGTCATAACTGTGTTGCCTAGTATTAGAAGAGGAGTTGTCGCCAGATTCTCGCGGCGTGTTTACGAGAGGCTTATGGGAAAGATGAAATGAATCTCTAAGCATCTTTATTGTCTGAACGCAACCAGTTCAAGGTATCCCGAAAACGTTCGAACAAAAAAGGTACAATTTTATTCATAATCAGGTGATTGGTCGTTAATTACGGAAAGGAATATTAATAAGATGGATTTTAGAAAACAACAGGAGAATATGTTGGCAGGCAATCCATACATTGACGGAACTGCGGAAATTAACGAAAAACGTGAACAAACGTACAAACTAAACAAAGAATTTAATGACAGCTTTGGACAACCGATTGAGAAGAGAAACACGATTTTAAAACGCTTGTTAAAATCGGTTGGAGATAATGTTGTTTTTGAAACAAATTTTCGATGCGAATTCGGGTGCAACATAACCATAGGTAATAACTTCTTCGCAAACTTCGATTGCATCATGTTTGATGGTGCGGAAATTATAATCGGAGATAACGTGAAGTTTGGACCAAGAGTTGGAATATTCACCGCCAATCATCCTATTGGACCAAAAGAAAGATCTGAACTTTGGTGTGTTGCAAAAAAAGTAATAATTGGTAATAACGTTTGGTGTGGTGCTAATGTAACCATTAATCCGGGTGTTGAGATAGGTGATAATACTATTATTGGTTCCGGGAGCGTTGTCACGAAAAGTATCCCTTCCGGTGTTATTGCTGCAGGCAATCCATGCAAAGTAATTCGCATATTAACCGAAGAGGAACTTAAAAAGTAATGGCTGAAAAGAAGTGAGTCCTTATCAGCCTCAAGGTTGATTTTCTACTTCAGATACTGTGCGCGTTCTCCGCCAATGAGCTTTGGACGGTACATGAGAGCTGTCACCCTCGCTTCTCCGATCATTTTTACGGAGAGCCTGACGGGGCGTTGGACGTGTTTAATGTGCATGCCGATTTCCGTGTCACCGATGTCGATGCCGAGCGTACCGGTGATATGCTCAACCATGACGGGTTGGTCGAATTGTTCGTATGCGGCGACGGAGCACGCGCCGCCTGCGTGAAGGGCGGGGACGACATTCACTTCTTCTAGATGATTTTGCAGCATGACATCTCGCTCTACGACGAGTGAACGGTTGATATGCTCACAGCCCTGCACGGCAAGGTTGAGACCGTGCGTTTTGACGATGGGGATTAGCGTCTCGATGATGAGCGATCCGACTTCTTGGCTTGAACCCTTGCCGATTTGAACTCCAAGTACTTCGCTGGTGCTGCAGCCAAGGACAAAAATATCGCCGGGACGTGTGTAATACGCTTCCTTGATAAGTTCTTCTGCGGCATCGATCATTTGTTTTCTTATCTTGTCGTAATTCATGTCAGTGCTATTCCTTTCTGCTGTGTGCTCTCGCGTTGTAGGAATGACAAATTGTGCACGATATAATCGGTTGAGATTCTATACACTTCATCGACCGACTCCTTCATGCCTGTCTCGAGCCAATGCTCGATCAACCCTCGAACGCCGTTCGCGATCGTGTAGTAATAGTATTCAAAGGCGCGGTTTACCTTCCTATCGTGCGTGGCCGCCGTTTTGCTCATCAACGTTGTGCGCCCTTCCTCCCAAATTCTGTTAAGGAAAGTGCTGTCAGGATTTGTAAGCAATATGATGCAGAGGTCTGTGTTGTCGTCGATAAATTTGAAAACTTCATAGAGAGTCGGCAACTGCACATTTCCGGATTTATCGACTTCTATGTGAAGAATCATGGATGAATCGACGAGACTTTCGTGGATGATTTTTTCAAACCGTCTGTAGATATCATCTTCTAAGCTGCTGAACAAATCATTGATATCGGTGTAATGGAGGTAGAAGGTCGTTCTGCTGATATCGGCAGATTCGGTGAGCTCCGTGATGGTGATATCGCGCAGAGGCTTCTTCAGAAGGAGTTTTATGAGACTTTTCTGGAGTGCGCCGACGGTACGGCGAGTACGCCGATCGTCTCTCTTCCGACTGTTTTCTTTCATCTGTTTTTCGGCAGTTAAATGCGGTGCCATTTGTTTAGTTGTAGAAGTCCTCTTGTTGTTCATAAAGGGTTGACCTCCGTTAAAAGTTGTCTGTTCGTTGGACTCATGTGATCTTCTCAAGTTTGTGTTTCTCCCCGTGTTGGACGCGGTTTCCCAACGAAACGAGAACCTGCTAGTTTCTTTCCGTATTGTAGCACTATTTGACATTTTTATACAATGTGTTGCTTAGTGGACATATGTAAAAATAGTGTTGCATGTCAAGTCATCATCTCCACAAAATTGTCAAATTCATGTCCGAATCACTACACGAACGACTGTTACGATACATGTGTCGTGTATATTGCGTGTCGCGACGCCTGTTATATAAAGATCGAGTCGAACGGAGGGTGTCAAGATAAATCATAGACTTTGTCGTGTCTTTTGATTTCTTCTTGACAGAAAAGAATGAATAAACTGGCGGAGTATATCGTCAAATTCCGTGTGATCATATTCTTTGTGTTTGTGGCGCTTATGGTCGTAAGTGTCTTTCTTTCTTTTAAAGTCAAAGTAAACTACGATCTCTCGTCTTATTTGCCGAAGAGTGTCTCTTCTACAATCGCCATAGAAAAAATGGGTGAGGAGTTTGAGCAGGCGGTACCCAATACGGAAGTCGGTTATCCCGTCCGGAATCTTGCCGAAGGACTCGCGATGAAGGAAAAACTGCAATCGCTCGATTTTGTCGATGAAGTTCTTTGGATTGATGATCAGCTCGATCTCGCCATTCCACTTGAACTTCAAGATAAGAAATTCGTTGAAGGGTTTCTGAAAGGTGGTATCGCACTGTTCCAGCTGACGATTGCGGACGATGTCGATGTGCAGGAAGCGCTGTCAGAGCTGGAAGAGCTCGTCGGTGAAGAAGGATATATACGAGGGGAAGTTGTCGAAGAATCGTTCATGCAACGTGCCGTGTCATCAGAGATGACAACCATTATCGCTTTCATGGTTCCTGTCGCCTTGATTATTCTGCTTTTATTGACGCGCTCATGGGTGGAGCCGATTCTCTTCTTGCTTGTCATTTCCGCGGGCGTGCTCATTAATATGGGCTTGAACTCTTTCGCGACGGACGTCTCTTTTATCACGCAGGCGGTCAGTTCCGTACTGCAACTTGCCGTTTCGATGGATTACGCGATTTTCTTGTTGCATCGATTCGGAGACTACCGCGAGGAGGGGATGGAGCCGAAGGAGGCGATGAGACAGGCGATTGTAAAGAGTTTCGCTCCTATCAACGCTTCTGCCTTGACGACGCTTTTCGGATTTCTCGCGCTTATCTTCATGCGTTTCAGCATCGGTAAGGATCTGGGACTCGTACTTGCGCGCGGTGTAGTCATCAGTCTGATTACAGTCTTTCTTCTGTTGCCCGCGTTCGCGCTCTTGAGCTATAAATTGATCGATAAGACGACACATCGTTCCCTGCTGCCGTCCTTCAAAGGGTTCAGCCGCGTCGTGACGCGCATCGCCATTCCCGTTGTCATTTTGGCGTTACTGCTCGCCGTTCCAGCATACCTCGGACAGAAATCGAACGATTTCCTCTACGGAGGAGGAAAGTATCCGAAGGAATCGCGGGCGGGGAGCGATGTCGCTTTCCTTAGAGATACATTTGGAGACAACATGCAGATGGCTTTGCTCGTCCCGAGAGGCGAGTGGGCGACGGAGCAGAAGCTCGTAAAAGAATTGAAAGCGCAACCCGAGATGAAGACGGTCATCGGTTACGTCAACATGGTAGGAACGGGTGTGCCTATCGATCTGTTACCGGAACGCGTGATTTCGCCGCTTGTTTCGCAGAACTACAGCCGAATCGTGCTCATTGCCGACTCACCCGAAGAGAGCCCTGAGACGTTCGAGCTGGCGGAGAGACTGCGAACGATCATCGACAACGCGTATCCGGAAGGGGACACGCATCTCGCCGGCGCCAATGTCGTTCTTCTTGACATGAAGACAACGATTACGCACGATTTAACGATTGTCAATGGTCTCGCGATACTCGCCATATTCCTCGTGATTATGGTGACGTTCAGGTCTCTTGTCATTCCGATCGTACTCGTTCTGACCATTGAGCTTGCCGTGTGGATTAATCTGTCTGTACCCTACATCACGGGGACACCGCTCGTCTTTATCGGTTACCTCGTCATCAGTACGGTGCAGTTGGGGGCGACGGTCGACTACGGCATATTGATGACACAACACTACCTTGACCACCGAAAAGTGATGAGTCGCAAAGACGCATCGATCATGACGATTCAGACGGTCGCAGGTTCCATTATTCCGCCGGCGATCATTCTGTCTGTCGCCGGCTATTTGCTCTACATCATATCGAGTCTTCAAGTCGTCAAAGAGATTGGGCATGTGCTCGGACGTGGCGCCCTTTTGTCACTTCTGATCGTTCTTATCGTATTGCCGAACCTGCTTTACGTTTGCGATCGCGCGATTGAAAAAACAACTTGGAAGCTTCGCATGCTTCCGGACAGGCCATTATCAAGTCTGGAGGAATTATTTGAAAATGAAGTCGCTTAAGAAAAGAAAACGGAACGGAAGCCGTTCCTTGGCGAGACCGATTGTCGCCATCTTGTTGTTGGCGCTTATGGTCGGTATGATGCCGGGATTCGTGCAAGCCGAACGCGAGACAAAACTCGTTACCATGCCGACATCGGATAAGAGTAAGAGAGAAGTTGTCTTCGCACGTCTCAGAGCGACGGGGGATGTTGACAACGTATACGTCGTCAATCATTTTCATCCCGATAGAATGAGCTCTCTGACGGATTACGGCGACTACCAAGAGGTCATTCAGTTGACGGGGAGTGTACCACCGGTCCTTAGCGGGACGACCGTCTCAATCGCCGAAGCGGAGGGGCCGTATTACTATCAGGGGAATCTGAGATCCCGCGAGTTGCCGTGGTTCTTCGAGATGACATGGAGACTTGATGGGGAGATCATGTATCCTGAGAGACTTTCCGGTGTCTCGGGCGAGCTTGAGTTGGAGATAAGCGTGAAGAGAAATGATCAAGTCGATGCCAGTTTCTTCGATCATTATGCTCTCCAGATCAGCATTCCAATCGACCCCGAGCGCACACAGATCGTGGCGGCAAGTGAGGGGTTCATAGTCTCTTACGTCGGTACGGAACAGCAGATGACGTATATGGCTTTGCCCGGTATGGAGACGACTGTGAAAGCAATTTTCGATGTGAAAGACTTTGCAATGGGCCAGATAACGATAGCAGGCGTCCCGCTAGTGCTAAACATCGATATTGATGCGCTCGGCGAATTTGATGACATGCTCACACCGCTCAACGAGTTGGAGTCGGGGATTGCAGAATTTGCAGACGGGGCGACGACATTGCGTCAGGGCTACAAGAAACTTCTCGATGCATACAATAAAATGCGCGATGGGGGCGGGAAGTTGGTCTCAGGCGGTAAGGAGCTTACAAGCGGTGCCGATCAGCTCAAGGCGGGCGTCGGCGAATACACATCGGGTGTCGATAGCTATGTCCGGGGCGTTCAGCAGTTGTCGAGCGGTTATCAGGCGTTCGATCACGGTGTCCTCGCGATGTACCAAGGGACTCAACAGCTGAAGGGTGAAGGTGCGCGGCTCTTAAATGCTTCATCGAGTATCTTGGCAGGTTTGAGCGAGATTGTCGATCGGCTTCCTCCGCCCGAGTCTTTCGATGGGGTAGAAATTCCTGAGATTACGCCTGAGATGGAGAATGAACTCGAGAAGCTTAAGCAAGGCTCTGAATTAATGCGTACCGGCTTGATAGCCTTGGCGGCTGATGGCGGGGGCGTAGCGCAGCTGGTCTTTGGTTTGGGACAGGTGCGAGAGCAATTGAACTTTCTCAAGACACAGGCCGCTCAATTCCCCATCCCTATGACGCCTGTGGTTTCTAGGGAAGCGTATGAGTGGCAAACCTACATGGCTGCGATGGGATTTACTTTTAATGGATTGCCGGGAGCCGACCAGACGTTCTATTCACAGCTTGCCGAGATGTCTAAGTACGCATCCGACTACAGGGCAGCCGTCATTATGTTGCGGGGCGCCATCGAAGGACTTCTCATACAGATTTCTGCTTTAGAAACTGGCGCCAATGCGATCCTTTCTACTGTCCAAGGTCTTTCACGTTTATACAATGGATATTTCGAAGGATCGGAGCGCATACCCGGGATACATGACGGTCTTGTCGAGCTCGTCGACGGAGTATTGGAGCTAGCCGGTTTGTCTGATAAATTTTCACCGCTTATTGACCAATATCCTCAGCTCGTTGACGGACTACAACAACTGAGAACGGGATATGCCGGGAAGTACGACGCCAGCGGACAGCCGGTTATAGGTGCTGACGGAAAACCGATGATCGGATTCCACAACGGGTTGAAAGCTTACTTTGATCAGGGCGTGGGTGGATTGCTCGCCGGATATGAGGGCGGTTCAGGGCAACCCGGCCTATTAGCGGGTGCGAAAGAGATTAAACAGGGACTCGGTGTTCTCGCCAATAGCGGTCGTCAGATTACTTCCGGAGGTACCGAGTTGGTGAAAGGTATTGATAAGGCAGGAAAGGGGATCGCCGATTATGTTGCCGGTGTTTCTACGCTCAGCAAAGGTCTTGATCGATATCGTTCTGACGGACTGATTCCCTATTATGACGGGCTTGTTCAGTTCGAGGACGGGGGGAAAACGCTGAAAGACGAAACAAGCAATTTGCCGCAGAAGTTTGAAGATGCCATTCGAGACATGATGGAGGAGTACGGAGGACCTATTGAAGTTCGATCTTTCGTGTCGGATAAGAACAAAGATGTGGCAAGTGTTCAGTTCGTGTTAATGACGGAGGAGATCCCCCCCAAAGCGAAGTAAGATACTTGTTTCGCCTTTTGCCGTCATGAAACAGCCGTCGACTAAAGATGAGTCGACGGCTGTCTTTGAATGTTCGTGTTGTCTCGACGCGGCCAATGCTACAGGCTCAATTTAAGCACCCATTATTTGGCACGTTTGAGTGTCATAGTTCCGCCTTCCTCGTCAATGATGGTAAGCGTGTCGCCTTCAATCTTGAATTTAGACTGCATGGTTTCTTTTTCTCCCATCATTTCCATCGACAGCTCGAGAGTATCGCCCTTCACCTCGTAGTTCAATGTAATAAGTTGCATAAAACCTACCATTAATTTTGCATCCTCTGAGGCATCGTCGGATATTTCATATTTCAGCTCTCCGTTCTTTTGGAAGTTCATAATCAAGCCGAGAGGAAACTCCTCCGAATCCGCGTTGACGACAGTCCACTTACCGACAATGCCTTTGTCGCCGCCGCAGCCTACAGCAAGGACGAGAGAGAGAACGAAGACTGCGACCAAAATGATGGTGACAGTTTTTGATCCTTGAACTTTAAGTTTTTCACTGTACATAAAAATCTCCTTTAACCCCTTTTTCTATGGAAGGGCGTCCATTATTCTTTTTTCGAAAGAATATCGCGAATTTCTTTCAAAAGTACTACTTCAGACTCCACTTCAGACTCAGTTGCTTCTTCCACAGCTTCTTCCGTTTCTTTCTTGCGACGAGCTTTGTTCACCACTCGAACGACTAGAAAGAGGAAGAAGGCGACGAGAATGAAGGTCACGAGCGCCTGGATCACTTGGCCATAACTGATGGCGACTTCTTCGACAGTATCTGTCGCTTTGCGCAGAACGATTTTGAGCGATAAAAAGTCGATACCGGCAGTGACGTAACCGATGACAGGCATCAGGATGCCGTTGACTACACTATCGACGATCGCCTTGAATGTGAGACCGATAACAAAACCCACGGCGGCATCCAAGACGCTCCCTTGTGCAATGAACTCCTTGAATTCTTTGATCATCGTTCTTTCTCCTCTTACGTTACTCAGCCGGTTTTTGCCGATGGCGCTCAGGTCAAACCCAAGACCGGCTACTCACCAGAACATAACTGATGATATAGAACAGTATATCAGGTTATGCCCATCGATTTGAATGGAAATTGACAGACTTTTAACTAAAAGGCTGGATGATTCTATGTAGCATGTGACGGATAATCACGAAGTATAACGCGAAAAGATCTGGCTATGTAGAAGAACAGCCGTCGATCAAAGACGAGTCGACGGCTGTTATTGAATTTCCTCATTTTAATAATGTCGTGATCACTACAGTCGCAACTACAGAATCAGTTATCTGACGCGCTTGAAAACGGTCTCCTCTCCGTTGTCGAAGAAGGTAAGAGTATTGTCTTTGACTTCAAATTTCACCTCATTTGTTTGTGTCAATCCGCCCATTTCTAATGTCATCACGAGCGTGTCATCTTTCGTCTCGTAAGTGATATTAACCATATCAAGTAAATCCATTTGTGCTTTTACATCATCGGGGGCGTCTTTTGTTAGTTCGACTTTTAACTCACCGTTCTTTTTAAAGTTCATAATTATGCCGACGGGGAAGTCACTAGTGTCCGTATCGGTGACGGCCCATCTGCCGACAATGCCGTCTCCACCTGGTGGGAGAACAAATACAATAAGGACGACGGCTATGATCGCGACCAGCAAGATTGCGACGATACCGACAACCAATCCCGTCTTCTTTTTTTTGGGGGGTGGTTGTACAGGTTGTCCGTACGGTGCTGCTTGCGGCGCATATGGGTATGGATAAGGTGCTTGAGCGGGCGCTTGTTGCTGTGGTGCAGCATATTGTTGTGATGCAGCATATTGTTGTGGTGAAGCGTATTGCTGTGGTGCAGCATATTGCTGTGGTGCAACTTGTTGCTGTGGTGCAGCATAATACGTGCCTGCTTGTTCGACTGCTCCCGATCCGAGCGGCGATCCGCACGACGTGCAAAATCTCGCTTGATCGTTGTTTTCAGCTCCACATTTGTTACAGTACATAATAACTCCTCTTCCTTTTTGTTTGCTTTTTGCTATAGGCAGGGCGCCTATTATCTTCTTTCAAGAGAAGATAGCGCATATCTTTCAGCAACTCCGTCTCAGATTCGGCAGTTTCTTCCACATCTTCCTCGGCTTCATTTTTACAGAAAGACGAAGAGAGCAAACAGCCGCACCGGGTGCTCGCCGGAGCGTATCGGTATTGTATTCAGTATATCAGATGATTCCCTTAGACATCGATAGAACCCATGCGTGAAACTAACTGTTTTTTCTCATTGCATATGTAAACACAATCAGAATACTCAACAATGAATAGAAATAATCAAAAATATTCTGAAGCGTCAACGCTCGAGAAAGCGTAGTGATCCTTCAGTAATATCTTGACGGTCGGCGCTGATGGAGACGGTGACTTCAACATCGGCTCGCCGTGCGAATTTTTCAAGTGTGAGCAAAAAATCATCTAGGTGATCTCTGTCGTAATCGTCTGCAATCGAAAGGAGACTATCAATAAAAATGTGTGAGATGTCGTAGTCCTTCGCATTCATACCGGCGAGAAAAGCGATGAGCTGGCCATATCCGCGGACGGGATATTCAGTGATATCAATCAGTCTGACGGAATGGGGGAGAATCCGGTCGACCGTTTTTCCGTACTCGATAAAAACAATATTCGAATCTTTGTCTATTGCCAATGACTCCACTTGATCAAGCATGATTGGAGTTTTTCCGGAACCTTTTCTCCCAACAATCGCTTTTACAAACATAATGACCTCCACGCATTTCACCAATCAGGTGTTCCAAATCTTTGCATGTTTAACGAAGAATTTCGTTAAACATATTGTCATGTTAATCATACGACAAACGACGTTGTTTTTGTAGATTCATTGCAGAAGGATATGACGAAAGGAGTCATGAAAAAGATCGCGGTTTATCAGCAACAAACAGTTGCATGATAGCACAATCTAGTGTATTGTGTATGCACATCAGTTCTGAGAGGGGAGACAGATGTCTGTGCGTGAATTTGATGTAGTGATTTTGCGGGATGCTGTTGAGGAGCTCTGCGGTAAGCTTGCCTGCGTGTTGCCGGATGATATCCGCGATGCCATCGAGCAAGCGTTGGAGCAGGAAGATAGTACGGTTGCCCGCCAAGTTCTTGAAGATCTCCTGTTAAATTGTGAAATAGCTGCTGAAGAGAGCGTTCCCATGTGTCAGGATACGGGGATGGTAGTCGCTTTTTTGGATGTCGGATTCGATGTCAGTTTTCTGGGTGACCCATATGAAGCGATCAATGAAGGCGTTCGTCGTGGCTATAAGAAGCACGTTCTGCGTATGTCGGTCGTTTCTGATCCTCTGAGGCGGGTCAACACGGGCGATAACACCCCCGTGATGGTGACGACACGATTAGTTCCGGGAGATCGCGTGACGATTACTATGTTGTGTAAGGGTTTCGGTAGCGAGAATATGAGCCGACTCGCGATGCTCCTGCCTGCCGATGGTGAGGAAGGCGTGCGCAAATTCGTGATTGACACGGTCGCCAAGGCAGGTCCTAATGCTTGCCCGCCGTTTGTCATAGGCATCGGTATCGGCGGCACATTCGACCAAGTGGCTCTCGCCGCCAAACGCGCACTGGCAAGACCCTTGACAGAGTCGAATGTAGATCCTTTTTATGCTGCGATGGAACAATCACTTCTCGCGGAGATCAATGAGCTGGGCATCGGTCCGCAAGGGTTCGGCGGCAGGGCGACGGCCCTCGGTGTCGCCATCGAGGTGCTTCCGACACATATCGCCGGATTGCCTGTCGCCGTGAATATCAATTGCCATGCTGCTCGTCATATTCAGGAGGTGCTGTGATGTCGGATCAGGTTGAGACTATCAGGCTTCAGGCGCCTTTTGCGGAAAGTGAAGCGAGAGCATTGAAAAGCGGTCAACGTATTCTGCTTTCGGGCATGATTTATTCATTGCGCGATGCAGGTCATAAGCGTTTGGTAGAGCTTTTAAAGCGCGGAGAAGAGCCTCCCTTTCCTTTGGAGAATGCCGTTCTCTACTATGTCGGTCCATCGCCCGCCAAGGCTGGGCGAGCCTTAGGTTCCGCCGGGCCGACGACATCGTCAAGAATGGATCCGTATACACCGTGCCTCATCAGAAACGGTCTGCGCGGCATGATAGGGAAGGGGTATCGCAGTGACGAAGTAGTCGCCGCGATGAAAGAGCACAGCGCCGTGTACTTCGCCGCGATAGGCGGTGCCGGCGCGCTGATTTCTCAAACGATTAAGGAGGCCGAGGTCATCGCATGGGAGGACCTCGGTACCGAGGCGTTGCGCCGGCTTACAGTGGAGAATATGCCTGTAACAGTCGTCATCGATACGGAAGGCAACAATCTTTACCGAGACGGCCCACACATATGGTTGACAAGACATCATGACTAATTCTAATCACGAAGATTATCCGCTTTATCGCACGATTTATTGCGATCTTCGCGACGACATCGAGTCAGGCGCATTGCCTGCCGGGGCAAAGCTTCCGTCTATTCGTGAATGTGCCGAGAATCGCGGTGTGTCTGTCGGAACGATCCGCCACGTATACTCCTTGTTGTCGCGTGATGGGCTCATCGAGCAGCGCCGAGGTCGCGGTACGTTTGTTGCATCCTCCACGGCGGAGTTGGATGATGGAAGTCGTAAAGATAAAGCACTTGCGGCGATCGACCGGATGATCGAGGAGATGTCCCGCCTCGAATTTACGACGCGCGAAGCTCAGATCTTTTTTGAATTGCGGTTGAGGCAGATGGAAGATATTACGCGCCCCGTACGTGTTGCCGTTGTCGCGGCGACTTCGGAAGAGCGCTCTATCATTGCGCAATCTCTCGACGCGATTCGCATTGCCGGCACATTTCGTATACCGTTCGACGATGTATTGTCGCATCCCGGTCGTCTGTTATCCGGATACGATCTGATCGTCGCGCCTGAGCGACTTTACAAGGAACTGAAACTTCTCGTTCCTGAGCAGATGCCTTTGATGCCTGTCGCATTCCAGCTCTCGCGGGCTTCCATCGCTGAGTTCATGAGTCTCCCAAAGGGCGTTACGCTCGGCATTCTGACTATCAGCATGGGATTTGCCGATGTGATGCAATCTGCATGTGAGCGTTATCTTCTTGAGCCCTTGCAGATTCGCCGCGCGCGATTCGGTATCCCCGATTCAACGCGCAGTTTTATTGAACAGTTCGATGTCGTGGCTCTCGCACCTGACTACGAAAACTTGATCGATTCGAAAGAGATGGTGCTTATTCAGGAATTTGCCGATAAAGGTAAGGTCTTTATCAGGACGGAATTTGGCTGTGACAGGGGTTCGATGCTCTATATCAATGATGCGATTGAGCATTATTATCGCGATTTACGGGAATCGCTCCATTCGTAGGGAGGATTCATGAAAATCATGTCGCGAGATGCGCGGCAGGAGGTCTGAAAAGATGGAACAGGGGAACGGTAAGAAATTGGTGATCGGTGTCATTGGCGCCGATGTCCATGCGGTAGGCATACGTATCCTCGAGTATGCTTTCAGGGAGGCGGGTTTTGACGTAACGAACCTTGGTGTCATGGTGTCGCAGGAAGAATTCATCGGTGCGGCACTCGAGACGGCTGCGGATGCGATCGTCATCTCTTCGCTGTATGGACACGGTGAACTTGACTGTCGCGGCATGAGAGACAAAATGGATGAGGCGGGTCTCGATGGTCTTCTCCTTTATGTCGGCGGTAATATCGTCGTCGGAAAACAGGACTTTGTTGACGTCGAGAAGCGTTTCCATGAGATGGGATTCGACCGTGTCTTTCCGCCCGGTACACCGCCGGAAGAGACGATTTTTTATCTGAAAAAGGACCTCGAGGTCGAGTAAAATGCGTTACGCTCTCCTGATCGATTTCGGAAGCACTTTTACAAAGGTGACTGCTGTCGATCTCATCTCCGAGGAGATCATCGGAACGGCGTCCGCCTTCACGACGGCCGATTCCGATATCGGAACGGGATTGAACGTTGCGCTCGATCGCTTGCGTCGGGTGACGGGCGACATCGCCTTTGATTTCAAATCGGCGTGTTCCTCGGCGGCGGGCGGACTTCGCATGATGGTTTCCGGTCTTGTGCCCGAGCTTACCGCCGAAGCGGCTAGGCTCGCCGCACTCGGTGCAGGAGCGAGAATAACGCGACTCTTCACTCATGAGTTGACGCGCCGCGATCTTAAGGACATCGAAGCCGATCCCCCCGATATATTCTTGATGACTGGCGGGACGGACGGCGGTAATCGCGCCTGCATGGAGAAGAATGCGGGGAAATTGCGGTCGCTTTCTGTTCGATTTCCTATCATTCTCGCCGGCAACCGCCAAGCGATTGACGCCTGCGAGGATGCACTCGAAGATTTCCCTGTTACAGTTTGTCCGAATGTCATGCCTTCTTTCGGCGTGCTCAATATTGAACCCGTTCAGCGCGAGATTCGCGATCTTTTTTTGAAACATATCGTGAATGCGCGCGGTTTGTCAAAAACGAAAGAGATTCTCTCAGACATCCTTATGCCTACGCCTTCCGCCATTCTTTCCGCGATGAAGTTATTGGCTGACGGCACGGAGACTGAACCAGGTATCGGCGAGCTGATGGGGATCGACGTGGGAGGCGCGACGACGGACGTCTATACGGTCGCAAGGGGGGAGCCGATCGACATGAATGTGATCTGTAAAGGGCTCGACGAACCTTATGCGAAGCGGACGGTGGAAGGTGATATCGGTATGCGGTACAGTGTCGCCGGTATTGTATCCGAAGTCGGTCAACCATGGATTTCGGAGTGTTCCGGATTGACGTCGGATGACTGCGCTACCTTGATGAGCGAATTGTCGTACGACAAGTCGAAGGTTCCCCTTACGAATGACGATGCCATGGCGAGGTTCGATCATGCACTTGCATCTGGAGCTGTCGAGATCGCGACGAGACGGCATGCAGGAGTGCTTGAGGAAGCGTTCACCACGTCGGGACTCGTCTACGTCCAGACGGGAAAAGACCTCCGCTCCGTACGGCAGATCATCTTTACGGGAGGATCGTTCATCCATGCGCAGAATCCGCTCGACATTGCGAGACACGCCCTCTATACGGAGCGTTACCCGATGTCGCTTCGCCCGAAGAAGGCAACGGTTTTAAAAGATGACCGTTACATTCTCTCGGCTATGGGTGTTCTAGCCGAGCGCAAAAAAGACATCGCATTACGTATCATCAAGCGCGAGCTTGTGTCGCCGGGAGATATTTCATCCGGCGATGATTCATAAATAAGTGTGACAACGATAGGGATCTTGAAGAAGGGGCAACGATATGAATGAAGTGAGAAACAGGAAGTGGACACGTGATGAATTTGAAAGTGTCCGGTCCGAGATTCTGACACAATGGCCGACCGGAAAAGATGTCGATGTGGAGGAAGCCTTCACGTACCACAAGAATCTTCCGGAGCACAAAGTATTCAGTTACAAACTGAACAAAGCGAAAATGGACGGCAAAACACTTGTGCAACCGCGTGCGGGGGTGCCGCTTATCCCTGAGATGATCGAGCTCTTGACGTATTTGCAGGATGTCGGCGAGGCGGACTTGCTGCCGACGACGATTGACAGCTACACGAGACAAAACCGCTACAACGAGGCGGAAGTCGGCATCAAAGAGTCGGAACGTACCGGCAAGGCGATGCTGAACGGGTTCCCGGCAGTCAACCACGGCGTTGCGGGATGTCGAATGCTGATCGACGCGCTCGACACGCCGCTCCAGATTCGTCACGGCACTCCAGATGCGAGACTCTTGACGGAGATCGCGTACGCCGGCGGATATACGAGTTACGAGGGAGGCGGAATCTCCTACAATATTCCCTATGCGAAAAATGTATCGCTCGAGGCGACGATTCGTGATTGGCAGTACGTTGATCGCCTGACGGGTATTTATGAGGAGGCTGGTTGTCCGATCAATCGCGAGCCGTACGGACCTTTGACCGGCACGCTCGTCCCGCCTTTTATCTCACATAGCGTTGCGATCATCGAGAGCCTTCTCGCTGCCGAACAAGGCGTGAAAAACATCACGGTCGGTTACGGACAATGCGGCAACTTGACGCAAGATGTCGCGGCTGTACAAGTTTTGCAGAGCCTGACGGATGAGTATCTGCGAAAATATGGCTATGGAGATGTCAACGTGACGACTGTTCTCCACCAGTGGATGGGCGGTTTCCCTCAGGAGGAGTCGAAGGCGTATTCCGTTATCGCGTGGGGGAGTGCCGTTGCTGCCCTTTCGCATGCGACGAAGGTTATTGTCAAGACGCCTCATGAAGCGATCGGTGTCCCGACAAAAGAAGCCAACGCCGACGGGATGCTTTGCACGCGCCAGATGATCAATATGCTGGGTGAACAGAGCCTCGATACATACAGCCTCAAAGATGAGAAAATCATCATCGCGGCGGAGACTCGCTGTGTGCTGGATAAATGTTTTGAGTTGGGTGAAGGTGACCTGGCTCAGGGAGTCATACGTGCCATACGTTCGGGAGTGCTCGATATCCCATTCGCGCCTAGCCGATACAATGCCGGGAAGATGCTTCCTGCGCGCGATAATGACGGAGCGATCCGCTTGTTCCATGCGGGCAATGTTCCGTTGACACCGGAACTTCTCGATTTCCATAAGGAGAAAATCGCGGAACGCGCGAAATATGAGAATCGTCAGCCGTCCTTCCAGATGGTCATCGACGACGTGTACGCAATCAGCAAAGGACGCCTTGTCGGTCGTCCGACTAAATAGCAATGACGGACAAGCGAGAGGAAGAGGTAGCATATGAAAATAGCAAAAGTAGTGTGTGCTCCGGGTCGGACTGGTTTTTATTTTGACGACCAGAAGGCCATCAAGCAAGGAGCGAAGATGGACGGATTCTTTTATGACGGAGCGCCGGAAACATCCGGGTTTACCGCCATTCGTCAAGCCGGTGAATCGATCTCGCTCATGCTTGTCCTGGAGGACGGGTCAATC
>Ga0116183_1002400_pt1 | contig 20204 bp, 20 predicted proteins | sample AD_UKC078_MetaG_FD_89753 | JGI IMG/M metagenome (GOLD analysis project Ga0116183, IMG submission 89753) | Active sludge microbial communities of municipal wastewater-treating anaerobic digesters from USA - AD_UKC078_MetaG | ecosystem: Engineered > Bioreactor > Anaerobic > Digestate | place: USA... | reverse complement strand
TGCTGCCCGTCCTGCCGCGCCGGACCAAACGCGGCGACGAAACCGACACCGCCGCAACCTCTCCCGCGTAGGGTCGGGCCATGGCCGGGCAGCCCCAGGTGCAGACGGTTCGAGGCGCGATTCCCACCGACGGCCTCGGCGTGACGCTGATGCACGAGCACGTCTTCGTGCTGTCGCCGGAGATCATCGCCAACTATCCCGACGGCTGGGGCGACGAGACCGCCCGCGAGGACGCCGCGGTGCAGAAACTCAACGCGCTCAAAGAGATCGGGGTAGACACCATCGTCGACCCCACCGTGATCGGACTGGGCCGCTACCTCCCCCGCATCCAACGGGTGGCGGCCCGGACCGACCTGCAGATCGTGGTCGCCACCGGCGTCTACACCTATAACGACGTCCCGATGTACTTCCACTTCTCCGGCCCGGGCACCGCACTGGACGGGCCGGAGCCGATGGTGGAGATGTTCGTCCGCGATATCACCGAGGGCATCGCCGGAACCGGAGTCAAGGCCGCGATCCTGAAGTGCGCCACCGACGAACCGGGTCTGACCCCGGGGGTGGAGCGGGTGCTGCGGGCCATCGCGCAGGCCCACCGCGCCACCGGCGTACCGATCACCACCCACACCCATGCGCGCACCCGAAGGGGCCTGGAGCAGCAGCGCATCTTCGCCATGGAGGGCGTGGACCTGAGCCGGGTGATCATCGGGCACAGCGGCGACACCACCGACCTGGACTACCTGGAAGAGCTGATCGCGGCCGGTTCATACCTGGGTATGGACCGCTTCGGAGTGGATAACATTCTGTCCTTCGAGGACCGGGTCGAGACCGTGGCGCGGATGTGCGAGCGCGGGCACGCCACCCGGATGGTGCTGGCCCACGACGCGTCCTGCTACATCGACTGGCTGCCCGAGGCGGTGCTGCCCGTCGTCCTGCCGAACTGGCACTACCTGCACATCCACACCGACGTGCTGCCGGCCCTGCGGGCCCGCGGGGTCACCGAGGAGCAGATCACCACCATGCTGATCGACAATCCGCGACGGATCTTCGCCACCGGGGGTGCCTACTGATGGGCGCCGAGGAGATTGCGGCCATCGGAACCCAGATCAGTCGGTTGGCGGCCGCCGACCCGGGTGCCCCGGCAGTGACCCACAACGGCCGGACCGTCACCCGCGCCGAACTGGAGTCGTCGACCAACCGAATGGCCCGCGCCTACGCGAATCTCGGGGTCCGCCGGGGCGATTACGTCACCATCGCGCTCGCCAACTCGATCGAATGGGTGGTTGCCGTCGTGGCCACCTGGAAGCTGGGGGCGATCCCGCAGCCGCTGTCACCCCGGCTGCCCGACGCCGAGTACGGCCATCTGCTGGACCTGCGGGAGCGCGCGCTGCTGGTCGGTCGGCCCGACCCCCGCGGGATCGTCCCCTCGGTGCCCGCCGACTTCGCACCGGACCCGACACTCTCCGACGAGGCACTGCCCGAATCGGTGTCCCCGTCGCTGAAGTCGATGGCCTCCGGCGGCAGCACCGGCCGGCCGAAGCTGATCGAGGCCGGCGGGGACGGCCGGTTCAACGGGACCGCGGTCGCGGCGATGATGGGCAACCTTCCTACCGACACCCAGTTGGTGTCGGTGCCGTTGAGCCACAACACCGGATTCACCGCGGCCACCATGGCGCTGGCCACCGGCCAGCACCTGGTTCTGATGAGCCGGTTCGATCCGGCGGAGTTCCTGCGCCTGATCACCGAGCACCGGGTGAACTACCTGGCGACGGTGCCGACCATCATGCAGCGGCTGTTACCGGTCCACCGTGACAATCCGGGGGCGTACGACCTCACCTCGGTGCGCCGCTGGTGGCATCTGGCCGCGCCGTGTCCGCCGAAGGTCAAGGAGGCCTGGATCGAGATCCTCGGCCCGGACGCGGTGTGGGAGCTTTACGGCGGCACCGAACTTCAGGCCCTGACATTCATCAGCGGCACCGAGTGGCAGACCCATCGCGGGTCGGTGGGCCGGGTGGTGTCCGGTGAAATGAAGATCCTCGACGACGAGGGCAACGAGTGCCCGCCGGGCGTGGTCGGCGAGGTCTACATGCGCCCCAAGCCGGGCAGCCGTCCCACCTACCGCTACATCGGCTCGCAGGCCAAGAGTCGCCCGGACGTGCTGGGCGTCTGGGACTCGCTGGGCGATCTGGGCTGGTTCGACGAGGAGGGATATCTGTACCTCGCCGACCGGCGGGTCGACATGTTCACCGTCGGCGGGCGCAACGTCTACCCCGCCGAGATCGAGAACGCCCTGGCCGAGCACTCCGAGGTGCTGTCCTGCCTGGTGGTCGGCATCCCCCACGAAGACCTGGGCCAGGTGCCGCACGCCCTGGTGCAGACCGGGGCGAACCTCGACGAGGAGGCCGTCAGGTCCTTCGTCGCCGAGAGGTTGGCCCAATACAAGGTGCCGCGCAGCGTGGAGTTCGTCGACACACCCTTGCGTGACGACGCCGGCAAAGCCAGACGCACCGCTGTCCGCGATGAGATCATCGCGCGCCTCGCCGCCGGATCGCCTTAGCGCGCCACCGACGGCTCCGGGGTGTCGGTGACCGAACTGTCCAGCGGCGGCGGTGCCGTCCTATCCCGGTTGCTGCGCCGGTACTCCCAGCGCCGCAACGCATTCCGGCACGGCGATTCGATCAGCGCATAGCTGACCGCCGCCATCGCGAAGCCCAGCAGCGTGGTCAGCACGAACACCACGATCAGGTCGCCGTTGAACATGAAGGTGCCCACCATCGGGAACACCATCACCAGGGCGGCCAGATGCCAGACGAACAGGCCGTAGGACCACCGGCCCAGCGTCACCATCACCGGACTGCCCAGAATCCGATGCGGATCACCGGGCCGGTCGAGGACCAGGGGGGCCAGCAGTGCCGCCGCCACCACCGCACCCAGCGACGTGCGAACCACGAATTGTCCGAGAGTGGCCGGTACCAGATTCTCCGGACCGGCCAGCGGCGACGCTGAGATCAAGTAGGCGATCAGGGCGATCCCGTAGATCAGCCACGGGTTGCGGGCCAGTCGGTGCGGCCAACCGACCGGGCTCACCGTCCACTCCGCCAGCAGCATCCCCGCGGCGAACCAGGACGCGTAGGCCGGCGGCCAGTTCAGGAAGTTGACGCCCTCGGCGGTCTTGATCGGCAGCAGACCCCAGCCCAGACTGGCCACCGCCACCGCAGCGATGGCCGGGACCCTGGCCCGCACCGGCAACCGGTAGGCCAGGAACGCCAGCAACGGTAAGGCCAGATAGAAGCTGACCTCCACCGACAGGCTCCACATCTGGGTCAGCCCTCCGGTGAGGGTCAGCGGCACATAGACCTGGGTCAGAGTCAGGTTGGCCAGCCAGACGGTGAGGCTGGCGTTCTTCGCCTCCGGTAGCAGCGTCAGGATGATCAGCACGGCCACCAGGTATCCCGGCATGATCCGGACCAACCGGGAGCGCAGATAGTGCCCGGTCGGGGGCCGGTGCCGCAAGCCGCGGGCCGCGGCCGCGTGGCCCCGCCACAGCAGGAACCCCGACAGCGCAAAGAACACCGCCACCGCCAGGTCGAACCGGTGCAGCAGGCGGCCTATCACCCCGTCGGCAGTACCGGTCTGGAACGCGACGTGGGTCAGCACCACACCCATGGCGGCGCAGGCGCGCATGCCCTCCACCGCCGGCAGGAAGCTTCGGGTGCCACCCACCTGGGCCTCCGGTTGCATGACGATCAGTGTGCCGGTGGCGGACGAAACGCGGGAAGCCGGTACAGCAGAATCGTGCACGGCGCGGTCGTCCGCGACCCCGGCTGTTAGGGTCAGATCGGCCGGACATCGACTAATACGGCACGTGAAGAGGAGGCCTGACGGCGTGAACCGCGCGAATATGGTGCGTCTCGCGGCATGCGGCATCATCGGCCTCGGCGCTGCCCTGCTGATCGCCTCGTTGCTGCTGTCCACCTACACCGCGGGCAAGATCCGCAAGATCCCGCTGACCATCGATCAGACGCTGGTGTCCAGTGGGACCGGGACCGCTCTGGACCCGGCTTCGCTGTCCGGCGAGCAGTTCGTCGTCAACCAGAACGTCCCCGTGGTGTCCCAGCAGGCGATGACCGTCGAGACCCCGGCAAACGCGGACGTGGTCACCGTGCAGGTCGGCACCAGCGTGCGCCGCACCGACAAGCAGCAGGACAACGGACTGCTGCTGGCCATGGTGGACACCGTCACGGTGAACCGCAGCACCGCCGAGGCGGTGTCCGAGGACGACCGCCCGGGCGGTTCGGTGCAGAAGCCGCGCACCATCGGGGACGACAAGCCGCCGACCAATATCGCGCTCCCCCACGAGGGCTTGGCCTACCGCTTCCCATACGACACCGACAAGAAGTCGTACGCGATGTTCGACCCGATCGCCCAGAAGCCGTACGACGCCAACTACGACGGCGAGGACGACGTCAACGGACTGACCACGTACCGGTTCACCCAGAACGTGGGCTACGACGCCGACGGCAAACTGGTCGAGCCGATCAAGTACTCCTCTTTGTACGACAACGACGAGGACGGCGAAGTCACCGCCCGGGCCGCCCTGTGGGGGTTGACCGATCTTGACCCCTACGAGCCGGTCACGATGACCCGCTACTACGCCGCCCAACGCACCTTCTGGGTGGACCCGGTCTCCGGCACCATCGTCAAGACCCAGGAGCGCGCCAACCACTACTACGCCCGCGATCCGCTCAAGCCGGAGATGGCCGTCGTCGACTACAAGGTCACCTCGACGGAGCAGACGGTCGAGTCGCAGGTGGCCGATGCCCGCGATGAGCGCGACCGGGTGGCTTTGTGGTCGCGGGTGCTGCCGATCAGTCTGGCCGCCGCCGGACTGGTAGCCCTGGTTGGCGGCGTGGTGCTGGGCTTGTTCGGCGGCCGGACCGAGTCGGCGCTGGCCGGACCCGGCGAGGAGGACAGCGACCTCGACCTCGGTCTGTTCGGCAAGGACGAGACCGGGCCGATGCCCGCCGCCCAGGCCGTGACCGAGAAGATTCCCACCCGGCGACCGGAGCCCCCACCGCCGGCTCAGTGACCGGCCCGGTGAGCCCGGCACGATGAGGCCGGCCCGCTTCGCTGTGCCCGGGTACGCCTTGGCACTGACAGCACTGGTGCTGGGCCCGCTGGCCGCCCCCGGTTATCTGCTACTCCGCGATGCGGTGTCGACACCGCGGTCCTGGCTGCCCGACTCGGCGCTCGGACTGGGCGGCACCGCGCCCCGGGCAGTCCCGCAGGACTTCGCCATCGCAGCGCTCTCAGCGGTCATCGACGGCGGAATGCTGGTCAAGGCGCTACTGGCCGCCGGCCTGCTGGCGGCTGGCTGGGGTGCCGGACGACTGGCCGGCCTGCTACTCCCGGAGTCCGGCACGCCCGGGCAGCTGGTCGCGGTCACGCTGGCGATCTGGAATCCCTACGTCGCCGAGCGGCTACTGCAGGGGCATTGGAGTCTGCTGCTCGGCTACGGCTGCCTGCCCTGGGTGGCGGCAGCCGTCCTGCGACTGCGCGCCGGCGAGCAGACCGGCGGACAGAGCGTCGACTGGGCGGCACTGGTGTTCTTCACCGCGTTGGCCGGTCTCACCCCGACCGGGGTGATCCTCGCCGCGATCGTGGCGTTGGTGTGCGTGACGGCCCCCGGAACGGGCGTCGGGCGACTGCGGTGCGTCATCGCGGCCGCCGCCATCGCCCTGCTCACCGCGGGACCGTGGCTGCTGGCCTCTGCCCTGGGCGGGACGCTCGGCGCCCCGCAGTCCGACGGACTGGCTCCGTTCGCGGCCCGGGCCGAACCGGGTCTGGCGACGCTGGGCAGCCTGGCCGGCCTTGGCGGCATCTGGAACGCCGAGGCCGTTCCGCCCTCCCGCGCAACCCTTTTCGCGATCATCGGCACCATGGCACTGCTCAGTGTGGTGGCGGCCGGGCTACCGGCTGTCATCCGACGGCCCGCGGCGGTGCCACTGCTGGTTCTGGCCGCGGCCAGCGTGCTGTTCACGGCGGCGATAGCCACCGGCCCGGGCCTGAACGCGCTGCGGGTGGTCGTCGAGGCGGTTCCGAGCCTGGCGGTGCTTCGCGACGGACAGAAGTGGGTGGCCCTGGCGATGCCGGGCTACGTCCTGGCCGGGGCCGGGGCCGTCCTGACCCTGAGCCGGGTCCGTTTCGGAACGCACCGGATGCGTCCGGGGGTCGCCGCGGCGGCGTGCTGCGCGGCGCTGATCGCCGTTCTGCCGGATCTGGCGTGGGGCGTCTGGGGCCGGGTCGCCCCAGTGCACTACCCGCCGGGTTGGACAGCCGTCGCCGCCGTCGTCAATGCCGACCCGCGTCCCGTCGCGACATTGCCCGCCGACACCATGCGCCGGTTCGACTGGGTCGGCCCCGCACCCGTGCTGGACCCGATGCCGCGCTGGTTGCAGGCCGAGGTGCTGTTCACCGGTGATCTGCAGATCTCCGGCCGGACGGTCACGGGCGAGGGGGGACGGGCCCGGGCGGTGCAGGAGATCCTGCTCGCCGGGGCTGACCGGCAGGCGCTGGAGTGGTCCGGGGTGGGCTGGGTGGTGCTGGAATCGGGCACCCCGGGCCGCCTCGGCGACGCGCTGACCGGGCTGCGGAGACTGCCGGTGGCCTATTCCGATTCCGACCTGACGCTCTACCGGGTCGGGGCCGACAGCCCCGGTGCGTCCCAGGGCGCCCGACTGGCCGTCACCGGCGCGCATCTGGTGTGGGCTGCTCTGGTGGTCGGCGGTACGGCGGCGATGGGCCTTGCTCACCGGCGCCGTCAGCCTCACCGGCGCCGTCAGTCGGGGCCGTGACCGTGCCGCCGCTGATAATCCTCGCGGATCAGCGCGTCGCGGCGGCGTTGACGTTCATCGACGAGGTCCGGGTCGAGTCCGTGCTGGCGCAACCGATGGGCGCGCCAGATCTTGTCCAGAGCGTGCGCGAAGTAGATGAACGGCACCAGCAGCAGCGCGGACATCGCCAGGTGCATCCCCACCGAGGCCGGGATCAGCCACAGCGGCGCCACCACCAGCAGGGCGGGGATCGTCACCCGAATGAAGTTGCGCCGTTGCGCGCCGCGACCGGCGAGGTCATGGCGCACCCAGTCTGCGAACTCGGCGGGCAGCACCCGGCCGTAGCAATAGCCGACGTACTCGATCAGGGTGGGGCGCGACGAGTCGGGGGACACCGGATCTGAGGACACCGGATCAGAGGATACCGGAGACCCGCCGTCCACCGTGCACCGATTCGCACACGGTGCGCATCGCCGCCGCGCTCTGCTGCCAGGAGAACTCCCGACTGCGGGCGACGGCCTTCGCGCCGAGTTCCTCGCGCAGCACCCGGTCGGCGAGCAGTTGTTCGAGGGCGTCGATGAGATCGCGGTGATCGTCGACGAGGATGCCGGTGACCCCGTCGATGACCGAGTCGGTGAGGCCGCCGGATTCGCGGTAGCCGATCGTGGGCACCCCGTGCTGGGCCGCCTCCACCACCGCCAGCCCCCAGCCCTCCTTGCGGGATGGCAGCACATGCACCCAACTGCGTTGCACCACAGCGTGTTTGGCGGCGTCATCGACGTGACCCCAGAAGGTGACCGCATCGGAGATGCCGAGAACGGCGGCGTGCTGAACCAGCCGGTCCAGCCACCATCCGCCGCCGACGATGTCGAGGTGCAGTTCGGGTACCCGACCGCGCAGTGCGGCCACCGCGTCCAGGGCGTCCTCGATCCGCTTGTGCGGCACCAGCCGGGACAAGACGACCACCCGCGGGTTCGGTGAACGCGGCGCGGCCAGGGTCTCCGGTGGCGCCTCGTCCAATCCGTTGCGCACAACGGCCACCCGGGCACTGTCGACTCCCAGATCGGTCAGGTCCCGGGCCGACGGCAGCGAGACCGTCACATACTGGTTGCGCCGGTGCAGGCGCGGGGACAGCCAGGACTCCACGAACCAGCCGAACCGGCTGAGTATTGGGCCGGCCACCGGCCACTGCTCGCGGTGGCAGTGATGCACCAGCAGGATGACGCGGCGACCGAAGGCCAGCCGGGCCAGGAACGGCAGGCCGTTCTGGCTGTCGATGACCACGTCGGGGCGGACATGCCGGAGCGGGCCGAGCCCCACCCGGGCGGCCACCATGGCCAGTCCTGCCCAGATGTACACCGTGTAGTGGCCGCCGCCGCGGCTGACCCGGACCCCGTCGACCACCTCGCGCCGGGCGGCGCCCCGGTAGCGGGCGGTGCGCAGGGTGACGTCGACACCGGAGGCGGCCAGTAACGCCCCGATGCGCTGTAGGTAGGTCTCGCTACCACCGCCTTGGGGGTGGGCGGTGTCGCGCCAGCACAGCAGCAGCACGGAGCGAACGGGGCCGGACATCGTCTGCCAGCGTAATCGTTAGGGTCATCCGGTCGTTAGGGTCATCGAGGTGCCCCTCACCGACCTGTTCGCCCGGCGGGCGTCGCTGGGCCGCTCGGTCCGACTGCTGCGCTCATTTCGTTTCGAGCAGTCCGATCCGGACCGCTTCTACGGTCCGCTGGCCGAGGACACCGCGGCCATGGTGACCGATCTGTGGGCCGCCCAGGACCGATCCGGGCATTCGGCTCGGACCGTGCTCGATGTCGGCGGCGGACCCGGGTACTTCGCGAGCGCGTTCGACGCCGCGGGCTGGCGTTATATCGGCGTCGAACCGGATCCCGGTGAGATGCACGCCGCCGGGCGCCCCGGGGTGGGTGGCCCGGGCAGCTTCGTGCGGGCCTCCGGTCTGGCGCTGCCTTTCGCCGACGGCAGCGTCGACGTGTGCCTGTCCTCCAACGTCGCCGAGCATGTCGCCCAGCCGTGGCGGCTCGGCGCGGAGATGCTGCGGGTGACCAAGCCGGGCGGGCTGGCGATCCTCTCGTACACCGTGTGGCTGGGGCCGTTCGGCGGGCACGAGACCGGCTTGTGGCACTACCTCGGCGGCGCGCGGGCCGCGGCGCGTTACACCCGCCGGCACGGTCACCCACCGAAGAACAACTACGGGTCGTCGTTGTTCGCCGTGTCGGTTGCCGACGGTCTGCGCTGGGCGGCGTCGACCGGGACGCTGGTGGCGGCCTTTCCTCGTTACCACCCGCGATGGGCCTGGCCGGTGACCTCGGTACCGGGCGTGCGGGAGGTGCTGGTCAGCAACCTCGTGCTGGTGTTGGCGCCCTGAGGGATGCCGAACTGGAACCTGTTCTCGCCAGTCGCGTCTGGGTAGTGTGAGCACCATGACGCAGACGGCCTATAAGACCGAGTACGACAAGCTCTTCATCGGTGGCACCTGGGTGCAGCCGTCGACGTCCGAGGTGATCGAGGTGCGCTCCCCTGCGACCGGCGAGTACGTCGGGAAGGTGCCGATGGCCGCCGCTGCCGACGTCGATGCCGCCTGCTCGGCCGCCCGAAAGGCCTTCGACGAGGGTCCGTGGCCACGGATGACCCCGCAGGAGCGGCAAAGCGTCATCGCGAACGCGGTCACGCTGATCACTGAGCGCGCCGACCTGTTCAAGTTCCTCCTCCAGGCTGAGACCGGTCAGCCGCAGATGATCGTCGACATGGTGCAGTACGGGGCAGCGCTGTCCGGGCTGCAGTATTACGCCACCGCGGCGGACAAGTTCACCTGGCAGGACATCCGCGACGGCATCTACGGCCAGACCCTGGTGCTGCGCGAACCGATCGGTGTGGTCGGCGCGGTGGCGGCCTGGAACGTGCCGATGTTCCTGGCCTGCAACAAGCTCGGACCGGCGCTGTTGGCCGGATGCACGGTGGTGCTCAAACCGGCCGCCGAGACCCCGCTGAGCGTTACCGCGTTGGCCGAGGTGTTCGCCGAGGCCGGACTACCCGAAGGGGTCCTGTCGGTGGTGCCCGGCGGCGCCGAGACCGGGCGTGCGCTGACGGCCAACCCCGACGTCGACAAGTACACCTTCACCGGCAGTTCGGCAGTCGGCAAGGAGGTGGGCAAACTGGCCGCCGACAAGCTCAAGCCGTGCACCCTGGAACTGGGCGGCAAGTCCGCGGCCATCATCCTCGAGGACGCCGACCTGGACTCGTCCCTGCCGATGCTGCTGTTCGCGGGTCTGATGAACACCGGCCAGGCCTGTGTGGCGCAGACCCGCATCCTGGCCCCGCGATCCCGCTACGACGAGATCGTCGAGAAGGTGGGCGCGGCGGTGGCCCAGATGAAGGTCGGCCTGCCCGACGATCCGGGTGCGATCATCGGTCCGCTGATCACCGAGAAGCAACGCGAGCGGGTTGAGGGCTACATCGCGAAAGGCCAGCAGGAAGGCGCCCGACTGGTCACCGGCGGCGGGCGTCCCGAGGGTCTCGACAGCGGCTACTTCGTGCAACCGACGGTGTTCGCCGACGTCGACAACTCGATGACCATCGCCCAGGAGGAGATCTTCGGGCCGGTACTGGCGGTGATCCCCTACGAGGACGAGGACGACGCGGTCCGGATCGCCAACGACTCGCCGTACGGCCTGGCCGGCAGTGTGTGGACGACGGACTTCGACAAGGCCATCGAGATCGCCTCGAGGATCCGCACCGGCACCTACGCGGTCAACATGTACGCCTTCGACCCCGGTGCCCCGTTCGGCGGGTACAAGAACTCCGGTATCGGCCGGGAGAACGGACCCGAGGGCATCGACGAGTACGTCGAGCACAAGAGCGTGCTTTTACCGTTTGGCTACACGCCGAGCCTGTAGCGAATGTCTCACGGCTAGAACAGGACCCGCGCGATCATCTCCGCCACCGCGGCCGGCTTGTCAACACCCTCGATCTCGACGGTGTGCCGCACAGCCAGGTCGACGGTGTCCCCATCACCCCTGGGAGTGGCGTCAGCCAATTCCGAACGCACCCGGATACGCGCCCCCACCGGCACGGCGTTGAGGAAGCGCACCTTGTTCAGTCCGTAATTGATGACGAGTTTGGCGCCCTGGACCCGGAAGTTGTCCTTGCTCAGCGCCGGGATGAGCGACAGGGTCAGGAAGCCGTGCGCGATGGGCGCGCCATAGGGGCTCTCGGCCTTGGCCCGCTCGACGTCAACGTGAATCCACTGGTGATCGCCGGTGACCTCGGCGAAGTCGTTGATCCTCTTCTGATCGACGACCAGCCAATCACTCACTCCGAGTTCCTGACCGGCCAGTGCCTGCGCGTCGTCGATGGATGTGATGACCTGCATGCTTGGCCTCCGGATTTCGGGACTGGATCGAATTATGATCTGGATCATACAAATAGGTGCTGAGCTGGATTGATCCGCTCCGGTCACCTACCTGACACCGCACTGTAACCACGGCCGGGAACCATCGGATTGCACACCGATCCGCGAGAACCTATGGTCATAACCATAGTTATGGAGGCCGTCATGTCCAGTACCACCGTGACACCCAGCTTCACCGATCCCGATCAGCGCCAATGGGTCGTTGAGGTCAACATCGCCGGCTTCCGGATTCTGCGCAGCGCCGAGAAGCGCCGGCACCTGCTCGGCATCAATCCCCGGATCGTCCTGCCGCCCCAGTTGCCGCTGCGCCCCTCCGAAGCCGTCTGATGACGCCGGGGCTGACCAAGTCTGGTCCAGCGCCGACCGACCCAGCGGCGGTCGAGGCGCCGCAACGGCGAGCCGTCGCCAAGCGGACCCGCGGATCGACGCGGACGGCGATGTTGGTCAGCGCCGCCGAACTGCTGCGCGAGCATGGCGCCGCCGGGGTGACCGTCGACGCCGTCCTCGCCCGCAGCGGTTGCCCACGCGGCTCTGTGTACCACCACTTTCCCGAGGGCCGCGGCCAGATACTCCGCGAAGCACTGCAGTTCGCCGGCGCCGAGATCACCGCGACCATCGAGCAGTTCCCCAGCGGGAACGGGACGGCGCTGCTGAGACAGTTCGCGGGGCTGTGGCGCGACGCCCTGGTTGCCAGCGACTACACCGCCGGCAGCCCGGTACTGGCCGCAGCGGTGGGCTCCGGTCCCGATGAGCAGCAACTCACGTCGGTGGCAGCCGACATCTTCCGGGGCTGGCGCGAGGCGGCGATGCGGGCCTTTCTCCGCGAGGGGTTCGGTCGTTCCGATGCCACCGCACTGGCACACACCACCATCGCCGCGCTGGAAGGGTCGGTGGCGCTGTGCCGTTCGATGCGCAGCCTCGAACCCCTCGATGACGTCGCCGAGCAGATGGAGTTCCTGATCAAAGCCCGCGATTTCGTAACTCGATCCGGTGGTGGCGCCCGATCCGGAGGTGACGCATCGTGACGATGTCCACGCCGCTGCTGGTGGGAGCCGACCCCGAGACGCCGATCAGCGTCTTACGTCGGTTCTCGATCACCACCCTGGAGCAGAGCCTCGAGGACTTCACCGTGCTGGCCGCCATGCCGGTGGCCGGGATGACCAACCCGGTCACCGGGCAACCGTCGATCGCCGGGCTGGCGATACTCGTCGATGACGCCGCCGGTCGAGTCAACTACTACCGCCAAGGCGGACCGACGGTGTCCAGCGAACTGACCGTCGACCTGAGCCCGGGCGCGATCGAGAGCCTGGGCCGCTGGCCCGACGAACCCGTTCTGGCCGCGGCAGGACCGCTGGGACCGGCCGGTTCCCCGCTGTTGTCGGTGTGCACGCTGACTCATCGCGGCACCGAGATCGGCACCGGGACCGTGCACACCGTCGGCCTGCCGGGCGACGGGCCCCCCGAACCGCCGAATCGCGGATCGGACCCTCTGGCCGACCGTCCCGGGACCGACATCGGCGAGTTGATGGCGGTCGAACCACTGACCGTGCGGGACGGGTTCGTCCGGTTGTGCCAGCGTCCGGACCCGATGGTCAACAACATGATCGGGATCGTCCACGGCGGGGTAAGCAGTGCCGGCCTGGAACTGGCAGCGGCGGCCGCGATCAACCACACCCAGGGCCACCCCTTCCAGACCGCCTCGATCCGGGTCAACTTCCTGCGCCCTTTCCTCGCCGGTGCCGACGCCGCGCACTTCGCCCAATCGCACGACGCCCAATCGCACGACGCCCAATCGCACTACGAGGGTTCGGTGCTCCGGATCGGGCGCACCTCCGCCGTGGCCGACGCGCAGGCCATCGGCCCCGACGGGAAGGTCGCCGTCATCGCCAGAGTCACGGCCTACCGGTGACCCACATGACCCGCCAGTCCCACTCCGCAGCCTCCTACTCTGCAGCCTCCTACTCTGCGCTGTGCGCCAACGATCCCGAACTGTCGGCGCTGCGCCGGGGGCTACGAGAGTTTCTCGAAGCCGATCAGGCCCAGTTCGGCTGGCAACCCTCGGTCGACGCGTGGTTGTCGTGCTGGGACGAACAGTTCAGCGCCCGACTGGGTGACGCCGGGTTCCTCGGTCTGACCATTCCCCGCGAGTACGGCGGGCACGGGTTGGGCCATCTCCACCGATACGTGGTGACCGAGGAGTTACTCGCTTGCGGCGCACCGGTTGCCGCGCACTGGATTGCCGACCGTCAGGTCGGTCCCGGCCTGCTGTCCTACGGGAACGAGGAGCAGCGACGCCGGATCCTGCCCAGAATCGCTGCGGGACGGTTCTTTTCCGCGATAGGAATGAGTGAACCGCAGGCCGGATCGGATCTCGCCGCCGCGACGGCCAAGGCGGTCCGCACCGATGGCGGCTGGCTGCTGTCCGGCACCAAGGTCTGGACCAGCGGTGCCCACCTGGCCCATCAGGTCGTCGTGCTCGCCCGCACCAGCCCGATGGATCCCCAACGCCGCCACGCCGGTTTCAGCCAGTTCATCGTGCCCACCGACACCGCCGGGATCACCGTCAGCCCCATCGTGCTGATGACCGGCGAGCACCATTTCAACGAGATGAGCTTCGACGAAGTCTTCATCGCCAGTACCGATCTGCTCGGCACCGAGGGTGACGGCTGGCGGCAGGTCACCGCCGAACTGTCCTTCGAGCGCAGCGGCCCGGAACGCATCCTCAGCACCGCACCGATGCTCACCGCGCTCGTGCGAACGCTAGCCGCCCAGGGCGATCCGGGCGACCACGCAGCGGCCGCCGTGGGCGACCTGCTGGCCCGGCTGATCTCGCTGCGCCAACTGTCGATCTCGGTGGCGCGCACACTCGCGGCCGGACAACCGCAGGCGAATGAGGCTGCCCTGGTGAAGGATCTCGGCACCAGGTTCGAACAGGACTCCGGCGAGTTGGCAGCGGACCTACTATCCTACATCGACGACGCCGCTGCGGACCGCCCCCGACTCGCCGAACTCGTGGAGACCGCTCGATTGCATTCGCCGCTGTTCACCCTGCGTGGCGGCACCAACGAGGTGCTGCGTGGCATGGTTGCCAAAGGAATGGGACTGCGCTGAATGAGCAACATCCTCAGCGGTGGTGTCTTTGCCTCCAGCACAGACGATTTCACCGAGTTGCGTGACCTGGCCGACAGCATCGGCAGAGAATCGTTCGACGCCGCGATCGGCCATCGGTCGTTGCCGGACCCCTTCGACGCCGCCGCATGGCGCCGACTGGAGGATGCCGGCCTGACTCGACTGTCCAGCACCGCCGACTCCGGCGGAGGGCCGGCCGACGTCGCGGTGGTCCTGCGTGCCCTCGCGCGCCACGCTGTGACCGTTCCCCTTGCCGAAACCGACCTGCTTGCCTGCTGGCTGGCCGATGCAAGCGGAGTGGAGGTACCGGCCGACGGCCCGTTGACCCTCGCTGTCGGCATGTCCGGCCGCCCGTTCGAGGCGGTGCCGTACGCCGCGGATGCGGCGGCGGTCGTGTTTGCTGCGCTGGATGGTGATCGGCTGAGGGTCGCCGCGCGCACCGCTTCGGACATGACAATCGTCAAGGGGCACAACGCCGGCGGCGAACCGCGCGACCATGTCACGGCGGACCTGCCCGAGAGCGCATTCGTTGACGCCGGATCCGCTGCGGAACTCACCCGCCGAGGCGCCTGGGCACGTTGCATGCAGGTGATCGGCGCACTGGACGCTGCGGTGGAGTACTCGGTCACCCATACCCGCGAGCGGGAGCAGTTCGGCCGCCCGCTCAGCGCTTTCCAGTCCGTACAGCACACTCTTGCCGGGATGTCAGGTGAGGTGGAGCGGGCCCGCGCAGCGGCGAACCTCGCCGTCGCCGCGGTGGCCGAGTACGGATTCGACGATCCCCGAGCCGATTACGCGGTCACCGTCGCGAAGGTGACGCTGGGCCGGGTGGTGCCGTCCGTCATCACCACCGCGCACCAGTTGCACGGTGCCATCGGGGTGACCATCGAGCATCGCCTGTGGCTGGCCACCCAACGGGCCCGTAGCTGGATCGGCGAGTTCGGCGACACTGCCCGCTACGCACGCAAACTCGGCCGAATGGCGCTGGCAGGCGACCCGTGGAACATGATCATCGACGGATCCGTGACGACCTAGAATCCCGCTCCATGGATTTCAACTGGCTCACCCCCAAGGCCCAAACTCGTCCGGCAGGAGAAAAGGGGTGGGGATCGTTTGCGGTGCAGCCCATCTCGGCCGGTGAGACGGTTGCGGCGTTCGGTGGATACATCGTGACGGCAGCGAAGCTGGAGTCCCTCAGTCATGAGCGGCAGAGCAGATCGATTCAGGTGGACACCGATCTCTACCTGGTCTCCGGCGAGACGCCCGACTCGGGAGATCTGCTCAACCACTCCTGCGAACCGAACTGCGGCCTGAGGGGGCAGTTGCTGCTGATCGCGATGCGGGACATCGTTCCCGGTGAGGAACTGAGCTTCGACTACGCGATGTCCGATGCCAGCGACTACGACGAGTTCCACTGCCTGTGCGGGGCGGCGGCCTGCCGGCGGATCGTCACCGGATCCGACTGGCGGGATCCCCTACTGCGCGAAAGGTACGCGGGCTGGTTCTCGCCCTATCTCGAGCGCAGGATCGCCGCGACCGCAGCGCGATGAGTCAGGAACCCGTCCAGTTCGGTGGCCGCTTCTCGGCGAACGCGATCGCACCTTCTCTGGCGTCCTTGGAGGCAAAGACCGGCATGATGATCTCCCGCTGTTCGCGCCACTGGTCTTCCGGCCGCCAGGATCTGGACTCGACAATGATCCGCTTGGTGGCCGCCACCGCCAGCGGGCCGTTGGCGGTGATCCGCTCGGCCAGCTCGATCGCCGCCTCCAGTGCCTGACCCGGTTCTGCGAGCACGTTGACCAGACCGAGTTGGTGTGCGCGCTCGGCCTGCAGGGTGTCGCCGGTCAGCGCCAATTCCATCGCGATCTGATAGGGAATCCGCTGCGGCAGCCGCAACAGCCCGCCGCCTGCCGCCACCAACCCGCGCTTGACTTCGGGAATGCCGAAGGCCGAATTACGCGCCGCCACAATGAGATCCGTCGCCAACGCCAGTTCGGTTCCGCCGGCCAGCGCATAGCCCTCGACCGCGGCGATGAGCGGCTTGACCGGCGGCCGTTCGGTGAAGCCGAGTCCGCGGCCCTTGACTGCGACGTTCTCACCGCGCGCGAACGCCTTCAAGTCCATCCCCGCACAGAACGTGCCGCCCGCACCGGTGAGCACGCCGATCGACAGTGCCGGGTCGTCGTCGAGGGTGTCCATCGCCGCCGCCAAGCCATGGCTGACGGCGGCGTTGGCCGCGTTCTTAGCCTCCGGTCGATTGATCGTGACGATCAGGATCCGGCCTCGCTTCTCGGTCAGAACGGCCGGGGCATCGGGCTGCGCGGTGCTGGCATCTGCGGTCATAGCAGTGATCGTAATAATGGGACTTATGCTGCGGACGGAGGCCAGTGCCGGCGCGATCCACCAGGATCTGCGCCGCGTCGCCAGGCTCGTCCCACGCCAGGTCGTGTATCGCTGGTCGCTTCCCGTGCTGAAACGGTTGCCGGACTTCCGCGGCCGTGACGGCGCCGGCGTGGATCGCATCACCCTGCCCTGCGGCACCGGCGTGCGGTTGTATCGTCCCGCCGGGGCGGACAGCCCGGCACCAGCGCTGCTCTGGATTCACGGCGGCGGTTACGTCATCGGCAGTGCCGCCCAGGACGACGCGCTGTGCCGCCGCTACGTCGAGCGCCTGGCTGCCGTGGTGGCCGCCGTCGACTACCGACTCGCTCCCGAATACCGCTATCCGACTCCGCTGGAGGACTGCTATCGCGCGCTGACCTGGCTGGCGGGCCTGCCCGGCGTCGACCCGGACCGGGTGGCGATCGGCGGGGCGAGCGCCGGCGGCGGATTGGCCGCGGCGCTGGCGTTCCTGGCCCGCGACCGGGCTGAGGTGAGCCCGGCGCTCCAGTTGTTGAGCTACCCGATGCTCGACGATCGCACTGTCGACCCGGCACTCGACAACCCGGAGTTCCGGCTCTGGAACACCGCCAGTAACCGGATCGGCTGGCGGAGCTACCTCGGCGGGGCCGACCCACGGGTTGCAGTCCCGGCCCGACGGACCGACCTCGCCGGCCTGCCGCCCGCCTGGATCGGCGTGGGGACACTGGATCTGTTCCACGACGAGGACCTCGCCTACGCGGATCGGCTTCGCGCCGCCGGGGTACCGTGCGAAGTGGATGAAGTCCCCGGCGCATTCCATGGATTCGACGGAATCGCACCGAATGTCCCGGTTTCGCAGACCTATTTCGACAGCACCTGCACGGCCCTGGGCCGTGCGTTGACGGCGGTGAGGTAACAGCCATGTCCACAACCCTGACCCCCGAACAGTCCGACCTGCGTGACGCGGTCGCCGACCTGATGGCCAAACGCTTCCCGGAGACGGAGGTGCGCCGACTGATGGCCGACGAGTCCGGCCACGATCCGGCGTTATGGTCGGCCCTGGCCGGAATGGGTCTGCTGGGGCTCGTCATTCCCGAGGAGTTCGGCGGGTCCGGTGCCGGCGCAACCGAATTGGCGGTGGTGGCCGAGCAATTAGGCTGCGCGCTGTTCTGCGGACCGTACCTGTCGACCGCGGTGCTGACTCCCTACCTGCTGCTGACTCTGGGCGACACCGCCGAATCCGCCGGCGTGCTTCCCCGGATCGCCGCGGGAGAGGCTATCGCCACCGTCGCCTTCGCCGAGTCACAGGCCGGCAGCGCCCGGCCGGTACAGCACCCGGCGACCGTTGCCGAGTCGGCGACCGACGGCTGGCTACTGACCGGAGAGAAGACCTACGTTCTGGACGCGCAGTCCGCCGACCGGTTTTACATTCAGGCCGAGACCGGCTCCAGCACTTCGTTTTTCATGGTGGAGCGGGATGCGCCGGGGCTTACGGTGACGCCGCTGACCACCGTCGACCAGACTCGCAGGCAAGGTCGGGTCACCCTGAAGAACACCCCCGGACGCCTGATCGGGACCCTCGGCTCTGCCGCCGAGGCCCTCAATCAGGCACTGGACCGGGCCGCGGTCGCACTGGTCGCCGAACAGGCCGGCGGCGCGATGCGCGCCATGCGGATGGCCACCGACTACGCCCGCACCCGTTACCAGTTCGGCCGGGCGATCGGCAGTTTCCAGGCAGTCAAACACCTGTGTGTCGACATGCTGCTGGAGGCGGAGTCCACGGTGTCGGCCGCCCGACACGTCGCGGCGGCGTTCGATGCCAACTCACCGGACCGCGACGCGGATCTGGCACTGGCCCAGGCCTATTGTTCGGACGCTTTCGTCTCCGTCGCCGCGAGCACCATTCAGGTGCACGGCGGAATCGGCTTCACCTGGGAACATCCCGCGCACCTCTACCTGCGCCGGGCGCGTACCGACGCCCAGATCTTCGGAGATCCGGCCTGGCACCGAGAACGCTACATCCGACTGCGGGAGGAGATCTGATGTCCGCGATGACCGACGACCAGGTGCGCGACGAGGTTCGGCAGTGGCTGGCCGAGAACTGGGACCCGAAGATCGACCGGGCCGAGTGGGGGCGACGCGTCTTCGAGTCCGGATGGGCGGCGGCGAGTTGGGAACCCCAGTGGTGGGGACGAGGTCTGTCCGACGCCCAGTCCCGGATCGTGGCCGCCGAGTTCGCCGCCGTCGGCGCCCGCGGCGCGGGTGCGGACCGCTCCGACCTGATGGCCTGCACTCTGCACGATCTCGGCTCCGACGAGCAGAAGCACCGACTGATCCCACCCGCCCTCAGCGGGCAGACCCGATGGTGCCTGCTCTACAGCGAGCCCGGCGCCGGGTCGGATCTGGCCGGTCTGCGCACCCGCGCCGACCGTGACGGCGACGACTGGGTGATCAACGGGCAGAAGGTGTGGACGTCTTTCGCCAAGAGTGCCGACTACGGACTGCTGGTGGCCCGCACCGACTGGGATGTGCCTAAACACAAGGGAATCAGCTTCTTCATATTCCCGATGCGCCAGACCGGTGTGGAGATCCGGCCGATCCACCAGATCACCGGAGAGTCGGAGTTCAACGAGGTCTTCATCACCGATGCCCGGGTTCCGCACGCCAACCTGGTGGGCGAACCGGGTGCCGGTTGGTCCGTGCTGCAACTGGCGCTGGCCTACGAGCGTCGGCTCATGGGCGACCTCGCCCGGACCTCGAAAGGCAGTCGCGATCTCAAACCGGACGCCGACAGTCTGATCGGGATGGCTCGCGCAGCGGGGCGGCTGTCCGATGCCCACGTTCGGCAGGAGATCGCCGTCGTGGAGGGCTATGCGGCGGTCAATCGGTGGAACACCATGCGGGCCAAGGCGACCAGTGACCGTGTCGAGGCCGCGACCCTGATGTCACTGGGCAAGATCGCGATGTCACGCATCCTGCACCAGACCGCTCGGGTGCAGACCGAGATCGTCGGCCCGGAGTCCATGCTGACTGGCCCGGACAACCCCGTCGGTGATGCGGTGACCTTCCGAACGCTGAACGCCTACTTCACCTCAATTGGCGGGGGTACCGACCAGATTCAGCGCAATATCGTCGGCGAACGGGTGCTCGGGCTACCCAAGGAGCCCGAACCGTTCAAGGAGACCCCGTTCCGGGATCTTCCCAGCGGTTCCTGACCCGGCCTAGCTATTGCTAACCACTAGTTGTTGGTTGGTGGTGGTTGTGGTTGGAAGGGCTCGTACCACCACCAGTCGGCGCGTTCGCCGGTGGGTCCGGGGCATGGCGGTACTGCTGGTGGTGGTTGGGTCGGTGGGTGGGCCAGCGCTGCTGGGGTCAGGGTTTGGCCGGTGCTGTCGGTGATGGTGAGGTCGGCGGCGGTGCCGGTGATGGTGATCACCCCGCGGTGGTGCTGGCGG
>Ga0116183_1002397_pt1 | contig 20222 bp, 16 predicted proteins | sample AD_UKC078_MetaG_FD_89753 | JGI IMG/M metagenome (GOLD analysis project Ga0116183, IMG submission 89753) | Active sludge microbial communities of municipal wastewater-treating anaerobic digesters from USA - AD_UKC078_MetaG | ecosystem: Engineered > Bioreactor > Anaerobic > Digestate | place: USA... | reverse complement strand
GTAACCAAGCTCCCATTCGCCCTTCTTCTTCGCGGAACCGATCTTCGCGTTCACAACGTAGAAATGCCGCTCATGGGCATTGTCCATATGAGCCTGAGTGTTCTGCCCATGTTCGAAAGACAATTTGAATTTTGGTAGCGGATCGATCTTCCAGCCCAACTCGTGGTAAAAACTGAGAACTCCCAAATCCCCCGTATTCACACCGGTGTAAAGATCATTGGTTCTCATGTTCACACCATCAATACTATAACTGGTGGCTGTAGCCGTTCCGACTTTCCCGATTCCTCTCGAAAATTCATAATTAATGTGGTGCCGCAAATCAATGGGATGCTGGAGATTCTCATGGGTGAATTTATTACGGATTCCCCCCGAAAAACCGAAAAACTCAGCATCACCGTCGACGTTGCTCCTCCTGGACGATTCATTGATGACGAACTGTGTCCCGAGAAATTCAACATCCGTGCTCAAATTTTCAGTCTTGAACAGGCGGGAAGTAACCTTTTCATAAATACCTTCTGGCGTCACGTCGCTGTCCCAGCTCAGCCAGCTGTGAACGTCCGAGAGCGGATTCGCCACTTTACCAACGCCAATCTCAACATCGCAGATGGGACCCATTCGCGCCCATTCGGGATTGTAAATCGCGTAAGCCTGATCAATCGTTATGGTTTTATTGGCAAAAGCGCTGTCAAAACTCTGGTTCGTGGACGTGGGATCTGTCGTACCACCTGAAGCAAGCCGAAACCCCGCCTTGAACTCATCATTGAATTTCTTCTCAAGTCCCCAGCGCAAACGAAACCGGAACCGGTTTACGTCCGCCGATGTCGCCCTCGTATTATTCGCGGGCTCATAACGCATGCGAATGTCGCCTTTCGCCTTGAGATCCTTAAGCCATTTGTCAGAATCTCCGATCTTGTCTTTTAAATTTTTGTCGAATTGTTTTTTAAAATCATCTTCATTGATTTTCGGCGATTCGACTCCGCTGGGCGCTACCTCAATAGAGGGCCCCCTGGTTTTTAAAGCCTGAATCTCCGTCTTTTGCGCAGCCACGGTCTTCTGCAATTCGCTCATCTGATTTTGCATCTGTTCCAGCAAACTCATAAGCTGGGCTTCATCCGCGAAAGCGGTTTGACCCACAGCAAACGAGAAAATCATGAGCAAACTCATTATTCTCCCTACTGTTTTCTTCATGGTTTTCTTCTCCCTTTGTTTAAGTTCCCCGGAATGTAGGACCATTCCCGTTGGACCTGTTACGGGAGAAGTGTACAAAAGCAGTGTCAGATCTTTATGAGGGGCGTGTAAAGTTATTGTAAAACCTCGGCCGCATTATCCGGCGGTCATCACCATGAGCGAAGGCGCGCTCGTTTCCGTTCATGGGCTGACCGGGCCGGTTGGCGCTGGAGTGGGACGAGAGACAGAAAAAGAGCTAGACGATCTTTTCGCTTTTGACGAGGACGTAGCTGTCCGGATTCTTGTGGGCAAGGGACAGATAAAGCTTGTAGCGTTGCCGGGGGGAGGGCTCTCCTTCTTTTATTCCGAAAGAAGCATAAGGATCGGCCACGGCGAGGGTCAACCATTTTCGGGGAATACCTTCTTCATCCGTTTTTTTAAAATCCATGGTAAGAAACTTCCAGATTTTCTTTTCTTTCACGGCCGTTTTCATCTGTTCACGGAGAGGAGGTTCTTCAATAATAACGCTTTTAAAACTCCCCATCAGAACCCGGTTGACCCTGAAAACCACGGCCGTCCAGACGGGGGACATTTCAGAAGGCGGTTTTTCAAGCGCGTCAACCTTCCCCCCTGCCAGGATACTACGCGTCTTGATGGGAACCACTTCAAGGATAAGATCCGTTCGCAGAGGTTTCACCACGCCCGTCTCGGCAAAACCCGGGAAAACATTTAAAAGCACAAGACTAGCAATCAGCAGGAGCCTTTTCACAGTATCCCTTTCTTTTATTGCCGGCAGTATAAACAATCCCGAAAACCTCTCATGTAAAAACTACGTAAAATCCGCCTTCGGAAAATGTCTCCGGCAAAACCTGGCCTGGTTCCGGAAGACAGAATAAACGAAAGGGCCTAGAAAAAGCGGGTCTATTTCATTCGGGCTACCAGGGAAAAAGCGTAAGTTGCAAATTCACGCGCTCTGCCAAAAACCGCGACTACAGAAAAACTTAAGCTGTACGGCCCAGTAATTCATTGACCTTTTTCATGACCTGGAAAGCATCGGCCACATAAAGCACATCGGCCTTGCCTTGGGCCCAGCCGCAGTTTGCGTCCACGTTAATCGCGCGGCGCTCATTGATGAAACGCCATCCGACAACGTGAGGTTCTTCACCGTGGCAACAAGTCGCGAGCCCTTTGGGATGTCTCGGCGTGGAACCGGTCTGCCCGATCTGGTTTAGGTGACTGATAAACGAAAGTACCGTCTCGCCTTCCGCTCCAAGGTCCACAAGAGATTTACTGCTTCCAAGAGATGCCTTCGATTCTTTCAAAAAACCCAGGATAAGGTTCTCCGCCTCTTTACCGTGCGTCTGGCCGTCCGACTGTTTTTTAGTCCAGCCGGCGCCCGCCACAAAAAGGAGATCCGCGTCCGGACGAATCGTTTGGGCGTCCGCCAGTGGCGCCTGAACACCGGTCACTTTCGTGCGCTTGTCCTGCTCCGTCAACGCGACCTGGACAGGTTCCACGTTCCCGGAACCTCGGGGCCCCGCGTAAACCGGAAATGTTCCGGAATCGACAAGAAGGACCCAGGGGCGCGCCGCGCGCGTAAGAGTCGCCACCATCCGTTGACGGTAGTACCAGCGCTGGATATCAAGCTGGGCTCCATTCACGTTAATGCCGCTCACATGCGTATCAATCATCCCCTTGAGCCGAAACGAAAGCCCCGGAAGGGCTCGCGAAAAACGGGAAGTTCCGGGCGCAATAACAATCGTCGCCGCGACCGTTTTGGCAATCGCCTCGGCCGCTTTAACATCCGTGGCATAGCGGGATTCACTAAAATCCTCTCCCGAGACGCCCAAAATCTTTTCGGCGCCACATCCGGCGATCTGGTCTGCCGCCACCTTGACGTCACCACCGATCAACCCAACCGTGAAAGTTGAGCCCGCCAGGTCCCTGGCAAGCTTCTGCGCCGCGGTTAACACCTCGAGCGCGATCTTGGGAAGACTGCCGTCTTTTTGAGTATGTGCCAGAAAAAGAATTTTTTCCATAGGGTTAACCTTTCATCCAGGTAACAATTTCATTAGCGATCTCGTCGACTGGCGTATCTTTCACGATGCGCGTCTGACGGACCTGTTTGGGTAATTCCACGGAAGCAAATTTGATCTTGTCGCCCTTGAGCCCCGCGGGCGCGGCTTTCTGAAGCGCGGGCATAATCCCACGCATATTCGCCATCCCAACCTGGGGATTGTTCGGGGGCTCGGGAAGGTTCCCCGTCGCCCATCCGATCACGACCGGAGCGCAGGCGCAAGTTGACACCTGATATTGCCCGCCTTCAATACGCTCAAACAACTGAAGTGAACCGTCGGGCTGAACTTTGAGTTCATCAACTCCGAGAAACACATCGGAGATCCCAAGCTGTTCGGCGATCAATTGCATCGTCACCCCCGCGTCACGGGACGCCGACGCGCATCCGCCAAACACAAGAAGTTTCGTCTTATCAAGTCCCGGTATTTTCTCAATCGCGGCGGCCAGCGCGGCGGCAACCTCCGTGGAGTCCATAAACCCGCTCGCGGACCCATCCACGACCACAAGCTCAAACGGAACCTTCTGCGCGATCGTCATCATCAGCTGTTGCAGTTTGGCTTTGGGCCCAAGGCTGAGTAAAGTCACCTTGCTTCCCGGGTTCTGCTTTGCGAGATTCGCGGCCTCAAAAAGCGCGTGTCCGGCCCACGGGTCCAGCACGGAAGGCAGCATCATTTCATTTTTAAGCGCGGGCCCGGTCGCCGCCTGGACGGGTTCCAGTGTCTGGAGTGGATCGGGTACAAGACTGCCGCAAACTATAATCTGATAAGCTGTTGACATCGCTAAAAACCTCCTGTGAAAATTGAAAAAATTAGGAGCAGTCTCGCATTATATTCAGCCCGTCCGCTTTCGGCCAGCATGTTTTTCATCTTTATCGTTCCTTTTCAATCCGTCGCGCGCGATCCGCGCGAAAGCCCCGCGTCTTCTGACAAGAATGTGTTGTCAGCGTCCTGAAATTAATGTAGAAAAGCGTCATGATTATCGCGTTGAACAAACCTTACGGCGTACTTTCACAGTTCACGAAAGAAGCGCCGCATCACCGGACGCTCGCGGAATTTGGATTCCCCAAAGATGTTTACCCCATCGGCCGGCTCGATGCCGACAGTGAGGGGCTCCTTCTCCTGAGCAACGAAAAACGATGGACCGAGCGCCTCCTCAAGCCTTATCACGCTCATAAACGGACCTATCACGTCCAGGTCGAAGGCACCGCGACCGAACCGGCGCTTCAGAAACTGAGACAGGGCGTTCTCATTCAGCGGATGAAGACCGCGCCGTGCCAGGCGCGACTTATGAAAGACCCGGGCTATCCCGAGCGCAATCCGCCGATCCGATTCCGGCTTACGGTCCCCACAAGCTGGATAGAATTGCGTTTGATCGAAGGGAAAAACCGCCAGGTCCGCCGCATGACCGCGGCGGTCGGCTTCCCCACTCTCCGCCTGATCCGAGTCGCGATCGGCCAACTTCACCTCGGGAAACTCGCGCCCGGCGCCTGGCGTGAACTCGAAACCCGCGAAATTGACCTACTACTAAGATAAAAAATGCCGCGCCTTTTTGTTTGTCTTTTTGAGGGAGTGGAGAGTTTTCTCCGCGGCGCATCAATTTCCGGAATTAATTGATATTGGAATGCAAACCCCCGGAACCGGCTCGAAAATCGACGTTCGCCAGATCGGAACTTTCTTCGCGCGCGTAGGCGCAATTCCAGAGGCAGGCCGCGCAGTGGATACATTTTTCACGGTCAAAAAGAGGAACGCCACCGTCCGGACCGGCCGTGATCGCCTGTCCTGAACACATCTCGATACAGATCTTTGTTTTGCATTTCTGGCATTTTCCGGCGTCAAGAAAAACCACATGGTCCGCGTAACCTTCCGCGGCCTGGACCTTCCCGCCGAGAAGGAGCGCGTCCTGATGCGAAATCAGAAGTTTTCCGTCATATTTGATCTCGGGCCAGCCCGCCGCGTCCATCATGGCATCGTGCATCGACGAATTTGTACGCGCCATTTCTTTGAAGGCCGCGTCAATTTTTTCGCCAGAAACCTTTCCCTTGTAATATTTTTCAAGCGAAGGAATACGGGCATGGGTTGGCTTTAATTTCGCGGGAATATTTAAAAGTCCGTTCGTAAACCCGGCGAGTCCCATTCCGATCATCCCGAGCTCAAAAGAAAGGCTGAATCCGTCCCGCGCCTGCTTCGCGACCTTGCCGTCTTTTTCTACCCAGCTTGATCGGCGCTTGCCGAGATAATGGATCTCGAGATTTTCTTTTGTGAAAGGTTTGCCAGCCTTAAGTAGCTCAATAACCCCTTCCGCGAGTTGCACTCCCGTCGTCCACGCCTCATCGACCCCGGAACCTTTGAGCATGTTCGTGCTTCCGGAACCTTCGCCGATACGCGCGAAACCATCACCCACAATAAAGGGCTCGCCCCGCACTCCGGCCTCCTGCAAGCTTTTCGCGCCCCAGGATTTAAGGGTAGCGCCGTTTAAATGTTTCCAGAGCACGGGATGTTGCATCCAGTGCTGGAGGTAACGGTACCCGGTTCGCGTTGGGTTATCGAGCCAAGAGGGAATAAAAATTCCAATTGACACGGTGCGATCCGGATAAACATAAAAGAAACCAAAAATCTCGGGCTCAGGATAACCAAACGTGTGAATGACCGTACCGGGCTGTAATGTCGTATTTTCCGGAAGCTCAACAACCGCCTTCATCCCGAGCGCCCACTCCCGCTGGTGATTGCCTTCCGGAAGTCCGAACTTCTGGTCGAGCTTTTGTCCCACGGGACCATACGGCCCGTCCCCCACAACCGTAAGGGGGGCATGAATATCCATGCCCGGCGTGAACGCCGCTGTCGGTTTTCCCGATTTTTCAACTCCCTGGTCAACAAGGCGAACGCCCGCGACACGGTTAGAATCAAACAAGGGTTCTTTCACAGGCATACCCGGCCATATCTGGATCATGCCACCACCCATGATATTGGAACCAAGCCACTGGGTGAACTGCCCCATGGAAAGAACCCAGCCGCCATGCTTTGCCATAAACGGAGGGATAAACGGGAGGCGGAACGCGTGATCTTTAAACCACGGCAAGATAACTCCGACAATCCGAAGGACGGCATCCACGATTTTGAGTAGCCAGGATCTCCGGCTCGCGCCCACCGGGTCCAGAAGATAATAAACTTCTTCATGTTTGACGGGATGCGCCATCGGGATCTGGGCGAGTTCTTCGGCCGTAAAAGAGGCCTTGATGCCTTTTGCTTCGGTCACAATCCCCGAAACGCCAAAACCAATATCATCCGCTCGCTCGTAACAGATGACCTGGAGCGGCATGCCGGGCATGGCCTTACTTTGAAAGTGCTCCGCGGAGGGATCCTCCGCCATCGCCCGGTTGAGTGTGGTAAGAAAACCCGCTGTGGCGGGACCAAATCCGGCGCAGATAATATCGACATCCATTTTTTGACGATCAGTCATAAGAACCTCTCAGACCACACGGCACATGGCACACAAAGACTTCTCCTGCAGCTTTATGACCTTGTGGCTTGTGTGACAGTTTAAAGCGGATAATCAAGCGCTTCGGGAATCATGACCTGAGCCGCCGCCTCGCCCGCGCGATCCTTCGCCAACCGCGCGCCGGCCAGGGAGCAATCCAGTTTCCCGCGTAATTCCGCGAAGGTCTTGAGCGCGGCGTCCGGAGAAGCGCAAGTCGCGCCTTTGGCGTGATAGCCATAAACAAGCTCGGCACAAATCTTGGCAACTTCACCAGCAGCGCGGGCCGCCTGCACACAGCTTAAATCGCTGTAAAACTGAACAAATCCGGGAAGCCCTTCCGCAAGCGTCGGATTCTCGGGCCCTTTCTTCTCAAGCTCAAGCGTATCGAGAATGAGCTGACGGGATCCCAGGAGCCACGCAAGCGCGTCCGACAGCGGGAACGTCACGCCCTGACGCTGACCGCCATAAAGGGTCTTTCCGTTCGCGTCTTTTGAATTTTGGAGATATTCAACCGACCAAAGCCAGAGCTCCATCGCTCCCGCGAGCGTTCCGGCGCCTATCTCAGGTTTCGAGGCGTCCAGTGAACGCAGGTCCTTGATCCAGTTTTTAAACTGGGCCAGAAAAATTTCATTGGTCATGGTAAGCGACATCTGGCGACGCTGGACACATTCCGGACCCTCGTAGGTCGCTTCGAGTTGAGCGTCCGACCACTTCTGCGTAAGAAATCCCGGGCAATCTTCCGTAATGCCGTAACCGCCCATCAAACTGACGGCTTCGCGCATCATCGTCGCGCCGTAGCCCGTATTCCAGAGCTTACACGCCGGACAAAAAACATCCGCAAGAGATTCCTTCACGGCATACTGCACGAGAAAATCACTTTCATAGGCTTCGATCACCTTCGGATCGCGCTGTGCCTCGGGTTTTCCCATTTCCACGGCGTAGGCAAGCGCTTTTTTTCGCGGTTCAGCGAAGACTTTCATCTGGGCGCGGGCGCCTCTGATCCCTTCCTTTAAAAATTTCGCGTCTTTTTGTTTTTCGAGAGGATCAAATTCATCGAAAAGCCGGGCGGCCTCAAATCCCAGGGACGCGCTCGCTTCGCCGGTTGCCCACACGTCGATCAACCGATGCTGGGCGTCCTCTTTCTGCTGAATGCCAAGATCGTAACGCGGAGTGCCGGGCTTGGCCGCGTCACCGCCGCGATAGCGGGTACGCTGATAGCGGATCACGGGTTCAACCGCGGAAAGAAGTTTCGCGCTCGTCATCATCGCCACCGTCACGCGCGTCCGGCGGAACACAGCTTCGATCACTTCGTTATGCGTGTAGTTCGGGACAATCACGCCGTCTTTGATCGTGTACCCGCCGATGATCCGGCTTGCGGGAATCTTCAAATTAAAAATAGGGTCGTGCGTGCAGGAAAGCTGGTGAACAAGCTTTAATGTTGGAGCCCCCGGATCGTAAACTCCTTCGTCCCCCTTTTCGAGAATTACCATACAGCTTGATTTGATTTTGGGATCATCCGTATCGACCGCGGCCGTGACAAAATTCGCGTACCCCATGTTCGTGATGAACCGGCCGCGTTTTTCAACCTGGATCATGGGCTCTTCACCTTCTTTCCACTCTGCCACGCGAATACGGCCCGAAAGCATACCGGCATCGACACCAACATAAGGCAGGGGTTCCGTGAGCGCGAACGAGCCGCGAAGCACCTCACGATTTTCGCCCGGTTTGGGGGGTACGCATCCGCTCATATAGTGATGAATCTGCTCGGGCGTCCCTTTTTCGTGAATCGGCTCAAGCGCGAGGTTATTGGCAAGGCTCGCGGTCGCGGCGCCGGCATCGACCCAGGCGAGCTCAAAAGCCACCAGGGCAAGCGCGAGATTTTTGGGACCCGTAATGTATCCGCCTTGTTCCGGTTCCATAAAGACGGCCGTCACGCCGGCCTCGTCAAAAGCCTTAAGCATTTCCTGCTTTTGCGGAGTCCAGTCGTGCGTGGCGCGCTGTTTATCCGCCACGAGACGGGCGACAATTCCCCGGGCCACGGAACGGGTGGCCTGGACCACCATCTGGTGTTCGTAACGCTCCGCGAACCGCCACATCACCTGACGGACATCATCTCCCGGCAACGTACTCATTAAAACTTTTTTTTCAGTATTGGCTGTGGACATGGGTATGGGCTCCTTTTCGAATGTTCTCTCCAGAAAGTCCATATAATAGGACACATTTTTTTTGAGGTTCGGGTATATTAAGCGCGGAACTCGACCCAGGCAAGGAAAAATTCGATTTTGCCTCAGCCGTTCCCGCTCATGATCTTACGGAGTTTTTCCGTTGAAAGCTCGAGATCTTCCATCAGATTCAGAAAATGGGCCTCTTGCTCGCGGATAACCTGCGGGATCGCTTGCAAAATTCCCTTCCAGGAGCGAACAAACGCGAAGAGTTCGTCCTGAACAACACGCTTATCAAGAAAAACGTCGATTTTCTTCGAAAGCTTCAGAATAGAAACTGCTTGCTCAAGTAATTCAGCGCTCGGCTGAGCCACGATCTTCCGGACAAGGGATGTCAGCTCCTCGCTCAAGTGCCTTGAAATCGGCTCCTTGTGAATCTGGACATCAAGCGCTTTCGCGGAATCGATGATGCGGTAAATCGGAAGTGTTTTCTTGAGCGGGAATCCCTGCGAACCCCAGTCTCGAACCGCTTCCATGAGACGTTTACTCAGCGTATGCTCCGCCGCGTAACGAAACTCCACGGGGATGGGGACATTAATGGAGCGATAAATCTCGTTCATCCGGAGATTTTCTTCATAAATATTTTCGTAAAAGTTACTTACCTTCTCGATCGTTTCGTGGGTCAGCCGGCTGATGATATTCGCGCGATCCCCCAGTCGCAGGTCCTTAAGCGCGTAATAAGATTCCCCAAAATAGGTGTCGATTTTTTTGGAGAGATCAAGGATCGGCAACTGGTAAAGCGCGTCAAAAAGATCCCTCTCAAGAACCTCGAAGGACGCCTCATCCTTGAACGGCATCACGGAACATCGAAAATCGTAGAATCCGATCTGGATCACCACGAACACAAGATCGCGTTCCTCAAGTGTGACTCGGGACACGACCTTCACGCGGCCAAAATTCATCGTGATCGTTCCAAAAAACTCTTTGCGCTGATGAAGGATATGGAGATTGTAAGCATACATCTTCACGACATCGCTCTCGGCATAATAATCTTCAAAGATCGAGCAAATGGCGTAGTAACTCACGATGTGTTGCAAAGTCGCCATCGCGGGTCGCACAAGCTTCTCATAAACCCCGCGTCCGTCCTTAAACATTTCGATATTGCTTTTGGCCAGCGCAAGATGCTCCAGAAATTCGCTCTCATAATGCGCCCCGCTCAATTCTTCGCCCAGTTGAACCGCCCGGGCCGCGTACTGAAGGATTTGAACGGTTTCAACGCCCGAAATCTCGGAAAAAAACCAGCCACAGCTCGTATACATCAGCATCAGATACCGTTGCATCTCGAGAAGTTTGAGGCACGCGGTAACCTCGGTCTTACCCAGTTCCCGCTGGGCGTGCTTGTAAAAAAAGGAGCGAATTGTTTTTTCATTCCGATCCAGGATAATCCGAATGTAATCGTCCCGGGCCGCCCAGACATCTTTCAGGTATTTACTTCCCTCCTTTTCATAGACCCGCGCCAGCTCATCGCGAAGCCAGTCCAGTGCCCATCGTAACGGTTTACGCCAATGCTGGGTCCAGTTCGCGGGCCCACCTCCGCGGCATCCGCAGTGATCTTTCCAACGCGAGACTCCATGGGCGCAACTCCACGCCGTCCCCTCGCCGTTTTCTCCCTCGATCAAGCGCACCTCATTTTTCGGGGGGTAATTTTCGAGGTACTCCCCGTAATTCGTCAGTTTTAATCCGCGTTTGGGCACTTCAATGTAAGTCAGGAACCCCAGCACCCGGTCTCCAAACGGTTTATGGTGCCCGTACGTCTCTCCGTCAGTGGCAATATGAATCAGTTGAGGACCGCCATCCTTGACCACGGCGCCTTGAAGGCGATCCATAAAAAGTTTCGCGTCAAAGAGAAGGTTGTCGAACCCGATGGCGCGGGAAATCGGGCCGTCGTAAAAAAAGATATCGAGATACTTCGAAGGATTATTCTTTAAAAAACACCGATAGGGATTGCGCGGATCAATATGCCCCCCCGTCACATCTTTCCACTCACCCCCTTCCATCGACCGGACCGCCCGCGCCTGATACGGGGAAAGAATGATAAACTTGATCTTCTCTTCCACCAGCACTTCGAGCGTGTCCTCGTTACAGGCGGTTTCCGGAAGCCAAATACTCTCGGGTTCGCGACCAAATCGGTGTCTGAAATCCTCGAGTCCCCACCGCACCTGCGTGCGCTTGTCCCTCAGATTCGCGAGGGGCATAATCATGTGATTAAAAACCTGCGCGATCGCGTTTCCGTGTCCTCGATGCAACTCCCGGCTTACCTGATCGGCGCGGATAATACTTTTGTAAGTATCGGGATGTTTCGCTTCAAGCCAGGAGAGGAGGGTCGGCCCAAAATTAAAACTCGACCGTTCAAAATTGTTGACGATCTCGACGATTTTTCCTTTGGCGTCCAGGGCGCGGGCGCGGGAGTTTGGAAGATAACATTCGTAGTGAATGCGTTCGTTCCAGTCATGAAACGGCGTGGCACTGTCCTGTTGTTCAATTTCTTCAATCCAGGGATTCTCGCGGGGAGGCTGGTAAAAGTGCCCGTGGAGGCAAATATAAACGTCTTGGGTCATAATCTCCTAACGCTCTGCTAAAGAGCTTCCCCCTGAGCCAGACCACCGCACCCAGGGTTCAATATCGTTGATCGTTCCGGATTAATTCAAGAAGCGCTCCCGCGGATTCTTCGGGGCCCTTGCGTTCCCAACCATGCACCCCAAGCCGCGTGCGAATCTGGCCTACGAATATATTCTTTTTAAAGAAAGCTTCAAAGAACTTCTTCGCGATCGCGTCATACTCCGCCTTGCACTGAACCGGGCCAAACACGTTCGAAAAATACGTGTGCACAAGCCCCACCGTTTTGGTCGTTCCCTTGCTCATCACCGCCCCGTCGCGAAAAACCTTGATAGCTTCTTCAACCGTCTGGAAACGCTCGATCACCGGATGATCCTCATCTATGTCTTCGTAGTTATTCGCGTACAACACGAAATCCACGGCATGCTCCTGAATAATGTTGGCAAACGACGTGATCGGTAGCGCGATTCGCGCATTCACCTCATGAGGGTTCATGATAATAGCCCTGTCAATTTGCCCCAGGGCAAATCCCGGCTTCAAATCATCCAGCCTCGAAAGCGCGCCCGTCTCGGTTCCAAATCCTACCACGTCCCCGGACTCTTTCATCTCCAGCGATCCCATGTCATCAGCGATAACGATCACATCCTGGATCAGATCCGCGCCAAAGCCGCGCATCGCTTCGAGCGTCTCTGATTTTCCGGCTCCCGAATCGCCGATCAGGAGCAGGGTCGCGGGCTTTTTACCTTTCAGAAAAACCTTCATGAAAGCGCCGTGAAAAGGCATTTTCCCGGACCGGATCTTTTTGATATTGTGAAGCGTTAAAATCATTTTTTTAAGATATCCGAAATAACCAAACTCATCTTTCGCGGGGACCGCCCCCACCAGCATCCCGTTCTTTTCATCCTCATAAAAAACGGTCGGGAATACGTCGCGAGCCTTAAACTGATCTTCGGCAACTCCGTACAGGTAAACCGCGTCCGGCTTCCGTTTGAGGTCTTCATCCGACGCCAATTCAAAAAGGTTCGCCATGGAAAGGCCCAGCTCGAAAAATTTCTCGCTAAAATAAACATGCGCGAGAAAATCTCCGGCCTTGACGGGATAACAGAGCCATTCTTCCCGGTTCAGATGAACCCAGTCCATGGGATTTTCCTGGATCCTTTCAAACTTTCCCGTCCGTTTGTTGTTTGGCGGATTCAGAACAAGCGGCGGATAAAAAAGGATCTGACGGATCATTCCGATCGGCAAAAGTTTTTCGTAAGACCCTTCGGGGTAAGGAACAGGTTTGGGAGTCGCGATGGTCGCCATCTCGGCCCCGGCGGCGATCTGCCGATAAATGCGAGGATGGGTGCCCGTAATATTTTCCTGAATCTCACGGTAGGTGTGACGGACAAGTTCCGTCAAGTTTTCTATCGTTCGGTTAAAAGTCCGGTAGGGACGTTTGTCAAACTGGTCTCCCTCCGAATCGCAAACGATAAACCGCTCATAACTGCGCCAAAAATTATAAAGATATTCGACAAAATCGTTTAGCAGATTGCGATCTTTGAAAAAATCCTCCGCGCCGGGAACGACACGGACGACATGCTCCGCTTCCATCTTCTCAAGAAACTGGAATATTCTGACAAGCAAATTAAGCGTTTCTTCGTTGAGTTCCCGGTTCCCGAAAACCTTCAGGAGTATCGATTCGCGTTTGCGAAGAGACTCGACCGCCCGCTTGATTATCTCGAAGCAAAGACTGCTCCCCAGCAGTTCTTCAGCAGAGTCGCAAATCTGATTTTTGATACGAATGATAACCTTGCTGTCCTTGATCCTGTAAGTCCCTACGAACGTGGATGGCGTCATGCGCTTTATCCCTCAAACCCCGCGACAATCCCATCAATTTCCGCGAGCATCTGCTTTCGTTCCTCATCAGAAACCGACTGGACGGAACCAAAGTACTTATGCCCGAGAACTTTAAAACCGCAGAACCCGAAAAGTTGCTGGTCATAAATCATATCCATGGCTTTAAAAATCCCCATCTCCTCGTAAACAGAAAGAGGCGCTCCCATCGTGTTGATGATATAAACTTTCTTCGCCTGCAAAAGACCTTTGGAACCCTGGGGTGTTTCCTCATAGGCAAATCCTTTGATGAGGACACGGTCCACATACCCGCGCGTAATCGCCGGCATTCCCGCCCACCAGATCGGATAGATAAAAACAAGCACGTCAGCCCACCGAATGTGCTCCTGCTCGATTTCAATGTCACGGGGGGTCTTGTCCCGCGAAAGAGTTTCGAAATCATCGGCCTTAAGTACCGGATCAAAACGCATAGCGTAAAGATCCCGGGTACGGACGTTCTTCCCCTTTTCTTTAAGGCTTTTAACGAGAGCTTCCTTGATGGCATGATTAAAGCTTGCCGGATTCGGATGGCTATAAATAATCAAACAGTTCATTTCCCAAATCTCCTTTCATGTGCCTGCCGGGGACATCTTAAAAAACACTCCTTCACGGAGCATCGTTTACCGGGATCTCGAACGGACCGACCTTGTCGCCTTGAGGATGCGGCAATTATAGCCGAATTCTCTCTGAAATGGGAAACAGTTTACATGGCGCGCGGATCCTGAGTGCGTTCTTTTCCTTTGCGCAAGAATCATGTATACTTCCCTATACACACGCGTATGGGATTTCAGCTACGCCCCCAGTAAACTCGGGGATCATCCGGTTATCAACATCAGACGAAGTATTAAAAGTGAAACGAGGATTATTTCCATGAAAAAAATTTCTCTGATAGGCCTGATTCTAGTGACCGCGTTCTTCAATGCCGCCATGGCCAGAAGCGGCCAGTATGATGAGGACGCCCGCGCCCAGGAAAAAACTCAAAAACAGCTCGCTCAAGAAGCCCGCGCGCCGGAGAAACGGGCTCCTCTCAAGACCATCGGTTCGGGAATCAAGGAAATTACGTACGACAATGTCAGAGATGTCACTAAAGACACCACCCAGGGGGCCGTCTCGAAAACGCCCGTCATCGGAACGCTGGACGGCACCCAGCAGGCCGGCGAAAAAGTTGTCGACAACACAATCCGCGGCGTGAAAAAAGTCGCGTCTTTTGGGCTGGCCAAAGACGACAGTTACACCATTGAGGAGGCCGAAAAAGGTTCCGGAGACGCCGCTAAAATCAAACTGTTTCAGTTTTAATTCAATCCGTTTAAAAAAAAACAACCGGCGCCCTTCTTGAGCGCCGGTTGTTTTTTGTCCTGTTACCCGTTTAAAGAAACTTATTTTTTCTCTTTCAGTAAAGAGATAACTGTTTCCAGTTGGCCGGATATTTTTTTGAGCGTCTCAAGCTGTTCTCTCGCCATTCTCTCCTGCTTCTCCTGCATGCTCTTTGCCTCTCCGGCAATCTTGGCCATATCTCCCAACTTGTTCAAATCAAACATTTTTCCCCCTTGTCTTGGTATGAGTTTTTGCCGGGCGTCGGTGTCTGGCAACGGATTTCTGCGCCTTCTCCTGGACGGGAACAATATCCGAGATCGTCAGCTTCCCGGCCCCTTTTTTTATCACTGTTACCCGACGCTGAACCTCTTGTGGACAATTCGCCGGGGCTCCGTTTCTCGCCGTCGACTTGTCAGATCTCCCGAAAGACTTACGAGCTCTGAAACATTCGTTACAATACACGGGTCTTTCCCCCGTAGGCTTGAAAGGGACTTCACAAGTTTTTCGACAATCCGCGCAGACCGCCTGAAAAAGATTTTTCCGCCTACCTGAGGCGTTCGCCTGCTTCACCGGAACAGGCCCGCCGACCGAAGGCGGCTCATCCGATGGCTTGTCAGGACGAACACCGGAAGATACGGGGTGATGATTTTCCGGTGCGACCACGCCTCTGGACAAGAACACCTGGCCTTTTGACAATACCATTTCTACTTTCTTTTCCAGGGATTCAAAGCGAGCGCCCAGTTGGGTCATGAGTGCGAGGAGATCAGAAAAACGATCCTTTTTCTCAAGAGGAACGCTTTTAAGACTTTTAGTTTTCTTTTTTCTGGAGATTTTTTTCATAAATCACTTTAGACAAAACTTGACGGCAAATTGCGGAGGATCACAACGTCCGGGATCAAAGGTTGAATTGCAAATCATAAAGTTTCTTGTACGCTCCCCCAAGACGAAGCAGAAATTCGTTGGTTCCCTGCTGGACAATCTTGCCTTTTTCCATCACAAGAATTCGATCGGCCTTCTGGACGGTGGACAAACGGTGGGCGATCACAAATACCGTTCGCTCCTTCATGAGGTTTTCAAGGGCTCCTTGCACCTCTTTTTCGCTTTGTGTATCAAGATGGGAGGTCGCTTCATCAAGAATCAGGATCGGAGGATCTTTGATCAGGGCGCGGGCAATCGCAAGCCTCTGGCGTTCTCCTCCGGAGAGCTTGAGCCCCCGCTCGCCAAGCTGGGTGTCATAACCGTTGGGAAGATTTTCGATAAAATGATCGGCGTAAGCGATGGCCGCCGCCCGCTTAACGTCTTCAAGCCCGGCATTCGGCCGTCCATAAGCGATGTTGTCCCGAACCGAGCAGTTGAAAAGCACCGTCTCCTGCGACACGATCCCGATCATGTCCCGCAGTGATTTAAGGCTTAGTTCCCGGATGTCTTTTCCGTTAATTTTGATCGCCCCTTCGGAAGGATCATAAAAACGCAGAAGCAAATGCATCAACGTCGTCTTTCCCGATCCACTCGCGCCCACAATGGCGATAACCTCATTACGTTTTGCCAGAATATTGATTCCATGAAGAGCGGCGGCATCACCTTCCTCATATCTGAAACTGACATTCTCGTAAACGACTTCACGAACGGGCTCCTTAAAATCAAGGGCTCCCGGCATTTCCTGGATCGTTGATCTCGAATCCAGAACCTCAAAAATGCGCTGTCCCGCGGCGATGGATTGCTGAATCGTGCTGTTGACTTTGCTGATTTTTTTCAGGGGCTCGTAAAAAATAAACAGAGAGCCGACAAAAGCCACAAACCGGTCGGGTGGCAGATATTTAATTCCAAATCCTACCGCAATCGCCGCGCCCACAGCACCCATAATCTCGATCAGGGGCCGCTGAACAATCGTAATCTTGATCGTCTTGCGAAAATATTCAAAAACACTGCGGTTGATTGCTTCGAACCGGCCAATTTCTTTTTCTTCACGACAAAAAGCCTTCACAATATGAAAACCTGAAAGCGTCTCACCAATAAATGACGTGATGTCACCGGTCCGTTCTTGCATGGATTTGGTGAGTTTGCGGAGCCGTTTTCCGAGAATCGTGATCGGAATGGCGACCAATGGAAAAATCACGATCGCGAACAACGCGTACTTGCCCCCCCAAATAAAAACCCAGGGGATATTAAAAAGGATGACAAGGGGCTGTTTCACAAGATCCACGATCACATCCGTGATGGCGCCCTGGATCTGCCCAACATCATTCATAATCCTGGAAAGAAAATCTCCGGTCCGGCCCCTGGAATAAAAATCATGCGACAAATAAACAAGATGCCGGTAAAGATCATCCCTGACCTTCCGAATGGCTCGAATCCCGATATTGGACATTTGGTAGTTGGATAGATAATCAAAAAACCCGCGCAGAAAGAACACCCCAACCATCACAAACGGGATCCAGAAAACGGGAAAAGCGATCGATGAAAGAAAAGGAACGTGGGGAAGGTTATCAAGGCGAACTTCGTTTTTGTTATGAAGGCCGTTGACAATGATGTAAAGGGTCGCGGACACCAGAGAATTGGCCAACGAATAGGCGAACATCGCCAAAACGGCAACCACAAGGCGCCAGCGATGCGGTTTGATATAACCCAGTAACCTTTTGTAGATATCCATGACTTGAATGCCAGGTACGGTGTGAGGGACACATCCTGAGGCAAACTATATGCCTCATGTTTCGTCTCCTGTGATCCGTACCGCGGAGGCGACACTGTAACATATTCATTGACACGGCTCAAGGTTATGATTTAAATAGCTCTTTCCGTAGTTTTGTCCTGATTACTCATCCGGTTTAAAGTCGGAAGCTTTCCCCTCCGGTCAAAAGGATTTCAATGACACAGAAACTCAAAGTAGGCGTTGTCGGGATCGGGCACCTCGGTAAAGAGCACGCCAGAATTTACAGCCAGCTCGCAGAATGTGAGCTGGCGGGAATTTCTGACCTCGATCCCGCCAAAGAAGACAAGGCAAGAGAGCTTAAAACAGCTTTCTGTCACGACTACAGAGATCTTCTTGATAAAGTCCAGGCGGTCAGCATCGCCACCCCAACCTCCACTCACTACCAGGTCGCGAAAGAATTCCTTAAGGCCGGCATTCATGTCCTGGTCGAAAAACCTATTACCCTCAAGCTTGAAGAAGCTGATGAATTAATCGAACTTTCCCAGAAAAATCATTGCGCCCTACAAGTCGGGCACCTTGAGCGCCACAATCCCGGGTTTAAACGGGTCCAGGAAATCGCGAAAAACATCCGCTTTCTTGAAATTCATCGTCTGGGTCCATTTACCGGCAGAATCAACGATTGCGGCGTGGTGTTGGATCTTATGATCCATGATCTGGATATCGTTCTCGGACTCGTGGGATCTGAAATCGCAAGCTTTGACGCGCTCGGGGTCAATGTTCTGACTCCTTTTGAAGATATCGCCAATGTCCGGTTAAAATTCAAAAATGGGGCTATCGCGAACATTACGGCATCGCGTCTGACCTTCGAGAAACAGCGCAAAATTCGCATTTTTCAGGAAGACGCTTACATCTCCCTTGATTACGGGGCCCAAACCGGCAGGATCATACGGAAAGTCGGGGATCAGATTTCCCAGGAAGATGTTTTGATAGAAAAAGCCGAACCCCTCAAGGAAGAAATCCGCTTTTTCCTCGGTGGCATTGCCTCCGGAAAAAGCATCGGGAAACCCGACACCGCGGCACGAAACGCGCTCGCTCTCGCGATCGAAATCGTCAAAGTCATCCAGGAAAACCAGACCAAACCGGCAACAAAATAATTTGATGGCTAAAAAAATCTTCCTCATCGCTTGTGAAGCCTCTGCCGATCTCCACGGCGCCCATCTGATCCATCAGCTCCAAAAGCTTCTTCCGGAATCGGATTTCTGTGGACTGGGTGGAGCTCAGATGCAAACAGCGGGGGTACGGATTTTCCACGATTTGACACGGATTTCGGCGCTGGGGCTAGGGGACGTACTAAGAAACTATCTGACCTACCGGAAAATTTTTCATGACACAATCCGGTTAATCCAGAAGGAAAAACCCGACATTTTGATTACCATCGACTCACCCGCCTTCAACCTTCGGCTCGCAAAAAAAATTTCAAAAACAGTTCCCATATTTTATTTTATTTCGCCTCAACTCTGGGCCTGGGGGAAGCGCCGGATCCATATCATTAAAAACCACGTCCGGGAAATGCTCGTGATTTTACCGTTCGAAAAAGATTTTTATGAAAAGGAGGGGGTGTCAGCAAAATTCGTTGGACATCCTCTGCTGGATTCTATTCCAGAGCTCCCCTCCGCTTCATCTCTCAGAAAAAAAATTGGCATTCCGGAAGGCAAAAAGGCTATTGGCCTTTTTTCGGGTTCCCGTGAAAAAGAAGTCAGGCGAATTCTGCCGCTCATGCTCAAGAGCGCGGAACTCATTCAGAAAGAAATGCCTGATACCGTCTTTTTTCTGTCCCGATCTCCCAATGTTCGGGCAGAAGTGTATCTCGAGGTCTTGAAAAAATCCCCCATCACCTGCGCGACGCCCGACGCTCCGTTCTACGAGCTTGTGAAATCCATGGATTTTGCCTTGGTCACATCCGGAACTGCCACACTTGAAACCGCGTTGATCGGTACCCCGTTCTTCCTCTTCTATAAAACTGGTGCGCTAACCTACTTCCTCGGAAAGCGGCTTGTGAAAGTTCCCTATCTTGGTCTCGTGAACCTGCTCTTGGGAGATAAAGTCGTCCCTGAGTTTATCCAGCGGGACGCCGCCCCTGAAGCTATCGCGCGCGAAGCGAAAGCATTGCTTAGTAACCCGGAAATTCAAATGAGAATGAAAGACGCCTTCCAGCGGGTCCGGGAAAAACTGGGTGAAAGAGGCGCAAGCGAACGGGCCGCTGAGGAAATTTTCCGATATTTATCGCAAAAACAATAATCCCCCGGGAAAAACCTATCGAACGTTAAGTGCTTTATTTTCCAGGTATTTCGGGAATAAAGAAATGAACATCAAATCTGATTTGACGACTGCGTGGGCCTGAAAACGCGGGGGCCGAAGAAGTTTCGAATCTTTAATCACGATCGTCCGATTCTAGTGGAGCCCCCTCGGGGGAAATTCCGGGAAAAGAACGAGATTAGGATTTTTCCGGTAAGTGCTGCCAGGCAAACTCAGGCTTGAGAATGGGCCGATAATTCGCGGGGTATGGCACGGGGAAAGTTACCATTTCGTAAGCCCCGGTCAGAGCCCTTCCCACCATAAAACAGGTACCCCGGCCTAATCCCGCCACCCAGCTTGGAGGAAAAGTATCGCTCCTTTTTTCCTTCGAAAGTTCGTTCGAAACTTCAATCGGAGAGAGGGCGATATTGAGAAAACCACGCTGGAGTTTACGCAACATTGTTCCCTCATTTTCGATCTCTGCCGCCTGAACAACCGCCGAACCGGCCAAAAGAGATATCAGGAGGTATCGAATTATCATTTTCATAGTGCGGATACTCTAACATTACAAAATAGCTCAGGCAACTTTTTCT
>Ga0116183_1002396_pt1 | contig 20223 bp, 10 predicted proteins | sample AD_UKC078_MetaG_FD_89753 | JGI IMG/M metagenome (GOLD analysis project Ga0116183, IMG submission 89753) | Active sludge microbial communities of municipal wastewater-treating anaerobic digesters from USA - AD_UKC078_MetaG | ecosystem: Engineered > Bioreactor > Anaerobic > Digestate | place: USA... | reverse complement strand
GTTGGAATGAAAAAAGCTTATCAGGCTAATAATTAATACGAAACAGATATTTTTTTGTTTTTTCATTTTTTTGCAAAAGGTAATTTTATAATGTGATTGTTTTTATGATGTAATTGTTGCATCGTGTTTTAAATCAAATCGTGCTGAATATTATATTTTGCCCTTACAGGGCGCAATTCGTACTTGTCAATCTATAAACCAAGGCGTTGCTGTTGGGCTGATATATATGGCGGTGCCTTATAAGTGCCCAACTGCTGCGTTACTTTCGATATTCGGACTCAGTCACATACTTCAGTATGCTCCTTCGCCCTCAATCTCAGTGCCTTGCATTTGAACACTTCTAAGACACCTTGCTGTTTTTTTAGCTATAAGACACCGCCAAATAAAGATTAATTTACTATCACCTTATCAATTCGTGCATTTCTGCCACCATTGAGTTTTACCAAATAAACTCCTTTGTTGTATATTGAAACCGAAGAGCTTGAGTTCGCATTAATAACGTCTGAATTGATCAATCTTCCGTCGAGAGAAAGAATATCACATGATAGCGTATTTTCCGAATTATTCGTTATTAAAATTGCGTTGTTTTCAGCGTGAACTCTGACATTATCCAATGTTTCGCTTTGTAATCCTGTTGGAGGATCATTGATGATCATTGTAGCGAAAGTACTTGAAGCATAGGCCTGATCAACAGCTGCAATTCCAATTGTGTAAATTCCTTTCGGGAGATTTAGTTTTGCAGTGTCAGTTTGGAGAAATGATTTGAGACCGTTCACTTTTAACTTTCCGGTAGTAGTATCTGCGGGTACGAGGCAAAATACTGAATTATCTTCAAACTTAACATACAGATTGTACCGGATGGCGTCAGTATGGGTGATGTCATCAGTTGATTTATCCCATGTTACAATATATTGTCCGTCACTACCTGTATATGCTAAATTTGTCGGTTTTGTAGGCGGAGTATTTACCGGAATTCCTTCTCCAAGTGAGTTCTTTACAAAAACATTGGGCCATGCACTTGTGTTGCCGGTACCATCATATGCTTTTTTTCCAAAACTAGAAAAATCAAGGGTATTGTCATTATTGAAATCAACCATATTTAATCTACCTTGTATTGCCCTTGCTTCCTCAGGTAAAGCAACTGTGGTAAATGTACTATCTCCATTGTTATAGAATAATTTTGAGTTTGTATTCCATCCAATAGCCATTAGGTCTGTATGACCGTCATTGTTTACATCACCTGCGGCAATTGTTGCTTGTCCGCCTGTTAAATTTGAAGTTGAACTTTCAATTTTAGTTACCGTATTATCTTGATTATTTATATATAAATTAGCAAAACAAGCCCAACCATTATTTACATCACGTCCAATTTCTACAATATCATTCCATCCGTCACCATTAATATCTACAAATAGAGTTTCTCCTTGTTGATGTCCCCTAAAAGTACTGGTGGGATAAAGATCAAATGTTCCATTTTGGTTATTGACATAAAGATTAGTACTTACACCGGATGAATAACCTGACACAAGAATATCATCAAATCCGTCATTATTGGCGTCGCCTACATGGATTGACCCTCCGTTCATTGGGATAAAATGCCCTCCGTTATAAGGGGTAGTTTGCAGTTCAAAAGTTCCATTGTTGTTTTTGTATAAAGCTACCACACGGGTACTACTGTTTACCCAGTTTGCACCATGATTCCCATTGATAAGAACATCTGTCCACCCGTCATTGTTATAATCAAAAGCTTCCAATATCCTTGTGCTATTATCATTACCTTCCGGATATACGTCAACCAGGATGTCAGTATTTGCGTTGTCCACTTCGAATGTATAATCCGGAGCACCGGAGTTTTTATACAATATGGTTTGAGGTACATTTGAAGTATTCAGACCTGCAATTAATAAATCTAAATTTCCGTCGTTATTGTAATCCAGAAAAACAGCACCTGCCTGACTAAGCGCTGTTATACTTATAGGATCAATGCGAGTAAAGGTTTCATTTCCATTGTTCTTATATAACCTGACTAGCGGACTTCCTTGTCCTGCTATCATAAAAGCATCCAGGTGCCCGTCATTGTTGTAGTCGCCCCAGACTACCGTACCGGAAGCTGACATAGCGAGTGATGATCCCGGTACGGGATCCGTTAGAACAGACCATGTTACTTGCTTGGGAGTAATTGCCCAAGACATCATAGTGGTAAAGAGTACCACGAAAGTTAGTAAAGTTTTTGTTTTCATGACTTTGAAATTGTTATCAGCAATATAGAAGCCTTTTGTTGCTACTAAAATTACTTTTTGTTAGTAAATAAATGAATTGTTTTAAATGAGTTATTTCTAAAGTTTTCCATCCATAGGAAAAGCTATCATGCTTTCCCTATGGATGAAAAATTAATTTATAAAATTGAAATTTTAACAGTTTGGATGTTAGCACCCTGAGATAATTTAACCAAATACACTCCTGCAGGAAGTTTTGAGTTTGCTTCTACTTTGTTGGAAGTAGGACAAATCCCATTTTCAACTAACTGTCCAGCAAGGTTTATAATAGACCAACTTACATCTGTTGATGTATTATTTACAATATTGATTCTGTTGTTTGAAGCGTAAGCCCGGGCGCCTTCCAGGGTAGAAACTTCATCTACACCCGTTCCTGTGACAGAAATTACCGTAAATGCACTGGTTGCATTTGCCTGATCTACTGCCTGTACACCAAAGGTATAATCCCCTTTCGGTAAATTTAATTCAATAGAATTGCTTGCAATAAAAGATAAAACGCCTCCACCTACTTTCAATTTTCCGGTGTTGATATGAGCCGGTACATAAGCGTATGTTTTTCCATCGGAATATTGCACATAAACATTGTAGCGTATGGCATTTTGTGGAGTTTTATCATCGGTCGATTTATTCCAGGTCAGTGTATATTTACCGTCTGCGTAAGATGCAGCAAAGTTAGCAGGAGCACTTGGAGCCACATTGCTTGCTATTCCTTCTCCCAAGATATTTTTTACAAAATAATGAGGCCATGCCGGATTACCAGGGGCTCCTGTACCTCCATCGCGATAGCCGAAGATGGAATAATCTAAATTATCGTCTCCACTGAAGTCAACTAAATTAGCAGTGCCGGCTCTGGCTCTGGTTATATCCGGTACGCGTACTCTGGTAAATACATTTTCTCCATTGTTGTAATAAACAGAGGCATCACTTGCCCATCCGGCTAAGAAAATATCAGTCAGGCCATCATTATTGACATCTCCTGCAGACACAGATGGAGCACCGCCTACAAGATTGCTTATTTCACTTCCTACTTTTGTAAATGTGTTATCTTGATTATTAACAAATAAATTAGCGATATTAATCCACTGATCTCCTTGTAAGTTTCTACCAACCTCTACTATATCCAACCATCCGTCTGCATTTGTATCCACAAAAACGGTTTCACCTTGCATATGTCCCGTAAATACATTTTTTGAATTGGCCCAATGGGTAAATGTTCCGTTTTTATTGTTGATGTAAAGATCTGTTACTGTCTTATCAACATCATGATATCCGGACACTATGATATCTGCGTATCCGTCATTGTTAACATCTCCTGTATGGATAGAACCACCGTTAACAGGACGGAAATGCACAATTTCCGTAACAGGATTAGTTTGTAGCTCTAAAACACCCTCATTGTTTTTGAGTATTGCAACTACACGGGAGGAGCCGCTTCCACCGGCTTCAACTTCCCAGGTGCCACCTGCGTTTCCGTTTACAAGTAAGTCCATCCAGCCATCGTTGTTATAGTCAAAAGCCTCCAGGATATGGTTCCCATTGTTGGGATCTTCAGGAGAAACTCCTGCCAGGGTAAATGTTTCATCTTCAGTAAATACATAGTCAGGAGCACCGGAGTTTTTATAAACGAGAGTAAGTGCTCCCGGAATTGTTGCATCCGCAGAACCGCATACAATTAAATCTAAATCTCCATCATTGTCGTAATCAATAAAAGTAGCGGAACCCCAGGCAAACCCCCAAATATCAGGTGTGTCAATTAATGTAAATGTACCGTTGCCATTATTTTTAAATAATTGAGCTACAAGTCCATCTGCACTTTGTCCCGCAACTATAAAAGCATCAAGGTGACCGTCGTTGTTATAGTCGCCCCAAATTAATCGTCCCGATGCTGTCATCGGAAGGTTTCCTTCTGTCAGTGGGTTTTCAATAATAGACCACTCCACTTCCTTGGGAGTAGTTGCCCAGGACATCATAACGGTAAAAAGTACCGTAAATAATAGTAAAATTCTTGTTTTCATAAGTGATAAATTTTTAATTTTAATTAATCTTGTTTTCAATTTAAATTCTTAAGTGTTTTTTCTATAAAGACCATACAAAAAGGCATTTAATCAATTTTTAGAATTAGCTTATTACATCATCATATTAGTAACCGGGATTCTGATCATTTTCCGAGAGATTGGTATTTTGCTTGATCTCTACGTGTGGAATGGGGAACCTTTCGTGAAACTGTTGTATGGTTCCTGATTCTTTCGCCCAACGATTATGCGTTTTGATTTTTTCCACAAAATTTCCCGTGCGAATTAAATCCATGCGTCTCCAACCTTCAAAGCAAAGTTCGCGCATGCGTTCATCCATAATTTTACTTCTGAACTCATCTTGAGACATAGCTGTGTTCCATTTTAGCTCTTCGGGCAAATTACCTCCCCAGGCACGTGAGCGAATGGTATTGTTTATAAGATTGACCGCTTCTGCTGTATTGTTTTCTTCATTTAAGCATTCGGCATACAGCAACAAAACATCTGCATATCTTACCAAGTATACGTTTTTACCTGAATTATAAAATGATTTTTCCCCATCAATTCTTTTGTCTTCATACTTCTTGATGTGCGGCAATGTTTGGTCTTCACCAAAACCCGCTACCGAAGCCGGTGCTTTACCATTGTAGAAAAAATTATAACGTATGCTTTCATCTTTGCGCAAATCACCTGTTTCCCAAATTCCTCCATTACTTGTTATTTCGTAGCAATACTTTGTGGGTAGTCCTAAATCATAACCTCCCATATAGCAATTCGGGTCACCGGACACGGCACGAGACCCTGCATACCATTGCAATTCATTGGTGTCTGGCCATACATTATTAAAGTAGAAAGCATAGATTATTTCACTTGAAGGATCTTTGGTTCCATCCCAAAGGTCAGCGTATTGATTAACCAATCTAAAACCACCTTCTGTTATGATGTTGTTCAGCAATACTTTTGCTTTTCCCATATCTCTGAAGCCGGATTCGGGCAATGCCGACATATACATTTTTGCGAGCATCGCTTTTGCAGCCCAGGTTCTTGGTATGCGGACATCGCTACTTGTACTCCCTGATAAATATTCTGCTGCCTTGTTGAAGTCGGATTCAATCATTTCATAAACCGTTTGGAGTGGTTTTCTGCCGGACAATGTTACTTTTTCCCCTTGCAGTTCGGGAATGGGCAACTCACCCCAATATTGAACCAATTCAAATAATGCACAAGCCCTGTAAAAAGATGCTTGTCCTATATAAGATTTAATACTTGGAAGATCTATTTCCGAAGCACTTTTTTCCATATCATTCAAATATGAAAGAGCCATTGTGGAAAGCGTAACGACAGGCCAACGTACATTCCACAACTGAGCAATGGAATTATTCTCCGGAAAGTAAAAACCGTCATACTTGTCTAAACCACTTTGTTGAGCTTCAGTTCTTACTTGATATTCACCTTGCTGCACTTCATCGGTTCCCAAAAGCAAAAAGAAACCTTTCCGGTTAACCCTAGTGTCCCTGTATTTGAAGTAAATACCATTCAGATAGGGTTGAATGTTGTCTATATCTGCAAAAATCTGTGCAGTGGACATGGATGTTTGTGGATCTTCGAATAAGAAATCACTACATGATGATAAACCATAAAGAAGTCCTATCAAAATCGATATTATATATATTCTTTTCATTTTCATGTACTATTTGATGATTATTTTTAAATCTTAAAAGGCTATGTTCAGTCCAAAAACGACCGTTTTAGATGAAGGATACCAGTCACCGCTTTCAGGGTCAAAACCTTTGTAATTTGTAAATACAAGCGGGTTGTTTAAAGTTGTATAAAGTCTTAAGTTGTTCATATAGATTTTATTAATCCACTTTTGGGGCAAGCTATAAGACAAAGTCACATTTGAAATTCTAAAAAAGGAGGCATCCTGAATAGCCCAGTCCATTTCTCCCAATCCATATCTTCCCCCACCGAAATAAGCTCTTGGAATATCGGTCTTGGTGTTTTCGGGTGTCCACCTGTTCAACATATCAATATGGGCAGCAGAAGTACCGTAGCCTCCCATCAATGTTTCGTAGAGATAACTGGTACGCTTTGCACCAACGGAATAAGTAGTGATCACGTTGAGAGCAAGACCTTTGTAAGATAAGTTTGTGGTGATTCCTCCATAAAAATCGGGGTCTTTTCTTCCCATGATGTATCGGTCTTTGTCATTTATTATTCCATCTTCAACTCTATCCTTTGGTAACGGATCTCCGGGTTTCACAACCCGCGAACCCACATTTAAGGAGTTTACATATTCCATATCGGATTCCTGAACTATTCTGTCAAACTCATAGACATAAATATTGTTGATGGAATAACCCACAAACAAGTTTCCTTCGCGCTGAATTTCATTGTTTGAATAACCTCCTAAGTTGTAGATTTCTTTTGCATTATCGAACAGCTTTGTAACCTTATTTTTATCAGCGGAAAACGTCATTCCAAAATTCCACTGAAAGTCGGTTGTTTTGATTACAGCCACATCCAATGAAAGCTCAACCCCTTTGTTTTCCATTGCTCCTACATTATCCACCTCGCCAATAAAGCCGTAGGATGGAGCCAAGGTTCTTCCCATCAACAACCCGTCGTTGTTTATGAAAAAATAATCGGCGACCAGGTTTACTCTATTTTGCCATACACTCAAATCCAACCCTGCGTTAAACTGTTTTTGAGTTTCCCATCTTAAAGTCGGGTTGCCAAGAACTCCATCATTGAATAAAATGGTTGTTCCCAAAGAACTTCTGGGGTTAAAGAGCGTAAGGTAGCGGTAAGAAGGAATATTTTGGTTTCCTGCATGTCCATATCCCGTTCTCAAACGCAGATTATTAATCACACTTTGGTTCTTCATAAAAGATTCTCCTGTTATATTCCACGAAAAAGCTACGGAAGGGAAAGTTCCCCATTTGTTGGAAGAACCAAATTTGGATGCTCCGTCTCTACGCAAGGTAGCTGTGAGATAATAGCGGGAATCATAGACATAATTGAAACGACCGAAATAGGACATCTGTGATACGGTTGAGAAGTCTGAACTGATGTAGAAATCTTCTTTTTTAGTGGCTCCGTCTATTTTTTTATAGGTAAACCAGTCATTCCCGAAGCCAACAGCATTGATACTGTTCCAGGCATTGTTATACAGAGACATATTGAACCCAATCATAGCTGAAAACCTATGGACGTCAGCAAAAACCGTATTGTATGATGCGGTATTATCCCATTGCCAGTTCAGATTTTTACTTTTTGTCTGAATGGCTTGACCATCAGCCGAAATTTTGTAAGATTGAGTAGTTTCTGTTGAATTGTAGGTGTAATCTTCCTCCAACAAAGCATCAATGGAGAAAGTGGAACGAATATCCAACTCTTTTATGGGATTGATGCTGACAAAACTGGAATTGAAAAAACGGATTTTGTGTCTGTCTTTTACAACATTCAAGTCCCTTAAAGGGTTGCTGGCACTTTGATTATCAATTTTCCCCTCACGCATATACCAATAATCTTCAGAAATCGGCAAAAGCGGACTTGCACGCAATGCAACGATAAACGTGTTATCCGTGGCTACAGGGTTTTCCTTTGAATAAATAAAGGAGTTGTTGGAGCCTATTTTTAACCAAGGTTTTACATCATGTTCCAGATTCATTTTTCCCGTATATCGCTCATATCCGGAGTTTAATAACTGTCCTACTTGGTCATTAAATCCAAAACTGACATAATAACTGCTGTTTTGACCACCGCCTGAAAAGCCCAAAGAGTGATTTTGCTCTAATCCGGTTCTGACTATTCTTTCTAACCAATTATAAGAAAGACTGTCTGCATAAGATTCTAATTCTTCTTTTGAGAAGGCTCTATTTCTTGCCGGATTTGTATGTGTTAGAAAATCTTTTATGTATTTCTCTCTGTCTCGAGTAGGATTTGCATCCATGTATGCATTTGCATAAGCGTCCACACGAAAATCGTACAAATCATTTGCAGACATCAAAGGCATTTCATTGGAAAAAGTGCTGCTGCCATACCAAAAATCATAAAATACGTTTCCAATGCTTACTTTTTCTTTTTGTCCTTTCACTTTTTGTCCCTTCTTGGTGGTGATGACAATCACACCATTCGCACCTTTGGCACCATACAAAGCTGTGGCTGAAGCATCTTTCAGAACGTCAATAGAAGCAATGTCATCCGGATTCAACATGTCAATACCGTTATCCATCATCACATTATCAACCACATAGATTGGACTTTGACCATAGTGAATGGAGTTGGAGCCTCTCACTTTTATTGCAGCATTAGCTCCCGGCTTTGGGTTTGTTTCTATATATACTCCCGGAATTTTACCTTGCAAAGCCTGGTTGATATTGGCTGTCGGAAGTTCTTTCAGCTTGTCGCTTGTTACTCGTACTGCAGCACCTGTTAAATCGGATTTCTTGATGATAGCTCCAACGACAACAACCTCTTCTATCTCCTGACTAACATCCGTCATCAACACCCTCAAAGGAGCACTGCTGTTTACCGTTATTGTTTCATCATTATAACCTACATAAGAAAACTTCAAGCTCGCACCTACATTAACATCTAAAGCAAAGTTTCCATCTACATCTGTAATAATCCCTCTTGTCGTACCTACAACTACTACACTTACACCAACCATAGGTTCACCGGTAGCCCCATCAACAACAGACCCGGTAATCCGTATGCTTTGACCATACAAATGAAATGGAACAAAAAGAAGAATTAGTAAAAAATGAATAAGTATCTTTTTCATGATCATGTTTTTTTAGATGATACTATTTAGATTTTTGTCATTAGGAAATAAACTCCCTTAATTGTTAAATTGTTAATAAACTTATCGTTGTTTGTCCACATGCGTTGCAACCTCTCTTTAAAACAGAACAAGTTGGTGTATTGGACAAATCAATAATTCTTGAAATGATAAATAATTTGCTCTTTCCATATTTCTCCTTTTTCGATGAAAGAACCAATGAAGTTTTTACGATTTACAAAATCAGTAAAATATTGAGCTTCCAGGCAAACTCCCTCAAAAGGTAAAAAATCATCACCCAAATAGTCTCCGGTATAAAACTGAACACCGGGCATTGTGGTCCTAACTTCCAACGAAACTCCCGACGATTTTTCTTTCAACTCTGCAACGTGCTTCAAATCGGATGTAGATTTTTCTTCGGCAATAAAATATGTATTGAATCCCTTTATGTTTCTTTCGTTTTTCAAAAGCATATGATTGCTTATCTGTTGAAACTTTCTAAAATCAAACCCATCCAACCCATTTAAAGGTAAAATATTGCCCGTAGGTATAAAGTTCTCATCAAACTCTAATCTTTCTTCGGCAAAAACCTTTAAAAAATGATTGGTTGCGTTTAATTGCCTCCCCGATAAATTGAAATATGTGTGATTGGTCAAACTGACAGGAGTCAGTTTATCTGACTTCACCTCATAATCAATAATCACTTCATTATTATCTGTAAAAGAATAAGATACCTTGATATCCAAATTACCCGGATATCCTCCTTCTCCGTCCTGGCTTACAGTTGAAAAAATTACTTTGTTTTCCAATACTTCGTAGTTGAATACCTTTTTATTCAGCCCTGAAAATCCTCCATGATTGGAGTTTTTTCCATCATTTTTCTCCAAATGGTAAGTTTTACCATCGACCGTAAACTCAGCATTTGAAACTCTGTTGGCAACCCTGCCAACGGTTGTCCCTATGTAATACTTATCAGTAAAGTAAGCCTCAAGATTTTTATACCCTAAAATCCTGTTTTGCAATTCTCCCCAGTAGTCAGGGGTAACTACCGAGACTAGAGTAGCTCCATAGTTTGTTATTTCGATATAAGCTCCATAATTGTTCTTAAGTCGAAACAAGAGAACCTTCCCGTCGCCTAAAAGCATACTATTTTGAATGCTTACCTTGTTCATTGTCAGGGTGTTAAATTGCTTCTATTAATATTACCGCACTTGGATTCCAAACACTAACATGCGGATTAATTCCTATGGTCATTAAAAAATCACCTGAGTAAATTTCGCCTTCTTTATCATTCTGATTATACCTGTTGATTTCTTTTACCCGGTAATTTTTAGCAGGGTCCAATCCTTCAAGCTTGATGGGTCTCAAATTGGTGTCGGCATTGTAACGCCAGTTTGTCAAGTAATTAAACATTACCGAACGCGTTTTTTCATCATTGACAAACATCAGGGAAGCCAGGTCTTTTTCATGCGGGTTCACAAGCCTGTAAAGATCTCCATGCCACACAATGTCTTTGAAATTATCATAATTGTTTACGGCTTTTCTGCAAAACTTTTTATCTTCCTCACTCATCTCATCGACCCTAATGTCAAAACCTAATTTCCCCATAGATGCTACGTCTATTTTGTACTTCAGGGATTTATCACTTGTACTCGTTACATGATTGCACATAGTCATAGCCGGATAATGGTAAGAATAATCCCATTGCATGAAAATTCTTTCCACCGGATCAGTATTATCACTCAACCAGAACTCGGTAAAATATTTAAACAAGCTGTAATCCGTTCTGCCGCCTCCACCTGAACATAACATCATGGGCACGGTAGGATATTTTTCTCTGATCCTTTGCAGTACATTATCCAATCCTTTGGTGTATTCCACATAAAGATGAGATTGCGGGATCTTCTTCTTTTCTAAATATTTTGAATGTCCATTATGTATAGGGGCATTGCAATCCCATTTGATATACGCCAAGGATGGATTTTCAATAAACAGATTGTCAATCACACCGAACACAAAATCCTGGACTTCCGGATTTGTAAGGTCTAAAACCAGTTGATTCCGAAAATATATTTCGGGACGCTTCTCTTGTCTCAATACCCAATCCGGCTTTTGTTCATAAAGCTGACTTTTGGGATTTACCATTTCAGGTTCCACCCATATACCAAACAGCACCCCTTTCTCCTCTGCCTTTTTTACCAAAAAAGGAATCCCGTCGGGAAGTTTTTTCTTATTCACCTGCCAGTCACCCAAGCCGGCTCTATCATCGTTCCTGGGATATTTGTTGCCAAACCATCCATCATCGAGCAAAAACATATCAACACCGATTTCTTTTGCCCCGCCGAACAGACTAACCAGCTTATCCTGATCGAAATCAAAATAGGTAGCTTCCCAGTTGTTCAGCAAAGTCAATCTACTGCCTTTACCGTCAACCAATTGGTAATTGCGCATCCAATCATGTAGATTTCTACTTGCTTTTCCCTTACCCTCAAAAGACAGGGTGTAAATAAACCGGGGAGTTTCAAAGCTTGTATTCGGCTTGAGTTCAATGGCAGACTGATAAGGATTAATACCGGCCACAATGTGCATGTTTCGGTACACATCAGTCTCAAACTGTATGGAGAAATTTCCATTCCAAGCTAACTGACCAATCATAACAGAGCCTGTGTTTTCCGTACTTATACCGTCCAATGAAAGCATAAAATTTGGCGAAACATGCAAGTTTTCTCTTGTTCCCATGCGTGATTGGATGGTGTGCATACCTTGCTGCAAATGAGTAAGTGCAGGCATCATTTCTTTTGCCCAGGCTCCGTTATAACTTGTCAGGTAGTAATCCTTATTGTAAAAATAAAGATTGGCAGATGCAAATTTGTTAAGGATAACATTGCCTTTTTCGGTATGCCTTATTTCACTCCATTGTTCTATTACATCTTCATTTTCCCACGCTTTATAAAAAAGATTTACATAGAAGGGATATACGGGATCTTTTAATTCAATCTTTGTTAATGTAGCGCCATCCAATGAAGAAACGGAGTGTTTCACGTATTTTAAATCCACTGAATTGTTTTTATCTGCATGTACAACAGCAATTGCCGGTTCCATAAAATTGATAATTCCGGCTACAGTGAATGCAGAATTATTCAAAGATGCTCCTTCACTATTATAATTGTAACTTGCAAAAATATCACTGTAATCAGTTTTCGATTTCAATAATTTGCCGGTATGGACAATTCTTAGATTATTCAAACGATCTGTCTGTAAAACTATCGATACATTTTCTGTCTCAATTGGAATTGTAACATCCTGACTGAAAGCAACAACCGATGATAAAAACAAAGAAGCAAACAAATAAATAACAAACCGTTTCATGATGGTAGATTTTTAAATAATTATCATATCTTACTTAATCCGAGATATAAACCAGTTAGCTCCAATATGACTTACGTCCATTTTAAGTACCTCTTCAAAAGATTTTTTAGCTTCCGCTGTTTTCCCTAAGCCCAAATTGCCCAGGCCTATCACGTAGTAGCAATGCATCCGGTTTAACTTGTTGAGATCTTCATCCCAGATAGCTAAGTCGGGCAGTGAAACCGCGAAATAATCAATTTCACAATGGTCGTTCATGTATTTTTTACCATGTTCGATAAGCGCATTAAATCTCTCATTTGATTTATTCAAGTCTCCGAGCAGCTTCCACGCCATCCCCTGATAGTAAATTTTATCAGGACCTTGATCGTTGTAGAAGAAAGCTTGCTGTGGCTCCTTATTACCTTTGGTAGCTTTTTGAAGCCATTTTGTTGCATTTTCTTTATCACCAAGTTTTGAATAAATCAAGCCTTTATAATATTCCACATCATTTTCCGCAATGGTAGAAAGTTTTCCTTCTCCCAAATTATGGGGGTAACTGTCTGTTTCGTTCAATAGTTTCAGGGCTTTTTTGTGGTCTCCGGTCCTCATGGCTTCTTCAGCCAAAGCAAATCTGCTCAATACATACTGTCCGACAATTTTACCTTCACCTCCTTCCCATGGGTGGAAATGACGGGAGTTGATCAAATCATAAGCTGTTTTGTACTGACCTGTAAGGTTATAAAGGGTAATCCTCTCTACACAAAGGTCATCTCTGTCTTCAACAAGATTTTTATACTTGTCATAATTCAAAAGTCTTTGAGACAGTGGAACATTTATTTTTTTGTACAACTGATCCAATTCCATGAAAATCCTCGAATCTGTCTTATCCAACTTAAATGCTGCTTCAAGAAGTTTCTTAGCTTCCTCTTTTTTATTCTGCTTGTTATAATAAGCCAAAGCTAAATTTCTTAAAGCAGTCGGGTAGGAGTTATCTAATTCTACTGATTTCTCCCAGCATGCAATGGCGTTTGGATATTGGCGATGACCGTACCAGAAGTTTCCTAAGTAGTAGTTGGCTTTAGCTGAATTTGGATTGATTGAAATCGCATTTTCAAGCACTAAAACTTCTTCCAATTTATTAGGGAAACAAAAGTTAGGAGACATTTTTTCAGCCTTTTCATAGCATGTCTTTGCCGTTTTTGTTTCGTTCTTCAAGAAATGAAGATATCCCATAAAATAGTGCACCATGGGATTTGAACTGTCTTTGATGATGTCTAACAAGGTCAACGCTTCATCATACAGTCCTGCACCCATAAAGTCAATGGCATATTCAATATAAGTATGAACCTTAGATTGGAGCAATGATTTTATCTCATCCAATACCTTTGGATCTTTGGTTATCAGATATTTTTCGAAAATAACACCGATGTTAAATAAATCTATCTCCAAAGAATCTTCGATAAGCTTCAATGCCGAATCTTTTCTATCAAGCTTGCGCAGGATGGATGCTTTTAGCTGACGGGCTTTGTGGTTATGCCAGTTTTTGACCAATGCCTTGTCAACATGCTCCAAGGCGAGTTTAAAGTCTCCTCTTTTACAGTCAATTTGGGCTATTGCGAAATAGGCTGCGTCTTGCCATTCATTGTTCCAGGCCGACTTGTAAAACGCATCATAAGCTTCATCAAACTTACCCTGATATTTCAAGGAAAAACCTAAATTGTAATAAGGCTCTCCATTGTATGGATTAGGATTATGCCTGGTAATACTCTTTACAGCCTTTTCAAAATAGGGTTGAGACATTTTGAATTGGCCTCTTCGTAAGTAATATAATCCCAAAGCATTGTTACATCTGACATCGCGCTCATCTCTTCTCAATGCTTCTTTATAATAATCAACCGGATTGTAAGTTGCGTGTCTGTATTGTTCCAGATGAAGCCCCGACAGATATAGCCCTTCGATTGTTTCAATCTCATCGACTTTCAATACGGCTTTTGCAGGTTCCGGTGTTTCTTTCTCCGGTAATTTTTTTGTGCTGTACTCAAGAAGAAGTTTTCCGTTTTTGTCGAAAATGTTTAGAATCAAGTATTCCTTACCGGTGTAATTAAACTGGTACTTAGCTGTATTTTCAGGTGAAATATCTACCGTTTTATCAAAAACAGTGTTCCCGGATTTATCTTGAATCAAGATACGAACGCCTTCAAACTTTGAGGTCGTATAAACAACTATGTTACCTACTCCTTTTTCTACATAAATATTTGCCAACACATCTTTTGTTGCGTTCTTAACATACTCTACGTCGGAATAAGGCATAAAGTACTGCGACCACGATTTTTCTTCAAATGGATGTAACCAGCTAAAGTCCGGTTGGTTATCGGTATAAACACCGGTCATCAGTTCTATATAAGGACCGTCTTCATCCGTAAGGTTTCTGTCCCAAGCCTGCCCAAAGTCTCCACAGCCCCAGGTCCATTGTTTTTTCCCGGGTGATACGTGATGATTAGCTACGTGTAATAATCCGGCTTGTACATCATCCTCATAACCTCCGACAAAATCAAATTTTGACAACACCGCCATATAGGAAGTAGGAACAGGAACGTTTTTATATTTTGAAATATCAACGCCTGCAGAATAATCATGTTTGTAGTAGGTTCCGGTAGCGATAGGGAATGTAGAAACTTCACGTTTACCATGATCGAAAACCGCATGAATATCAGGCGGGAAAACCGATTTATAATAATCATGTACAACCACTGCCGGATTTGCCCACCAAAGGAAAGTTTGAGGAAAGTTGGTTCTGTTATAAACTTTTACCTTTATTTCCACATAAGCCTTGTCTGGATACAGCGTAAACCCTTGCATGCCCTTGGTTCGGAACATTCTTTCAACCTCGCTGCACCAAACGGTTACACTGCCGTCTTCATTTTCTTCGATCAAACTTTCTGTGGGTAGAAAGGTACTCGGGCGGTGGTGTTGCGGCCAGTTGAATTCAATTCCTCCGGAAATCCACGGTCCGGTAAGTCCCACCAATGCCGGCTTAATGACCTGATTGTAATAAACAAAATGACGTTTTTTGATCTTATCATACCCCATTTGCAATCTTCCGCCCAATTCAGGAAGGATCATTATTTTCAAATAATAATTTTCAAGAAATACGGCTCTATAGGGTTTTTCAATTTTTTCGTCTTTTATTTTTTCAATCACCGGATATGGGTACACAACGCCGGAACTACCTTGATAAACTCTTTTTTCAAGAAACATCGGATTCTTTTCATTTTCTCCTGTTTCGTAAGTAGGAAGCATAATTTTTTCTTCCCAGGCTTTCACTTCCCCAAGTTTATTTACCGTAGGTTTGATCAAATACTTTGTTATCTCTTGCATAATGAAAATTTATGTAATTAATAATGCGATTTAAAATCTCAACAGATCACTTACTTTATCCAACAATCTCTTTTTCAATTTCTTCCAAGCTCTTGCCCTTTGTTTCAGGTAAGTTCTTTTTTAAGAAAAAGAAGCCTGAAAGACAGATCAGTCCGTACAACCAGAAGGTTCCGTAAGCTCCAAGTCCTTGGTTGAGCAGCGGAAATGAGAAAGTAAGAATGAAACAAGCGGTCCAAAGAGCAAAGGTTGATACAGCCATGGCTTTTGCCCTAACTCTATTGGGGAACAATTCGGAAATTACTACCCAGGTGATAGGTGCCAATGTCATAGCATAACATGCTATCGCCAAAACAACCAAAACCAACATAGGAATTCCGGTAACTTTAAAGTAATATCCGGCTCCTAAAATGGCATAAATACTTGTCAGTCCGACAGTACCCAATAGCATGAGAGACTTTCTGCCCAATTTGTCAACCGTGTACATACCAACAAAGGTAAAGATGACATTGACAACACCTGTGATTACAATATTGAAAAGCATATCAGATACGTGGTATCCGGCAGACGAAAATATTTCTTGTGCGTAATTGAAAATTACGTTGATCCCGCACCATTGTTGGAGTATCGCTATCACTATTCCTATGACAATAATTTTTTTCATCTTGCCCCGGAAAAGAGATTTAAGCTTAGTATTGTCCTTGTTGCTTTCACCTTTTGTGGATAAAACTTCGTTAACCTGCGTTTCGGCATATTGCTTACCTCCAAGTCTGCTGAAAACTTTAAAAGCCTTTTCCGACCTATTATTTATCGTCATCCACCTGGGACTTTCCGGTATAAAAAATACCATTATAAAGTAAAGTAAAGCAGGAACAGCGCACACCCAAAACATCCACCTCCATCCTGTTTGTACATTCCAGGACAAAAGAAAATTTTCTGAGGAAATAATAGGTTTAGCAATTAACCAGTTGACTATCTGGGCCGACAAAATACCTAAAACTGTAGTTAATTGGTTTATAGAAACGAATCTTCCTCTGATGGCAGCCGGGGAAATTTCTGAAATATACATGGGTGAAACGGTTGATGCAATTCCGATTGCAATACCTCCGAAAATTCTGTAGGCAATAAGAACGGAAATATTATGAGAAAAGCCGGTTCCGACGGATGCTGCGATAAAAATCAATGCGGCAATCATCATCAAGGGTTTTCTACCATACTTATCTGCAAGACTTCCGGCAATTGCAACACCAATCAGGCAACCCAAGATGGCGCTTCCCATTACCCAGCCTTGTAATGATGGTAAGTGACCGATATTGAAATAAGCTTCATAAAAAGGTTTTGCACCTCCTATGACAACCCAATCATATCCAAATAGAAAACCACCCAATGCGGCGGTCAAGGACATTAAAAGTAAATAAGCAGTATTAATGCTTGAAGTGTTCTTCATACGACAAATATTGTTGTGTTCTCCAAAATTAATTTTGTTAGTACAAAGTAACAGGATAATAATTGATGAAAAAATGTACACTACTATGTAAAATATGTAAAAAATAGCTATATTTTTATTTATTTCAAGCCAATAAAAACTATATTTGCAAATAAAAATGTAAAAAACCATTGAATGCCGCATGCTGTCGGCTTTTACACTAAATCAGTTGTTTTACAAATCATATTTACAAAATGAGCAAAAGAATAGGAGAAGGTTTTAAGGGCGAAAGGGCTATCATATTACCTTATAATATTAGAGATTTATTGGCTAAAAATCCAATCACTGAACAATTATATGTTACCCATATTGGATATTATCCTTTTGCGAAATACCATTATAGAAAACGCGAAAAAGGTACCAATCAATGTATTCTTATTTACTGCGAAAAAGGTAGTGGTTGGATAGAATTTAATAATGAAGTTCATAGACTTTCACGTGATATGACATTCATTTTGCCAGCGAATCAACCTCATGCTTATGGAGCTGACGATAAAACTCCCTGGAGCATATATTGGATGCATTTTAAAGGGTCGAAAACTTCTATGTTTTCACAGATAATCAATAAAGTAATTGACACTTCTGTTTCTTATGATAGTAGAAATTTGGACAGGATTCTATTATTTGAAGAAATTTATCAAAACTTAGAGATGGGTTATAGTATTGATAACCTGGAATATACCACTTTTTGTTTGATGTATTTTTTGGCTTCACTGAAATATTTAGTTCAATACAGAGAGGTAAAAAAACCAAAAGAACTTGATGTTATTCAAAAAAGTATTTTATTTATGAAGGATAATCTTGAGAATAAGATTACACTAGATGATATTGCCCATTCGGTTGGTTATTCAAGTTCTCATTTTAGCAATTATTTTACCCAGAAAACGAATTTTCCTCCCTACGATTATTATAACCAGTTAAAAATTCAGAAAGCTTGTTCTTATCTTCAATTTTCTGATTTAAAGATCAAAGAGATAGCCTATAAACTAGGATATTTCGATCAGTTCCATTTTTCAAAGTCGTTTAAAAAAGAAATGGAAATGAGTCCGAAGGATTACAGGAAGAAGTATAATCCTTAAATACAAAAATGCAATCAATTGAGAATAAATGTGGACGCCTCGCGACCCTGGAACCCGGACCTCGGAACCATCTAGGCATAAATTAAAATTACAAATTTTAATCTTTCTACAATTTGCAGGATTAGTAAAAATGACTATTTTTGCAGTCGCTTTGCAATTTTAAATTAAATGGCAAACAAGGGGCCCATAGCTCAGTCGGTTAGTAGCACCTGACTCATAATCAGGGGGTCACTGGTTCAAGTCCAGTTGGGCCCACAGAAAGAGGCTGTCTCAAAACGAATATTCAGCTAAAAAACAGTAAGGTGTCTTAAAAGTGTCTAAATGCAAGGCGCTGAGATTGAGGGCAAAGGAACATACTGAAGTATGTGACTGAGCCCGAATATCGAAAGTAACGCAGCAGTTGGGCACTTATGAGACACCGCCTTTTTTCTTTGTAACTATGTAACCTACATTTAATATCTTTGCACTTACTATTTAAATTTTTATGATCATCTCCAACAGCATCAACTCTTCATTTTGAATCATACAACACAAAAATATGCGGCAACAATCGGATTATTTGACGGGGTTCATGCCGGACACAGATACCTTATTGATAGTCTGAAAAAAGAAGCAGAGCAACGTGGTCTGAAAAGCATGGTGCTTACTTTCAACAACAATCCGAAACAGGTATTGCGAACCAATTTCAAGCCGCAACTACTGACCACCCCTGCTGAAAAAAGAGTACAACTACAATCACTGCAATTAGACAGCATCGTTGAATTGGAATTCACGAAAGAAATGGCAGCACTTTCGGCTTTTGATTTTATCCAAATATTGCATGATAAGTTTCAAGTGGGTCTATTGCTTGTAGGATACGATCATCGTTTCGGTAAGGACAGAGCAGATGGATTTCCCGAATATGTTGCTTACGGTAAACAGATAGGAGTTGAAGTGATCAAGACTACTCGATTTAGTACACCTACATTGAAACAAATCAGTTCGTCAGCTATTCGTGCTGCCCTCGCAAATGGCAACATAGAACAAGCCACTACCCTACTCTCCTATCCTTATTCCTTTGAAGGGGAAGTAATCAGCGGCTATCAAGTAGGAAGAAAAATCGGCTTTGCTACTGCCAATCTTAAACCGGTTCATCCGGATAAAATTATCCCGGGATTGGGGGTGTATCTGGTCGAGATTTTTTGGCAAAACCGGCCCTACAAAGCCATGATGAACATCGGGAGACGTCCCACCATAGACAATGACAAAAACATCAGCTTAGAGGTTCATATTCTTGATTTTCAAGAAGATATATATGGGCAAAACCTGAAAGTAAGTTTTTTGAAGAAAATCAGGGATGAAAAGAAATTTAATGCTGTGGAGGACTTGGTTGAGCAACTGAAGAAGGACAGAGCATTTGTGGTGCAAAATTGGGATCAATAAACAAGAAATTACAATTTAATTATACAGTTTTATGAAAAAAATATTTTTATACATGATCATTGGTATGACAATCATCGGATGCAACTCAAAAAATCCATTTTTCTCCGAATATGAGAATGAATATGGTATTCCTCCCTTTGAAAACATTAAAACCAAACATTATTTACCAGCTTTCAAGGAAGGCATCAAACAGCAACAGACAGAGTATGACGCCATTGCCAACAATAAGGAGGCTCCTACTTTCGAAAACACCATAGAAGCCTTAGAGTCGAGCGGTGTGTTGCTGAACAAGGTATCTGCAGTATTTTTCAACTTGCACTCGGCAGAAACCAATGAGGAACTCAATGAAATTGCCAATGAAGTTACTCCCTTGTTATCGGAGCACAGCGATAATCTGTATTTAAACGAACAGATTTTCAACAAAATAAAGACCTTACAT
>Ga0116183_1002391_pt1 | contig 20267 bp, 17 predicted proteins | sample AD_UKC078_MetaG_FD_89753 | JGI IMG/M metagenome (GOLD analysis project Ga0116183, IMG submission 89753) | Active sludge microbial communities of municipal wastewater-treating anaerobic digesters from USA - AD_UKC078_MetaG | ecosystem: Engineered > Bioreactor > Anaerobic > Digestate | place: USA... | reverse complement strand
ATTCAGGAGTGTATACCTTGACCTGCAATTCTTTCATTATCAATCCCCATCCAAACGGCCTTGAGACGACATCATGATTTCAGCGCCCCCAAATATTGCCAATTGCATCTGAATTGGTGACCATCCTTAATAAGCTCATTGGTGATTGCACATAGCATCTGAAATGTCGAACGACAATCAGGCTCATCATTAAAAACTTCTGGAAGGTTGACATGGATCTGTCCCTGGATCCCTGGCGTATGCGGTATTTGAAAAGCGGCTCAGAAAGATGTTCAACCCTGATGCCGTTACGCGTCGTCATGGCAATCCAGAAATCCCAGTCTTCCCAGCCGTACTTCATTACCTTGCCGTATCCACCGGCATTCCGCCAGCATTCTTTTCTAAAAACAGCACTCGCGTGCATTATGTTTCTGGCAAGTAGTGTATCTACAGAAAATTCAGGCAGTTTTAGCACTCCGGACAAATTTCCGAACAACTCTGCATCACATGATACAACACCGACATCAGGGCAGGAGTCAAGCACGCCAACAGCCTTTTCGAGATAATTGGGGGCTATCAGATCATCAGCATCAAGGGTCAGGATATATTTACCCTTGGCTGTCGTAATTCCTCTGTTTCTGGCTGCAGAAACACCTTGATTGGTGACCCTGATAACCTTGACACCCCTTTGTTCCAGACAGTCCAGTTTTAGTGATGTACCCGAATCATCAGACCCGTCATCAACAATAATGACTTCATAATCATCAAACGTCTGCGTCCAAATCGATGCCACAGCTTCATCGACGAATTCGCCCATATTGTAGCAAGGTATTACTACTGATACAGTCGGATCACCTTGCCGCATGGGCATATCTCACAATCATTCTGTTGGGTATCCGCTTCAACAGGTAGTAAATATAATGCAGCGTTTTCTGTATAGGCCTGCCGTGCAGATGCCGGTAGCGAACCCGGAGTTCCTCCCGGAATGCGTCATCAACGTTCTTTACCGAAGCACATTCCGGATGAACCCTGTAGCATGCCAGTATCCTGTTAAGAAGATACGGGGCTGACTCCCTGCCAATCCTCAACCAGAGGTCATAATCCATAACATAGCGTAGGCTTTCATCGAATCCATCGACATTCAGCAGAAGCTCCCTGCGTATAAAGGTTGCAGGGTGAAAGATAATATTACCTCTCAAAAGCCGCCTGTATGACCATTTTCGCACTTCAAATCTCCTAATCAGTCGTTCATTACAATCCACATAGTTGATGCCGCCGGTCAGCCAATCGATTTGTGGTTTTTGTGCAAAAATCCTGGCAACAGCAGTCAAAACCCCCTGATCGGAAAAATAGTCATCCGCGTGCAGGAAAACGACCACGCTGCCCTGCGCCAATGCCAGTCCCTTGTTCATTGCATCGCTGATCCCGTTGTCCGGTTCGCTGACGAAAATCACCTGTTCCCGCTTTTCCCGATATGATTCAATAAGTGATATCGTCCCGTCCGCTGAACCACCGTCAATAATCACATGTTCCACATCGTCCCAGTCCTGTTCTGTAACTGACTCCAGCAACCTGTGAAGATGTCGGCCAGCATTCAGACAGACCGTAACAACCGAGATCTTCATTTAACAATTCCCTCGTAATTGCCGCAGGACATCATCTGTTTCAAGATCATCTGAGCCCTGCCCCATTTGCCCAACAGGACACGCAGAAACGCCTCACCAAACAAAACAAGGTAAACTGTTGGAAGGGTTGCCGGATAATAACGCTTGGCAAACAGGATACGGTTACGGATGTTGTAAAAATCACACAGATAACTTTTTTTCAGAGGGTTGGAACATGTGCCTATGCTTGCGCCAATTTTGTGATATACAACGCTCCTTGGCGCATATCCCAGACTGAAATACGCCTTGGCGCGTACCGCCCAGTCCGCCTCCTCCAGGAACAGGAAATAGTCCTCGCAAAGTAGACCGACTGTATCCACAAACCGTCTTGATACAAGCATTGAGGCACCTTCAACATAGTTCATCCGCGCCTCGGCCACACTCTGCATGACCGTTTCCACACTATCAGCTTTGAAATACCGGCCATAATGCCATGGTAGCCCAAGCCATTGCAAATAGCGCCCTCCACCCAAAGCCTGCACCTTTTCACGATTTTCATACAACCGTATGGTCGAACCGCAGATACCGATCGTGGGTTTTTCCAGCATTCGTTGCACTAAATACTTTAATGCACCCGGTTCTACCACCGTATCATTGTTCAGTAACCAGAAATAATCGAAAGCACGGCTCAGCCCGAAACGGATTCCAACATTATTTCCGCCGGCAAATCCCAGGTTTTCATCAATTCTGATCAGTGTCAGCCATGGCAGATCATTGCATTCGGAAAGTTCTTCCGCCTCATGGCGTGGCAATTCCATGAATGACAGATGGTTTCCGGCAGCCCATTCACGTATCATATTCACTGATCCGTCATTAGAGGCATTGTCACACACAACCACCCTGAAGTCCGGGTAATCGAGTAGTTGCAGACTCTCCAGGCATTCCAGTGTGTCACGCCATCCATTCCAGTTGACCAGGATAATCAATGCCTGTTTCAAAAGTAGATGCTCCATATCACCTGCAACAACCACACAATGCTGACTGTAAACAACATCCTGTCCTTTAGCAGTGATTCCGTAGGATCTCCCCCTTTGCCTGACATAACCATAAACATGTATTGTAACAGCCCGAACAGACAGAGAGGGACCGAATACACAAGACGTTGTTTGTTAATGGCATATATCGCATAGGTAACCAGAACGGCACCGGCAGTCATATACATGGTGCCGGCAAGGAAACCGGGGGGGTAAGCACCCAGACTTCTGCGATGATCGGCGGCAGAATCTCCCAGTGACTGCATCTCGGCGAAACGTTTTCCCGTGCTCAGAAAGATCGACAGCAAGAATACCGTCAGGAAAAGCCATGGAGAGACAATTACATCAAATACTTCCCCTCCCGCCTGAAGTCGTACCAGAAAACCGGCTGAAACACAGAAAATATCGGCAACCGGGACAGATTTTAGAAAAGTTGAATAGAGAAACGAAACAATTGCGTAGACTGACAAGAACAGCAACAAGACAGGTGAATGGCAAAATGCAGTCAAAAGTGCCGAAAAAAGGAGTGCCAGCAAGATAAAACGCCCTGTTCGAACAGTTACAGCACCAGAAGCGATTGGTCTTTTGCACTTGCCGGGATGAACACGGTCACGTTCACGATCCAGAAGGTCGTTGAATATATATCCGGCACTGGAAACCATACAGAAGGCGATAAAGGGTATCACTCCCTTTTCAATCACGCCTGGAATAAAGAGACTACCGGACAGAAATGGAGGGAAGAACAGCATCAGATTCTTGAGCCATTGCGCAGGTCTTAACATGATGATATACAGCCTGTTCATCGGGCCGCTCCCAGCTTTTCCATAAAAATCAGCACAGCCTCCCTGTAATGCGCATCAACAGGCGCCTTGCTGTATGCCTTCATAAAAAAATCTTGCGCCTTCTGATAATCGCCCAGCTCCATCGCCATCCTCCCGCTCTGATAGAGCCAGAAAGGATCAGATTTTTTGCGTTCCAAGATTGAAAGAGTCTCGATAACATCCTCAGCCAGTTGCAATCTGGCAGGCCCCGACAGATCGTACAGCCTTCTGCTGTCAGCCTTGAAGAGTATTTCCAGAAATTCAGCCGGCGCCTCATCCTTATTTCTGAAAAGCAGAAAAAAGGAGTCCCTGACTCCAATATACTTTTTCTCTGCCAACAGTACTATCATCTGGTTGGCCTTTATCAGCAGGCGCATGGAATCACGCTTGTTATACATTTCAGCCCGGTTAAACGCCTCACGCGCCGCCTCGACCCGCCCCTGCTTCAGCAGCAGCCCGCCCTGTTCATTATACAGCGAACCGAATCCGGGGGACTTGGCAATGGCATCTTCAATAAATGCTGCCTTATCGCCCCACAGAATTGTTCTCTGCAAAACAACAGCCGAGAAGAACAATAGCAAAAGAGAAGCAAGCATACACATCATGCGAAAGTTGCTTTGAAAAAGAGCCGATACCGTCATCAGCAGCCACAGTGTAAAAAATGCCAGCGGCAGGTAAAGATAGCGTTCTGCAAAAGGGGTCCAGGCGATGTGTACATATGCAACCGCTATTGCCGGCAAGAGCGTAAATGCCGCTGACAGAAGCAACAACCCGGAGCGCCTGTCTTTGTAAAACGACCAGACCAGGATGCAACACAGCAGCACGCCTGCAACACCAAAAAAGCCGCTGATCTCGGTAATTGCAAAACTTAGCGGCAGAGGCGCCACCATCTTCCTGAAATAGAATCCCAGAGCAGCCAAACCTTCCCATAAGCCTTGTCCCCTGTCCAGACCGGCGAATGAAAGCAGTCTTGCAAAGCCATAGGATCCGGCAAAGCTATCCCTGTACAGATAGAGGATGAACAGGAAAAAAAGCCCCAGTAAAAAGACAGCAAAGAACAGCTTGACTGCCGTTTTCCTGTCAAGTCTGCTTTCCGGCCACGCAAGAAATAGAAGAAAAATTACTGACGCGGCGGCAAATGCGGTCTCCTTGGTCAGCATCCCGGCTATCATCAATATGGCGGACGCAACCAAAAAAGGGATTTTTCCTGTTTCAAACCACCTTAACAATAGATAAAAAGACGAGAGCACAAAAATTGACATCAAGGGGTCGGTTCTGCCGGCAATCCAGGCCACAGGCTCCGTGTTGACTGGATGCAGGGAAAAAAACAGCGCTGCAAGCAGCGGCAATAAAAGGCCATGCTGCCTGCCTGTGATACGAAACAAGCAGCACGCCGCCATAAAAACCAGAATGCTGTTTGCGCAATGCAGGGCAATATTCTCCATGTGCATTGCAACCGGATCCATCCCCCACAGGTAATTGTCCAGCCAGAATGACAGTTCCAGCACCGGACGGTAATAATAGCTGCTGCCGGGCAACAGAATATGAGCAAGATCTGGCGATGATGAATACAGAGATATGATGCCGGTATCATCAACCGAATGGATGCCGCTAAAAACAGCCGGATAATAGACTGTCAGGATTGCAGCCACCAGGATAATCGGGGCACTCAATGGGTGTTGCAAAAAATGCTGGTTAGCGAGAGACCATTTCAAGGAAGAACGCCTCCATGTCCTTGCGCCGCGACTCAATTCTCTCAATAGTTTTTGAGTCAGCCGCAGAACTCAGGATAAATTCCTGCAGATCGGACTTGCCAACATAATAATCCTTTACGGCACCGTCCTTTTCAACAACCGTAACACAATAACCTTCGATGCCACGCTGCATGATGTTATCCACATCGTCAACAGCAACCAGACGCCCCTTGTTGATCACCGCCACCCTGTCGCAGACCTTTTCCACGTCATCGGTGATATGTGTGCTGAAAAAAACACTCTTACCACGTTTTTTCAAACCGATGATTATATCCTTGACCAGCGCCCTTCCCAACGGATCGAGCCCACTCATTGGCTCATCCAGAATATACACATCCGGATCATGTATCATCACCTGGGCAAGCCCCACCCGCTGAACCATCCCCTTACTAAAACTTCTGACAGGGCGTTTCCGGACATCCCAAAGTTCGAGGAGCTTGAGGGATTCTTCGATACGTTCATTCAGCACATGGAGACTCATCCCGAACACGCCACCGACAAAACGCAGGTATTCCTCTGCCGAAAGGAAATCATAGAATGCAGGATTTTCAGGCAGATAGCCAACATGGTTTCTTGCCTCATCAAGAGCAATATCCTTGCCCATAATTGAAGCCGTACCGCCAGTTGGGCGAATCAGACCAACCAGGCATTTGATGGTTGTACTCTTTCCTGCGCCATTCGGGCCAAGAAAGCCCATTACCTCTCCGCATTCAACCGTCAGATTCAGATCAGTTACAGCCTCCACCATCTGCCGCTTTTTGCCTTGGTACACCTTTATTAACCCATTAATTTCCAGAGCATGCATCAGTAATCCTCACTTGTGTTTTACGGAAAAGGCAAACCGGCTGGTTGTTGAAACCTTGCCCTCCGGCCCGATATAGAATTTCCCGCCATAGGGATCAACAGGAACCGGATTCAAAAAACCGGATTGCACCAACTGGTCGACCGAATCGGGAAGCACCCCCCTCTGCATGACAAATCGATCCCGAGCCTCTTCGATTCTGCGCACTTCAACAAAGGCCTTCAATCGGATTTCATATGTCAGCTTAACCGACTGGTTCTTTGCAGCCTTCGCCATACCAGCCAGATACCCAATTGCAAGTTCAGTCTGCCCGGACTCGTGCAGATAGCGCCCGGACAGTGAAGCATAAAGCTCGGAACCGCTCAGTTCCGCAGCTTTTCGGTAGTATTCAGCCGCCTTCCCGTAATCTTTAAGGAAAAAAGCATGATTGAAACCGGCAAAAAAAGGCAGGTACCAGTCCCAGCTGCGATAACGCATGCCATAATCCAACAGGTCGTTAGCAACCTTGAACTGCCCGGCATCCCATGTCAGAAAGCTTTGAGCAAAATAGTAGGCATCCATATTATAGGGGTCCAGTTGAACCGCTCCGTGCAGCAGACGTGACATACCCGGCAGATCAGCCCTGGGCAGGTTCAGCACCCCTTCCTGGGCCTTGGCCAGCAGACCGCCAAAATACATCGTCACCTTGAAAACCAGCCATGCCCCGGCCAACTCACGCTGATCAGCACTCAGCGGCTTGAGCAGCTTGATGCTTGGAACATAACCCAACTTCTCTTCGATCGGCTTGTTACGCATATAAGTGCTGAAAGGAACCAGCAGTGTCAGATATGCGCATAGCCCGGCAATGAACAGTATCATCGGAAAACGCCTGTTCACCGCATCTCCCTCCGACTGAACAGCAGGGCAGCCCCCCCCATCAACAAGGAGGTATAGGCGATAAAATACCCCAGAGTGAGCACGAGACCACTAACATCCGGCATGATGCCATAGATGGCGTTCAGTTTCAGATCAAATCCGGACAGATTGGGCAGCAGATAGTACACGAGAGAAACGATTGGTTTCAACAGGGGGGACACCGCCTGCAGGGCAAGGGGTGAATTAACATACTCATAGACCTGCTGGGTAACACCACTGGCAAGGAAAACACACACCGTGCCGAACACTGGCAGAAAAAAAGATGTGCTGACGGTTGACAACAGCAGGGCCACTCCAACCAGCAGGATGTATTTAAGGGAGGAAAACACTACTGCCAGGAGAAGTAAAATCCATTCAACCTGACGTTCGGAGGGGTAGATACTCGCCGACATCTTTACAGCCAGACAAGCTGCAGCACAAAGCACGGCAGAACTGATAAGCAGGAAAAGCACTATCCCTGAAAAACGGCCGATTATATAGGATGAACGGCTTATGGGCAGACTGAGGACACTGAAGGTATAGCGACGTTCCATATCCCTCCAGATCGAGGTTGCCCCAAGAAAGACCGCCAGCAGCAGTTGCATGAAGGATATCAGCGACAGTGACAATGTAACGGAAAGTTCCGTCACCTGACGCATGGAAAGGGAGGCCGCCGATGGTATGAACAAAAAAAGAACTGCCAACACCATGATACCGTGGAACACCCGGTCACGGAAGATGCCCTTTAAAGTTACCAACATGACACTCAACATGCATACTCCTTAACAGCAGATCAACTTGACATACAAGCTCATTACACACAAATCTGGTTTTATGTAAAGCACGAGCAACATATTTAAAGGCGTTTGATAATAAAAAAGCGGGATGCAAAACACATCCCGCTCCATGTTTGAATCAATTATTAACAGACTACATCGCTGTCCAGGTTGCAAATGAGGTATTGTTTGCAGCAGAAGGAGCTGTAAGAGTGGTAGCAACCCCGATCTCACTCTTGTAAATAGCCGTTGAATCATGGGCAGTGCCATAGGCGGTGGAACCGTTGTTATGCTTGGTGTTCATGGCATAGCCCTGATAAGTGTAATTAGCACCAGCAATTACACCTTTTGAAAGCTTACCGATAAGTGTTGACGCTGTCGTACTTGCTGAGTTAGTTGCATCTATACCACCAAAAATCTGTAAACCATCTGTACCAGTTATAGCCCCTGATGCTGTAATCTCAGTACCAAATGCAATCCCTGCAGAGAGCACAGAAGCGCATACCGTAAGTGCAAATATCTTTTTCATATTTAGGTCTCCTTTATCAATTTTGTAATCAAAATTAGCGGCGGGCATCCAACGAACGCGGATACTCCTGACGGTCTGCCATGTAGGCCTCCATACCGGTCTTCATGTTTTTCACGTCACTGTTGGCGGCACTGTTGTATGCCTTCATACGGTAAGCGGAAAACTGCGGAATGGCGATAGCAGCCAGGATGCCGATGATCGCAACGACGATCAAGAGCTCGATCAGGGTGAAGCCTTTTCTGTTTCTGATTTTGTTGAGCATGTCTTTCTCCTTTCGATGGTTGGACTTCAAAACGATGATGGACGATTAAGCGATTGTTATCAAAGAGGGTAGCAAAACGACTGCCAATGTCAAGCATTCCTTCAGTGCAATGATTTTATTAGATATTTAATCTGCACCACAAAAACTGTTCTCAAATAACGACGCCAGACTGTCACTACCACTGACAATAATTGTCACTTCAACTCACGGTAACGGTAACGCTAATGAAAATAATAATCTTCGTAAACAAAAGCACATCATTCCTCACCTTCATCCAACCCAATTTTGACCAGGTGGATATTCCGGACAAAAAACTAAAACACTTCTCCTGATTTTGCCCATCCAGTGACTCGCACATTTTTCTGGTTATAATCCCCATCCCCACCATAAATCAAAGTAGGAGCATTTGTGCCGATATGCCTTGCCAGAGAAAGCCATTTGTCAATCCCGGCAAATGACTCAGATGTCAGCGTCTTACCGGATTTTATCTCTATAGGCATGAGAGAAGCACCTGTCTCGGCAATCACATCCACTTCATTGCCATTGTTATCACGCCAAAAGTAAATGTTTGATTTTTCTCCCTTGTTATATTGCAATTTCAGTAACTCAGCTATCACAAGCGTTTCAAAAATATTGCCTCTCAAATGGTGAAGATTCATTTGCTCCGGCGAGCGAATACCCAACGATGACGATACCAGACCAACATCATAAAAATAGAGTTTCGGCATTTTCACAAGCCGTTTGTTGAAGTTTGTATGATGAGGTCGCAAAAGAAAAATTATATAACTTGCCTCCAGAACCGATATCCATGCCTTTACAGTGTTATGGGTAATGCCGCATTCGGTGGCCAGTGAGGACATATTGAGCAACTGTCCGGTTCTGGCAGCGCACATTCTCACAAACCTGTGGAAGGTTTCAAGCTCTTGTATTTTGAGTATCTGCCGCACATCACGTTCAATATACGCTGTAACGTATGCGCTAAACCAGTTATGGGCGGAGACTTCCCGGTCATATAGAGGTGGATAAAAACCGGTGCAAAGCGCTAAATCAAGAGTTTCAGGCAATTTATCTGCCCGGCTCAACTCTGGAACAGAAAAGGGGAGCAAGTCTACAAATGCCGTTCTACCCGCCAGTGACTGGGTTATCCGGGAGATCAGTCCAAACTGCTGGGATCCGGTCAATATAAACAATCCCATACGACCATCCCTGTCCACAAATGTCTGAAGGTAGGACAGCAGTTCCGGACAACGTTGCACTTCGTCCAGCACCCCGCCGTGTGGGAAACGTTCCAGAAATGAACGTGGATCTTCCAGTGCCGAAAACCGGATGTCTGGGTCTTCAAGCGAAACATACGGCCTGTCTGGAAAAATCGCCTTGGCGAGTGTTGTTTTTCCGGATTGCCGCGGCCCTGTTATGGTCACTACGGGGAAACCGCGAAGTAACGTTTGGATAGTATTTTCAGCATCGCGCTTGATCACGCCGGTACCCTAGCAGTCTCTGTACAATTTGTCAAAGCCTTTTACAATTTGTATAAAGCTATTCAAGTACATGAGATTTCGAGTCAAAAGCACCTTACTCTTCGCCGTCATCCACCCCAAACTTGGCCAGCCGGTAGCGAAATGACCGAAACGACATGCCCAGCAAATCCGCAGCCTTCTTCTTGGCGCCGCCGGTCATCTCCAGGGCCTTGAACAGATAGCCCTTTTCCAGTTCCTCCAGCATGTTTTCAAGCCGGATGCCTTCGGAAGGGATGTGAATACTGCCAGCCTGCAAGCCCATTGGCGCCTGTCCGGAGAGGGACGGCAGGTTGGCCGGCTCGATGCGGTCCGGGTTCATAATCAGGCTGCGCTCGACAATATTCTCTAGTTCGCGGATGTTGCCCGGATAAGTGTAGTTCAGGAGGATCTTCATGGCGTCCGGCGCCACTGCGGGCAGTCGGCCCGGCTGGGCATATTTGCGGCAGCAGCATTCGATCAGCGCCGGTATGTCCTCCACCCTTTCCCGCAGGGGCGGGATACAGATCTGCACAACATTGATACGGTAATAGAGATCCTCGCGAAAGGCCCCATCCCTGACCTGTCCCTGCAGATCCCGGTTGGAGGCGGTCAGGATACGCGCATCACACTTCTGCACCTGCGTACCCCCTACCCGCCGGAATTCCTTTTCCTGCAGGACGCGCAAGAGCTTGGTCTGCATGGCGGACGGCAGCTCGCCGATCTCGTCCAGAAACAGGGTGCCGCCATCGGCCTGTTCAAACAGACCGGCCCGGTCTGCCACCGCCCCGGTAAAGGCCCCCTTCTTGTGGCCGAACAGCTCGCTTTCGATCAATGTTTCAGGGATGGCACCGCAATTGACCGCCACGAATGGCTTGGCCGCACGCGGGCTGTTGCTGTGAATGGCGCGGGCCACCAGCTCCTTGCCGGTGCCGCTTTCCCCCTGGATCAGCACCGAAGTGGGGCTGGGCGCGACCTTCTGTATCAGGCTGAAGATTTCCTTCATCTGCGGACTATTGCCGACTATGCCGCAAAAACTGTCCCGCTGCTCCACCACCTGCCTGAGCATCCGGTTTTCCCGTTTGAGACTGCTCTTTTCCAGTGCGTTGCGGACCAGCAGCTTGATCTCGTCATTCTTGAACGGCTTGCCGATGTAATCATAGGCCCCCAGGCGCATGGCCTCAACCGCCTGTTCCGCAGCGGAGAAGGCGGTCATCATCAGCACGGCGGTTTCCGGGCTTTGAGCCTTGACGCGGGAAAGCAGATCAATCCCGTTCAGTCCGGGCATCTGCACATCCGAAATAACCAGATCGAAGTCTCCCCTGTCCAGTTCCGTCAGAGCCTCTGCAGCGCTGGCCGCCACGACCGCATGATAGCCCTCGCATTCCAGCAGGATCGAGAGGAACTCCCGCATGCTCAGTTCATCGTCAACAACAAGTATTCTGGCTTCCATTCATATTCTCCATGAGATCTTCGGCTGACAATCTAGCGCGATTTTTGCTTTTCGTCCTTAATTTTAATCTATAGGCAGCCGCAGCCAGTGTCCGTATAGCACTGTTGACGACACATGCAACGCATGTCACCCGGCATGTTTCCCTGCTGGCATGGCTGTTATTTCATAAAAAATGTGTTATAGAGATAGGCATTGTCAAGCCACGAGACGTCGGTTACACATCAAATATCAACAGCAAGGAGGCAGTAATGAGTCAGATTATAGATGTATACGCCAGAGAGATTCTTGATTCCCGCGGCAACCCCACACTTGAAGTCGAGGTGTTTCTTGAGTCGGGCGCTTTCGGACGGGCAGCCGTTCCCTCCGGTGCTTCCACCGGCGAACGCGAGGCGTTGGAGATGCGTGACGGGGACAAGTCCCGCTATCTGGGCAAGGGTGTCCTCAAAGCGGTTGACAACGTCAATGACGTCATTGCTGAAGAACTGGTCGGCATGGAGGCTGATGACCAAGTCGGCATTGATATGAAAATGCTCGATATGGACGGCACCGAATACAAGAGCAAGCTGGGCGCCAACGCCATTTTGGGAGTGTCGCTGGCAACAGCCAAGGCGGCCGCTGATGAAGCAGGGCAGCCGCTTTACAAATACATCGGCGGTGCCAATGCCCGCGAACTGCCTGTGCCGATGATGAATATCCTAAACGGCGGCGCCCATGCCGACAACAACGTGGACATCCAGGAGTTCATGATCATGCCGGCCGGCGCCAAAAGCTTTGCCGAAGCCCTGCGCATGGGGGCCGAAGTTTTTCACGCCCTCAAAACCGTGCTCAAGGCCAAGGGTTACAACACCGCCGTTGGTGATGAAGGCGGCTTCGCACCCAACTTGAAATCCAATGAAGAGGCCCTGGAAGTGATCATGGAAGCCATCACAAAGGCCGGCTACAAACCGGGCGAAGACGTGCTGCTGGCGCTTGATGTGGCTTCTTCCGAACTTTACGACAAAGAGAAGAACATCTATACGCTGGAAAATGAGGCCCAAAAAACCAAAACCCCGGCCGAGATGGTCGATTTTTACGAAAATCTGGTCAACAAATACCCGATCATATCGATCGAGGACGGCATGGCTGAAAACGACTGGGACGGCTGGAAGCTGATGACAGACCGTCTGGGCCAACGCATCCAGATCGTGGGTGACGACCTGTTCGTCACCAACCCGAAGATCCTCAAGGAAGGCATCCAGAAAGGCATCGCCAACTCGATCCTAATCAAGCTCAACCAGATCGGCACCCTGACCGAAACCCTGGAGGCGATCGAAATGGCCAAGCGCGCCGGATACACCTGTGTCATTTCCCACCGTTCCGGCGAGACCGAGGACACAACCCTGGCCGACCTGGCTGTCGCTGTCAATGCCGGCCAGATCAAGACCGGCTCCCTCTGCCGCACCGACCGCGTGGCCAAGTACAACCAGCTGCTGCGCATTGAGGATGAACTGGACAGCACCGCGCTGTTCAAAGGCAAGGATGTATTCTACAACCTGAAGAAATAGCCGGACTTATCCTGGCTGGATATTCAAAAGGCGGGGCCTGTCGGCTCCGCCTTTTATAGTTTTCATTCAATCCCCATGATCCTTCTGATCCGCTCACCGGTATCCGGATGGGTGGAGAGGTAGTTTCTCGCCTTTTTCCCCGCATTAGCCCCACCGGTCTTCACATCAATCTGAGCCTGCAGTTTGGCAAGGATATTGGCGTAATGGACAGGCTCCACTCCGTTGGCCTTCATCCAGGTGATAGCCGCGTCATCGGCCTCACGCTCAAACTGTCTGGAAAAAGAGGCATCAATCAATGCGGTCGGCAGCGCTGCGGAAAGCGAAGTGACAGACACCAGGTCGCCTGTCAGCGCCGACATCACCAGTACCGTCACCGTGTTCTGCAGCACATGGCGCAAGCCGTGTCGACGCTCAACATGGCCGATTTCATGGGCCAGTACGCTGGCAATTTCTTTATCATTTGCGGCAAGCTCCACCAGTCCATCGGTGACAACAACAATGCCGGACGGCAAAGCAATGGCATTGGCACCCAATGCCTGCGAATTTCTGAATTCAATGCGGTATACGGCATTTCCAGCGACCCGCCTGAAGAGTGCGGCAATCTGCTCCCGCTTGCCGTCGTCCAGACTGCTGGGCTTGAACACAAGCCTGTCAAGGGTCACCAGGGCGTCACTGCCCAAACGGCGCTCCACGTTTTCCGGTATGGCAAAGGCAACCTTTTCAGCCATCAAAGGCACACCAAAACGCATGAATATGAACAGGGCCAGCAACAGCCCGGCCAGACCCGTCAGCACCAGCACGGCGCTCCGTTCCCACCTGTGAATCCAGCGCCCATGGGCAGACCGGCCACACACCCCTTCAAGCACAGCGATCATGTCAGCATCGGTAATCTCACAGATACCGCCATCGCTAAACCTGATTGTGTGGCAAACACTGCCCACACCATCCGACAAACGCACCTCTGCCACCGGACAACTGAAATCCACTCCATCGCCGCTGACCCTGATTATGCCATGCTCCAGGGACACCGTAACATGGCGTTTCCTGGCGCTTTTTCCGTCAAAGAATACTGTGTCTACCTGTTTCACCGGATCCTGCCCCCACACAAACGCATCAAAGCGCTATATCAACCGGCATATCAAACACATCACCGATTTCCTCACCTGCGGCCCCCACCGGCTGACCGCCGGGTGAACCGGCCATAATACTGTCCATGGACCCGTCAGAGATCAGGACAAGTGTTTCCATTCTGTAGCGGGTCATGCGCACCATTGCCCATGGCATCAGCAACCCCAGGCTGCACATGATTGCCACGGCGTTGCTGATAAACAGCCACGACATGTTCAAGGTCTTAAGCCGACTTTCGAAGGCATTGCCCCCCAACCGGACATTGTTCCAGCAGAGATTAGCCATGGCGGTCTGGCCATAAACCATCACCAGGAAATACACCAGAAAGAAGGATACGAACGGGATGATGCTCAGGGCAGCCAATACACTGCGGCGGCCAGCCGGATCCAGCAATGCGGAAATACCGCCTGCCACCGCCACGGCCAAACCAAAGACAACTGCCGCAATCAGTAGCATTCCGAGCAAGATCTTCAGGGCCAGCAGATAGAAATCCCTGACCCCGGCCCTGAATTCAAAACCGATATTGCCGTAGGAGCTATTCTCGATCAGGAATTTCTTTTGACGGTAATAGGCATAAGGACTCAGCAGCCCCAGCGTCAGCATGGACAGCAGCGGCAGGCCTGCAAATACGACATATGCCTCCCGGTAGGCCGGCTTGAAACCGAAGCGGATGTTCCGGTAGGCAGAATTGCGGTTGTTGAACATGCGCGAACGCACTATCAGCCACGGCAGCAGGGCAAACATGCCGATACCGGCGGCTGCCCCCAGAAGCGCATTAACCCTTGATGCCAACATGTATATGGCAAAAGCAGCCACAGCAATCAGCCACCCCTTGAACAGCACCTTGGGATCAGCCAGATACTCAAAGGCATGCCCCTGCAGCCTTGTGCTGCCATAAAAGAAGCGTCGCATACGCACCTTGGCCCAGGCCGAATAGATGCCGATGGTGAAAATTTTGAGCAGGGTATTGACGATCCAGATGCCAAAGTACTGCCCGCCGGTGCCGACAAACTCAAAACCCTCCCTGCTGGTTCTTGCACTGTCGCTGCTGCCGACGCTGGCTGCCGGCACAGATACTTGCGGATTTGCTGCAGTACTGCTGCCGGCAAGAACCGCATGCAGCAGAAACACCCGTTTACACGCCGGACAGGTTGCATTGACCGCATTTTCCGGAATGGAGGATCTGGAGACGGCCTTGCTGAATCCGCAGTGCGGGCAGGTGATTGTGGTCTGTTCTGACATTGGGCCTCCCAAAAATATCATTTTCGCGAACTCGTTTATAGCTTGTGAGCATGCTTTGCACAAGTCTGTTTTAATTAGCACCCGCTTCAACACATCACCAGAACAGATGCGTACCCCGCACGACTTGCCGGCAAACACAAAAAATGCGATACAATCTTGTGAATTGCCCGGAATCAGGCATAATTCACAGGCTGACGGCAATCATAACTCAATCTCGGAAATCGATAACCTCAAGGAGCAGGCCATGGACAAAAACGAACTTTGGAAACGCTACTCCCAGTTTCTTTGCAACTCGCCAGAGATCAACCTCAGCCTTGACATCAGCCGCATGGGATTCGGTGGCAGTTTTTTTGATGACATGGAACCAGCCATGCAGAAGGCATTCAGCAACATGTGCCAACTGGAAAAAGGTGCCATTGCCAACCCTGATGAAAACCGGATGGTCGGTCACTACTGGCTGAGAGATGCTGTCCTGGCCCCTGATCAGGAACTGCGTGACGCGATAGAAACCACACTGACAAACATTGTCAACTTTGTCAGATCGATCCATGAAGGCAGCATTACCACGCCAAACGGGAGCAAATTCTCCCGTTTTCTGGTAATCGGCATCGGCGGTTCAGCCCTGGGCCCTCAATTCGTGGCAGACGCCCTCTCCTCCACTGCGGACAGGATGCAGCCATTTTTTCTGGATAACACCGACCCGGACGGCATTGACCGTGTGCTGGGACAGATCGGTGACAACCTGTCCACCACCCTCACAATCGTGATCTCCAAGAGCGGCTCCACCAAGGAAACCCGCAACGGCATGCTGGAAGCCCGGTTGGCTTATGAAGGGATCGGCCTGGAGTTCACGCGTCATGCCGTCGCTGTAACCGGCAACAACAGCGAACTGGACAAACTGGCCGTTGCAGAAACATGGCTGGCCCGTTTCCCCATGTGGGACTGGGTCGGCGGACGCACCTCCGTCACTTCGGCCGTAGGCCTGCTGCCGGCTGCGCTGCAGGGTATCGACATCCTGTCACTTTTGGCAGGCGCCAGAAAGTGCGATCAGACAACCCGTAACAGCAAGACCAAACAAAACCCGGCTGCGCTGATGGCAATGATGTGGCATTACGCCACCAAAGGGCGCGGCGAAAAGGACATGGTCATGCTCCCCTACAAGGACCGCCTGCTGCTGTTTTCCCGCTATCTGCAACAGCTGATCATGGAATCTCTGGGCAAGGAAACCGACCTAGACGGCCGGGTGGTCTGCCAGGGGCTGAGCGTATACGGCAACAAAGGCTCCACCGATCAACATGCCTATGTGCAGCAGCTGCGTGAAGGTGTGGCCAACTTCTTTGTCACTTTCATAGAGGTGCTGCAGGACAGGGAAGGTAGATCCATGCAGGTTGATGAGGGCATCACCAGCGGCGATTACCTGTTCGGGTTTCTACAGGGCACCAGAAGCGCCCTGTATGAAAAGGGCCGCGAATCCATGACCATCACTGTCGAAAAGATCGATGCGTTCACCATTGGTGTGCTGATTGCCCTGTTTGAGAGAACCGTCGGACTATATGCCAGCCTGGTCAACATCAACGCCTACCACCAGCCCGGCGTTGAAGCCGGGAAAAAAGCGGCCGGCAATGTACTGGCATTACAGAAAGAGGTGCTTGCGGTTTTGCAGAAGAGTAACACCAGAATGAATGCAGAGGAGATCGCCGCCGTGCTGGGAAAACCGGAAGAAGCGGAAACCGTATTTACTATCCTGAGGCATCTGGCCGCCAACAAGGACAGGGGCGTATTTTGTGATAATCAGAAGGCCTCAACAAACTGCATGTATTACTTAAAATAATAGCTACAATATGCTCTTTTTATTATGTTTTAGATTTTATCTTCCTGGTCGGCATAGCCTTCCAGGGATCATCCGGCCAGGGGTGCTTGGGATAGCGCCCCTTCAATTCCTTTTTCACCTCATGGTAGGCGCCGTCCCAGAATCCTTTCAGATCGGCCGTAACCTGAATGGGCCTCCCAGCAGGAGACAACAGGTGCAGCAGCAGTTTCACGCGACCGCCGGCGATTGCCGGTGTCTCGGCCAGTCCGAACATTTCCTGCAGCTTTACAGCCAGCACCGGCACCTCACCGCTGCAGTAATCAAGCTTGATACGCGACCCACTGGGTACGGCCAGATGAAGTGGTGCCAGCTGATCCAGCATTTGCCTGTGCTGATAATCCAGCCCATTGATCAATATCTGACCGCAATCCAGCTCTGCCAGTTGCCTGACAGTAGCAACACCATCCAGGTAGGGGCCAAGCCATGTTTCCAGTGAATCCAGAAGTGCGCCGTCAGTAACATCAGGCCAGCCGCCGTCCGGAAAACAGCGCTTCAGCAGCAGCAAACGGGCTTGAAGCTGTAAAAACGGCTGATCACGCCTCAACAGATTCAGACAAGACTCCCGCAGCGCCTGCAGGACTATCGGTTTAATCGAAGCGGCATTCGGGCTGAAAGTTCTCTGCGACAGTGTGACCGCTCCGATACGCTCTTCACGCGAGGCTGTCACCCTGCCCGCGCTTGCGTCCCAGCTGACGCGGTCATGGCGTTCAATCAGATCCGCTGCATGCTCTCTTATCAAACGTTCATCCAGTGTTGCACCGAGATGGATAACGCCCTCGGCAGGATCGTTGCCGCCCAGATTCAACGCCAGCAGATATTCGGGATATGCTAGTGCACCCGCTGCCCCGAACCTGGCACCGCAGCCGCCGGTGAGCAGATACCTGCCGGAAGCGTCGTCACGCCTGCGGCCGAGCCTGTCCGGGTAGGCATTCAAAAGCAGGACAGCAGCCATGTCTGCAGCGCATGTTTCCGTTTCTCCGGCATTGCGTGAAGGTTTCATCCGGCGCAGCTGCAAGGCGATGCGGTCAACTGATTTCAAAGCGCCGATGTCTGCATCCGCATCACAGCAGCCATGTTCCCGCCAGCGACGCAGTAGATCAAGCCGCCAAACTATATCGCTTTCTGCCACTCCGGCAGACGGCAGATGTGCATGTTTGCGAATGATATCCCGCTCTGAAAGCAGGGCCGTCAGATCGCACCCCATCCCATAGACACCATTTTCAAGTGCTTGCAACAAAAGACGGGCCAGGCGCGGATGCAGCGGAAAACCAGCCATTTCCCTGCCAACCGGTGTCAGTCTGCCGCTATTGTCAAGGGCGCCCAGCATACGCAACAGTCGTTCGGCCGCCTCAATCGAGCTGGTCGAAGGCGGTTCCAGCCAGTTCAATTCCGAAGGATCGCCACAACCCCACATCTTCAACTCCAGCAGGAGCGCAGACAGGTCAGCCTCCAGCATCTCTGCCGGTGTATGGGGCGTCATGGCCTGCAGGGTGTGCCGGCTGAACAGGCGGTAACAGACACCCGGCCCGAGACGCCCCGCCCTGCCCTTGCGCTGCTCTGCCGAAGCCCTGGATTCACGCACTGTCACCAGGCGGTTCATGGCGCTGGCATGGTCAAAACGTACCCGGCGAGACAGACCGCAATCAATGACAACCCGAATCCCCTCGATGGTAAGACTGGTTTCGGCAATGGCAGTGGCCAGCACAACCTTGCGCCTGTTACCGGGCAAGATGGCTTTCTGTTGCTCGCTAAACGGCATATCGCCGTATAGAGGAGTAATCTGTAGTGCAGACCCTATGCCGGATTCCGCCAGCATGGCGGCACAGCCTCTGATCTCGCCGCTTCCTGGCAGAAAAGCCAGGATATCCCCCTTTGCCTCAGAGACAACCCTGCAAATGGCTGAAACCATGCGTCGCGTCAGAGACTCATGCTGGCCAGCGTCCAGATAGATCTCTTCCACCGGAAATGATCGGCCGGGGGAGCTGACCACCGGCGCGTTTCCCAACATTTTTGTCAATGAAGTGGTATCCAATGTGGCCGACATGATCAGCAGTTTCAAATCTTCACGCACCTGCCGCTGCACATCCAGACACAGCGCCAGCCCCAGATCGGCCTGCAGATTGCGCTCATGGAATTCGTCGAAGATGACCATGGCTACACCCTCCAGCAGAGGGTCATGCTGAATGCGTCGGGTCAGTATGCCTTCCGTGACCACTTCAATACGGGTATCCGGGCTGACACGGCTTTCAAAGCGGATACTGTAACCTACGGTACGGCCTGGCTGTTCTCCCAGCAGGCTCGCCATCCAGCGGGCCGCGGAAACTGCGGCCAGACGTCGCGGTTCCAGCATGACAATCCGTCCTGCCTGCGGCGGAATAATGTCCAGCAGCACCAGCGGGACGCGCGTCGTCTTGCCAGCGCCCGGTGGAGCATGCAGGATGGTGTTGGGGGTGCCTCGTACTACTTGAAGCAAATCTGGCAGGATTTCATCGATAGGGAGTTTTGACATGGAATATTTGAGCTGATTGGTAAGATAAAATGGGGATCGTTCCGGCGAAACGGACACGGTCCCCGGTCAACGGACAACGCATTATGCCGGTATAAACTCTTCCTTGCTCCTGATCCTCTCCAGGGTCGCCACAATCAGCTTGGCCGCCTCTTCGAGATCGGTCAATGAAACCGTTTCAATCGGTGTATGCATATATCGCAGCGGTATCTTGACCAGAGCCGTGGCCACACCGCCGCGTGAAATCTGCATCACATTGGCGTCGGTGCCTGTCGCCCGCGGGCTGGCGGTATGCTGGATGGCGATCTTTGCATCATCAGCGGCAGTACAGAGCAGATCGAACAGACGCGGATTGATGTTCGCGCCACGAGCCAAAACAGGGCCTTTGCCAAGAGCCACCTCGCCGTTATGCTTCTTCTCCACATCCGGCTGATCCGTGGCAAAATCCACCTCAACACAAATGCCCAGATCGGGATTGACCGTGTAGCAGCTGGTGGTGCCGCCGCGCAGACCGATCTCTTCCTGAACAGATGAAACACCGTACAGATCAACATTCAGCTTTTTGCCGGAAGCCTT
>Ga0116183_1002387_pt1 | contig 20301 bp, 15 predicted proteins | sample AD_UKC078_MetaG_FD_89753 | JGI IMG/M metagenome (GOLD analysis project Ga0116183, IMG submission 89753) | Active sludge microbial communities of municipal wastewater-treating anaerobic digesters from USA - AD_UKC078_MetaG | ecosystem: Engineered > Bioreactor > Anaerobic > Digestate | place: USA... | reverse complement strand
GCTTTGCCGCAGGCAACATCCTTGAGAAGATGGTGCAAACGAGGCCAGTCTATATCATCCGGATTCAAAACCGAATTATCGCAATTCGCGATGGCTTCCATATCCCTTCGTTCCATTTCGGCCCCACTGACAGTCAGAATATCCACCGGATCCATTTCAAAAACCCTTGATATCCAGAATACCAATTTGACGGCAGGCAGAATCTCTTTCGAAATCAAACAATGCACAATGACCTCAGGTAAATGTAGAAGACGACCCAAAGTGTAGGCCGTGGGCTTTCTCAGCTTGTTGCACATCAGGTAATTGAGCATCGAAGGAAAGGTCGGCTCGTTATGGGTTCTCCCATACTTGTTATGCCATTCGAACACTCTGAAGAAAAAGTGGCTGGACGTGATGTTGATGGTCTCTGTATCGTCCGCCGGACCATAGCCCAACCATTCTTTGCATTTGCTGCAATAGCCATTTACCGTATATGCCGCAATTACATATGAATGAGTCCCGCATTTGTGGCAACTACTTCTCAAACTAGTGCCGTGGACAGCACACTTTGGAGCATATGACAGGCCCCATAACAGGGGGTAATAGACCGGTTCGCCACTTGCTCTTTGTTCATCAAGGCAATATGGACACCATGCACTTGACTCCAATAGCAGTTTCTTTGGGGAAAGCATTTGAGAATATGGCAGCATTGTAAGGTGTTCAAGATTGGAAACGCCAGTCAGCTGTTCCAGCGTCTCTACTAATGCCTCCGCCTCCTTGCCCATTCCGTTCATGTCCCTGATAATTTTCTGCTGCCCGATCGTACCATTAAGATTGTGACGTCTCGCAGATAAATACGGAACGATCACCTTGCGCAGCAAAGTCGAAACCGACAACATGTGCGCGGCCGCTAACCGGGCAAGATAGCTTGCCAGGCTCTCGACATAAGGCGTGCCGATACCGATCGGCTCAAGTGCATACAGAAGAGTAGGCTTTTGAAGTTCAAGCGCGCAGTCCGGTATGAATTCATACAGATCATAGCTTGTCTCTGTTTGTGAACAGTTAATGGTCATGATGGCATGCCTGTCGAATCTCTGACAGGTTTGCGCTGGAATGGGGCATCTTTGCGCTTTGCCTGTGGAACGGGCTGATGCTTGACAGTCGGCATGCCATCAAGACCGAGCCTGGCCCGAAGGATATTTATGGAATCTTTGGGAGGGGTGAGTAAAAGCTCTCCTTCAAGAACCTCATCGATCATCTTGCACATTTGGTCGTGTGAATACATGCATTCCGACAAATCCTTTCTTCTTAGAGTGCCGTCTCCCTCTTCAATGGCTCGCCGGATTGCTTTTATCAGCCACCCCTTTAGGATGCCGACACAGCCCAGAGAACCGACATAGAGGTCCTCTATAATATTTGTAAGTTCAAAATCGAACGGTATCGGAAGTTTTGAGGCGAATGACCTGACAGCTCCGCCGAATATCATATATTCCTCGGGGATTTCGATGCGGTAGCGCGGAAAGTGCACATCGATACTGCGGCGGCTCAACTGCCCGCTCAGATTGCGGAAGGATAGCAGTTCATAAGTACCGACCAGGACGATGACTGTCTTGGTAAGGTTTGCCAGAGATTTTATGTAATCCAGTTGTTCCAGCAGGCCTGAAGTGGTTGTGCCTTTGGCTATGTGCTGTGCCTCGTCGATTATCACTACCTTTACATTGCGATACTCCAGGGCGTTTTCGAATGCCAGGCGCAAAGCGTGTCCCGGAGCTTGCGTATTGACCCTGATCTTGTGATTGAATACGGAGCAACGCGGTTCGTCCAGTTTGTTCTGAACGGCAGGTTCATGCAGGATTTCAAGGGCTCTTCTGTAGAAGTCTTTCCAGCTGAATTGGTGTGCATCAGGATAGGGGGCTTCGATAAGCGCCGCAGGGATATCCGAGTTGCCATGCTTGCCCGCTACCCGGTATTCTTTGTCCAGTTTTTTCAGTAGGTGTTTGGCTAAAGTGGATTTGCCGACTCCGGTCGGCCCGAACATGAAAACTATGCTGCCGCTTTCGACCTGCTTGATGGCCAGGTCAAGCTGCTTAATTGCCTTGGCTAAATAGGGGTGATTGATTGTAGTGTTTTCGAATGATTTGTTTGCGTTTTGGTTATTCATAATATGTATTCCCTTCAAACAACCAGTTCATCATAAATTTCGAAGGTCTTGCTGTCCATATCCGGGCGCTCTGGTGCTGCATCGGTATTCGAATTGTCAGGCGTAATGGCGTCGGTTGCTGTCATGCGCATCTCCGCCGCTTTCCGCATGAGCTTCAACTCCGATTCGGTTTCCTGGGTTTTAGTTATGAATGCCGCAACCATCTGTGCATTGACGGCAATTTTAGCATTATGATTGCTGTGAAGCTTGAATAGTTCCTGGGTAATAGCAGCCAGTTCTTTTTGCGATCTCCCCTTGAGAATGGAGTAGTTTTGGGAACGGCAGTGGACCCATTGGCCTTTTATCAAGGCGTATGCACTAGCTATGTCGTAAGGGTCATAGCGGACCGGGACACTTGAATCGACGGCATTCCGCAGGGCTTCATGCCAGTAATACATATTATTGATCTTGATGCCTCGTGAACGGATGACCTTGGCATGCCCTTTGGGAGTGGAGGGCAATGTGCTGAAGATGAAAGCGTCGTCATATCGTATGAAGCGTGTGGGGCGCATACCGTGGTTGGCCAGGCCGCGTTCAAAGGCCTTGATGGGCGATTCTCCCAACGCCGGGTGGTCAAGCTGCTCGTAAACTTCGGAGAAGTATTCCCCAATCCTCTCCTGAAGGGCTGCGAATGTCCAGGCGGCCAGATTCTTTGGGTTGAATGATTTGCTGACCTGACGGACATTGCGCATGATCTTTGTGTTGCCTGTGAGCGCGTGAATGAACTGTGTATTGGTGGTGCCGAAAAGCCTTTCCAGAACGGCACCGTAACGTGCCTTGGCTTTGGGGCGGTTTTTCTTGGTGATTTTATGAAAGGCCATGAGCTGCTCATAGTAGATGCTTCTGAATTCGGCCCCATTGTCCGCAACCAGGGTTTGCGGCAGGCGGTTGTGGCGCCGGACGCATTCGCGCATGGCCAGCATGCAGGCTCGGTAGCTTGGAGATTCGAAAGACAGGACATACGCAAGGATGCGCCGGCTGCAGGAATCTGTCATAAGGGTAAGCCAAGGCCTGCCGAGATTGTTCCAGGTTTTGGAATCAACAAGTTCTATGTCCAACTCGGTGTGGTCAATGTGTGCAATCTCGAATGGGCGTTCGCCGTGGCGCGGGGTGGTGAGGTCAAGTTCCCAGTAGAATTCTTCCAGTTGGTAGGCGACACGGGGGCCTTTACGTTTCGATTCAGTAGTAACTGGATCAAGCTGCTTGAGTTTAACGGTAAATGTTTTAAAGCTTGCCGCTATTACATTGGATTTCCGGCACTGATTGCAGTAATGGCCATAGACGGTTAGGGGCTGTATTCCGGTGGAGCTTAGAAATTGTTCTTCGATACAAGTTTGCATGATCTTGTAAGACTCGGTCGGCAGTTTTAGAAGACGATTGCCTTTTTGGTCGGTGCCGTCGAAAAGGCCCAGGAACCCATTGCCGTAGATGGATTCGGCATCTTTGTAGTTCTTTAACCAACGTCTTAATGTACGTGTTTTGTTGGTGGTGTCTGTCCCGGCAAGGTAGCCGGCAATGGCATTGTACCGTTCAGTGGCCTTGACATAACTTTCGGGATGTTTTGATTTCAAAATTCTGCAAATTTCGTTGATGTCGTCTTGCGTTTCGAAACTAACAATCGCGCCGATCCGAACAAGATTTTCGAACCTGTCATATTCAATGGAAGTCAGTTGGCCCTGGTCGTTATTTACCCAGATGTTTCCATCTCCCATATTTACAATTTGAAACAGTTTGCCATCCCAAGTGATTTGTGCCCCGGCTTCGAGGTTTACTGCCGAGATATTTTGTCTGGGTGTAGGGCTGGTTTGCAATTCTGAGACATGATTCATGTCAGTATAGACTGGGGTGCGATCTTGCTCGCTAAGGGCATGGAGATGCAGGTTAACATAGAGTGTGTTGCTGGCAATCATCTGGAGAATATCGTCAGAGGTATATGGCTCGGCATTTCTTATTAGGTCGGAGAGAAGTATCCCTTGCTTGCAGGTAACGATTGCTTTGATGAAAGGTTCTGCCGGGGAATTGACAGTCTGTTTGTGTGGTAGCAGATAATCGCTCAGGTATTCCAGATTGCGCTGGAAGATCCAGTTGATCTCTGATGATGAACGGACTCGGAAGTAAAGGCCATAACGGGCGGCATATTCTTCTCCGGATGGACATCTCCATTTTTTATCCTCGTCACGTACAAAACGCTCCGATTTTTCCGCCAACTGTTTTAGCTCTTCTTCGGTCTTGCATTCCTCCCATCCGGCAGTTCCGTCATTGTGTATAACAAAGAAGTCCGGCGTGGTAAGCGTGGTTACAAGCCGTCCTGAAACGGTTCTGTATGAAATCTTTATGGGTTCGGGTTGATCGTAGTATTCCAGAACATTAGGGGCAAACTCGTATTCTCTTATGAAGGCAAGCTCGACTTTATGGCTTTCAAACTGGATGGTGCTGCCCATTTTGTGACTGGGATATCTGCCCGCGACGTTTGATAGTGCTCCCTGAACTCTTCTGAATGGTGGGGAAGTGCGTATCCGTTGGATTAGCTGTGCGGCCTCTTTTGATAATTCGTTGGTTGACAGCCATGTCAGAAACTCGGTTTCGGTCATCATAGAGTCCCTTGGTCGTGTTTAAAAACGGGAATACATTAAAGGGAACTTTGGATATGCGCAATCTATTGAAATTTTAAGGAAGGTGGTACGCTGTACGATTTTTCTAATGGCCGATGGTAGTTTTGCTTGAATATATTTAATTATTTGTTGTTTGGTTTAGGTGTGCCAACGCCTGAAGCCACTAGGTAAACAATTTTGTATTTTCTGACGGAAAATAAATAGGATGATGAACTTTCTAATGATTGTTGAACCATAAGCTGTCATTAGGCCGTTGAACCATAAGATGGCCAATTGGCCATCTTATGGTTCAAGTAACATAATATAATGTTTTAGCTTGACAGTGACATGGACCGCCGATATATTTTCCAACAAAGTGGAAAAAAGTGGAAAATGGTGGCAAATGACAGCTCAAGACGCCATATTCGGTGGTGAGGTTCTCAGCACTATCGACAGCAAAGGGCGGACATGCATCCCGGCAAAGTTCAGGGAGGCGCTTGTCCAGTCGTTTGGTGAGGAGCGTTTTGTCATTACCAAGGCACAGCCGATCAACGTTGGCGACGGCAGCATGGCCCGTGGTCTGTCCGTTTTTCCGCTGTCTGTCTGGTCCGAGATCAAGCAAAAGGTGCTTGCCAACGCGGGTGGCGGCACTTCGTCGCAGCTTGACAGCCTTAAGCGCCATTTTCTCAATCCGGCGGAAGAGTGCAGCGCCGACAAGTTGGGCCGGGTGCTGATCCCTTCTTCGCTGCGTGAGCATGCCGGCCTGGAGCGCGATATGTGGTTCGTCGGCATGGACAGGCGTTTCGATATCTGGAGCAGGGATACATATAACAGGGTCAATGCGCAGGATGAGAAGAATCTTCCTGTGGATCTGACTGCGTTCGGCTTCTAGATGTCCGGCTTCCATCATATCTCGGTGATGCCGGAAGAGGTGCTGCGGTTTCTGGCGCCCCGGCCGGGCGGTGTCTATGTGGACGGCACGCTGGGTGGCGGCGGTCATGCGGCCTTGATTGCAGAAAGCTGCACTGCTGAAAATGGCATGCTGATCGGTTTTGACCGTGATGTGCAGGCCCTGGCGGCGGCTGGCGCAAGGCTGGCCCAATATGGCGAGTCGGTCAGGCTGGTGCACGATGATTATTCCAATATGCGCTCCGGTCTTGATGCGCTTGGCATTAGTAGCATTGACGGCTTCATGATGGATCTGGGGGTTTCGTCCCACCAGCTGGACAGCCGGGAGCGCGGTTTCAGCTTTCAGCAGGATGCGCCGCTGGACATGCGTATGGACATCACCTGTGGCGAGACAGCCGCCGATCTGGTCAATACACTGCCCGAGGCGGAGCTGGAGCGGATCATCAAGGAGTATGGCGAGGAGCGCTGGGCCAAAAGGATCGCCGCCTTTATTGTGGCGGCTCGTGCAAACGGTGAAATCGAGACGACCTTCCAACTGGTGGATATCGTCAAAGGGGCTATCCCCAAGGCCAAGTGGGAGGAACGTATCCATCCGGCGACCCGCACATTTCAGGGTTTGCGGATTGCCGTAAACCATGAGCTGGACAGCCTGGAAAAAGGGCTGCGGGCGGCATTGGATATTTTGAAACCGGGTGGGCGCGGGGTGGTGATCTCGTTTCACTCGTTGGAAGACCGTATCACCAAACAGATTTTCAGGGAATATGCCGTCGGATGCACCTGTCCGCGACATCTTCCTGTTTGCGTTTGCGGGCACACACCACAGGTCAGGATACTGACCGGCAGGCCGGTTATGGCAGGGGATGCTGAAATAACGGTCAACGCAAGGGCTCGCAGCGCCAAACTGAGAGCGGTAGAAAAATTATAAGGTCGGCGCACTTTGTAGTGCCGCTGGCAGTAATGGGGAAGGAGGCTGTTTATGGCTCAGACAAGAACAGAATATGGCAAGGTGGTAGCGCCCCGTCAGTTTGGCGGCATTGTGCTGGCACCATATCGCCTGGATATGTTCAGGTTTTTAATGATATGCATGATCCTGTTTACGGTTGTATCGGTGTTTCATGTCTGGTCGCGCTTCAAGCTGATCGATCTTAATCTTGAATTGTCAGCGGCCACCAGGCAGCTCAAGGAGGCGGAGCAGGAGCAAAAGCGTCTGAAACTGGAGGCGGCCCTGCTGAAAACCCCGTCGCGCATCGAAACCATTGCCAAACGGGATCTGGATATGACTCTGCCGAGCAAGCAGCAGGTGGTGTTGGTCAAGTAGGATGTTGTGCGGCGTAATGCTGTCAGCGTGATGGAGTGAGAGTGGCGCATCTGCCTTGCCTTGCGGGAGCTGAAGGTGATTTATGAAGGATGAACGGGAAAAATGGGCCAGAACCCGCATAATTCTTATCGGATCATTATTCGGCTTATTGTTTGTGGCGGTGATCTGCCAGGCTTTCCGCCTCCAGATACTGCAGCATGAACAGATGGCTGCCCGGGCAGAGAGGCAGCATCAGCGCACGGTGCCACTGACACCGGGACGTGGCAGTATCCAGGATGTCAACGGCAACAATCTGGCCGTGTCGTTGGAGATGGACTCATGTTATGCCGAGCCGCGTCATATTCAGGATATGGATGGCACTGCGGCGGTACTGGCTTCCTTCCTTGGCAGACCCAAACAGGAAATTCTCAAAAAGCTGAACTCCAACAAGAATTTTGTATGGCTGGAACGCAGGCTGCTGCCGGAAAAGGCCCAGCAGATCAAGAATCTGAAACTGCGGGGTGTGGGCTTTGTCGCTGAGACAAAGCGCTTTTATCCTAACCGTGAGATGGCGGCCCATGTGATCGGTTTTACAGGCCTGGATCCGGTGGGGTTGGAGGGGATCGAACGACGATATGACCAGGTGATCCTGGGCAACAGCGGCTATCTGGTTACGGAGCGGGATGCGCTGGGACGTGATGTCAATCTGAAAAAGACGGTGATCAAGGATGCGTCGCCTGGCAAAAACCTTGTACTGACCCTTGATATGAGCATCCAGCATATCGCTGAAAAAGAACTGTCAAAGGCAGTCACCTCCAGCGGTGCTAAACATGGCATCGCCCTGGTAATGGAGCCGCAAACGGGTCGGGTGCTGGCCATGGCCAATTATCCGGCCTTCAACCCCAATGTATATTCCGAATACAGCCAGTCCATTCTGCGTAACCGTGCGGTGGCAGACAGCTTTGAACCGGGATCGACCTTCAAGATCTTTCTGATGGCTGCAGCACTGGAACAGAAGGTGGTCAGGCCGGGGGACACAATAAACTGTGAAAACGGCAGATACAAGATTGCCGACCGGTACATCCATGATACCCACAAGTATGCGCGGCTGACGGTGTCGGATGTGCTCAAGTATTCCAGCAACATCGGTTCGGCCAAGATCGGCAGTCGACTGGGCGACGAACAGCTGTTCAGGTACCTGAGAGGTTTTGGATTCGGCGAGAAGACCGGCATTGACCTGCCAGCTGAATCAAGCGGCAGACTGCGCGACAAGCAGCGCTGGTACGGTGTGGATCTGGCCAATATCGCCTTTGGCCAGGGTGTGTCCACTTCTGCCATCCAGCTGGCCAATGCGGTCTCGGCAGTTGCCAACGGTGGAACCGTGATGAAGCCCTATGTGGTTGAGCGCATACTTGACGACAACGGTAAAGAGGTACAGCGTTTCGAACCGCAGCCGGTCAGACGGATCATCTCGGCTGCCACGGCTGCCACGGTTACCAGAATGATGGAAAGTGTTACAACCGATGGCGGCACTGGTCTCAATGCAGCACTGGATGGCTATCGGGTGGCTGGCAAGACCGGCACGGCCCAGAAGGCGGATCCGGTGACCCGGGGCTATTCTGCCACCAAGCGTACGGCGTCCTTTGTGGGGTTTGTGCCGGCAGAGCAACCCAGGCTGACTATTCTGGTGATTATCGACGAACCCAAGACCAGCCCCTATGGCGGTGTGGTGGCGGCCCCGGCCTTCAAGGCGATTGCATCCGGCGCGCTGGCCTATCTGAAACAGCCGCCCACGGTGGGAGCCGGCAAGGTCGGCAAGGTCAGCCCGGCTGCTGCCAAACCGGCACTGGCGTCTGCGGCAGTGACTGCCAGGGATGGTGTCAGCAGCGATATGGATGCCAGCGGCGGGGTCATGCCGGATTTTCGCGGTATGAGTATGCGCAGGGTCATGAAGGTGATGGAAAAGCAGAATCTGAACATCAGATTGATGGGCAGCGGGCGCGCAACAGAACAGTTTCCGCCGCCAGGCCACAGGATCAACGGAAAAGATGAAGTCTGGATCAGGTTTGCGCCTGCAGCTTGACCTGTAACCTGCCGACTGAGGCGGGTTGTGCCATTTCAGGAGCCATGATGAAACTCGCGGAGCTGATCGGTTCTAACACGGAATACAGTTTGAACGGGGATGGTGCTACGGCGATCACAGCGCTGACCTGTGACTCACGCAAAGTGACACCGGGCACGCTCTTTTTTGCCCTGCGCGGGGCTGCTGCCGATGGGCATGTCTATATTGCGGCCGCCATCAAGGCCGGAGCGGCGGCAGTGGTGCTTGAGGACGCGGATTATGCACCGGCCGGGACGACCTGGGTACAGGTCAGGGAGGGCAGGGCCGCCATGGCGGACATCTCGGCCCGTTTTTTCGGCAGCCCGACCACACAACTGCCGCTGATCGGCATTACCGGCACCAATGGTAAAACCACCACCACCTATCTGATCGAGTCAATCCTCTGTGCATCAGGGATTGAGCCGGCTGTGCTGGGCACGATCAGCTACCGCTTCGGTAACACCGTTCTGGAGGCCTCCCACACTACCCCCGAGTCAACCGAACTGCAGGCCGCCTTCCGTAGGCTGGTGGATGCGGGTGCCAGGGCCTTTGTGATGGAGGTTTCCTCCCACGCCCTGGAGCAGAAACGGGTTGACGGCTGCTGTTTTGATGTGGGCGTGTTCAGCAATCTGACTCGCGACCACCTGGATTACCACGGCACCATGGAGGATTATCTGGCGGCCAAACAGCGCCTGTTTGCGGAATTGCTCAGGCCGACCGCTGCCAAGCCGCACCGCCGTGCGGTTGTGAACCTGGATGACCAGTACGGCGCTGCCATTGCGGCCAGTGCTGCCTGCCCGGTGATCAGCTACGGGGTGGATCATCCGGCTGATGTGCATGTCCGGGACTGGCAACTGAGTGTGGACGGCATCAGCGGTACTCTGGTAACTCCGCAGGGGGAGATGGCGTTTGCATCGGGATTACTGGGGCGCTTCAATCTCTACAATATCCTGGCGGCCGCGTCTGCCTGTATTGCCCTGGGGGTAGCGCCCGAGGCGGTCAGGGTCGGCCTGAATGCGCCGGTCAGGGTGCCGGGCCGGATGGAGCGCGTGGAAAACAACCGTGGCGTGACCCTGCTGGTGGATTATGCCCATACCGGCGATGCGCTGCAGAATGTACTGACCACACTGCACGAGGTGGCGACCGGCCGTATTATCACCGTGTTCGGCTGCGGCGGTGACCGGGATAACGGCAAAAGGCCGATCATGGGCAACATTGCTGCCAAGATGAGCGATCTGGCGGTTGTGACCTCCGATAATCCGCGCAGTGAGGATCCGGCGCTGATCATGGAGCAGATCAAAAGCGGTATCGCAACGGGGCTCAGGGAGTACCGGCCTGAAGAACTGGCCTGCGGATTCAGCGGGAAAGGGTATGTGCTGGTTGAAAACCGGCGCGATGCAATCCGGCTGGCGATCCGTCTGTCTCAGCCGGGGGACATCGTGCTGCTGGCCGGCAAGGGGCATGAAGACTACCAGATTATCGGCACGGTCAAACACCATTTCGATGACCGCGAAGAGGCTGCCGAGGCCTTGAAAGAGGAATGCCAGCATGTTTTCCTGTGAGGAAATAGTCCGCATCACCAAAGGCAGGTTGTCGGGCAGTTTTGACGGCACTGTCAGCGGGGTTTCCACCGATTCCCGTTCAGTAACAGCCGATCAGCTGTTTGTGCCGTTAAAAGGTGAACGCTTCGACGGGCACGATTTTCTGGCCGCAGTGGCAGCGAAGGGGGTCAGGATAGCCCTGGCCGCCGCTAGTGAGATGCACAACCCGGCCTTGCAAGGGTTGCGGTCGATGTCGCTGGTCTTTGTGACCGATACGCTGCAGGCGCTGGGTGATCTGGCTGCCGCTTACAGGCGGCGTTTCCAGATCCCGGTGATCGGGATTACCGGCAGCAACGGCAAGACAACCACCAAGGAGATGCTGGCGGCCATCCTGGAGCAGGGTGAAGCGGGGCTTAAGACCCAGGGCAACCTGAACAACCTGATCGGACTGCCGCAGATGCTTTTCAAGCTGACCCCGTCCCACTACTGGGCTGTGCTGGAGATGGGCATGAGCGAGCCGGGTGAGATTGACCGGCTGGCAGAGATTGCTGCTCCTCGCACGGGTGTTGTGCTGAATGCCTTTCCGGCGCACCTGGAGAGCATGGGGACGGTAGAAGGCGTGGCGCGCGCCAAGGGTGAACTGCTTTTAAGGCTGCCCGCAGATGGCGCTGCCGTTGTTAATGCCGATGACCAGCTGATCGCCATGCAGCCCATGGCCGCAGGCACACGGCGCGTTACCTTTGGATTGGGGGCGGCGGATGTGACTGCCGGTCAAATCGAATCGCTGGGGGTCGATGGTCAGCGCATCCTGCTGCGACTGCCGGATGGGCAGCAGCAGGTGCATCTGAGCGCCTTTGGCAGACACAATGTCTACAATGCGTTGGCGGCCGCTGCAGCGGCCTGGTCGATCGGTATCTCCCTGGAGCAGATCAGCAAGGGGCTTGAAGCGTTTCGCCCATATGACAAGCGCTTCAGGCTGGAACGGGCGGGAGAGTTGTTGCTGATCGATGACAGCTACAACGCCAATCCGGCCTCCATGTCGGCTGCTCTGGAGACCCTGGCCGGGATCAAGGGCGGGCGGCGGGCCTATGTGGCGCTGGGGGACATGCTGGAGCTTGGCTCGGATCAGGTCGAGCTGCATCGCAGGCTGGGAGCACAGGCCGCCAGGGTGGCCGACCGGCTCTATCTGTGCGGGCCACTGGCAGCCCATGCCGCCGAAGCTGCGCGCCTGGCCGGTATGGATGCCGATGCGATCATCTGCACCAGCCAGCATGACGAGATTGTGGTGGATATGGTTGCCCGTGCAGAGGCGGGGGACTTCATCCTGGTCAAGGGATCACGCGGCATGCATATGGAAATGGTGTCAGAAGGTATTCGCTGCGCAATGAAGTAGAGGGGTTTGAGCCCCCAGATTAAATCGGAGAGCTGGCATGCTATATCACATTTTTTATCCACTGGCCTCAGACATCAAGCTCTTCAATATCTTCAAGTATCTGACCTTTCGTACCATCTATGCCATGATCACCGCCCTGGTCGTCTGCTTCATCCTCGGTCCGTGGATCATCCGCATGCTGGAAAAGCTGCAGGCCCGGCAGGTCATTCGTACCGATGGTCCGGAATCCCACCTGCAGAAACAGGGCACACCCACCATGGGCGGCGTGATGATCCTGGCTGCCATAGTATTGCCAACACTGCTGTGGGCCGATCTAGCCAACCGGTTTGTCTGGATCGCCCTGTTTATCACCGTCGGATATGGCCTGATCGGATTTGTGGACGACTACAAGAAGGTGGTGGAGAAAAACACCAAGGGGCTTTCGGCGCGCCAGAAGATGTTCTGGCAGATGCTCTTGGCTGCTTGCGTCGGTCTGCTGCTGTTCAATATGCCCGGATACAACATGCAACTGTATGTGCCGTTTTTCAAAAACGTCCACCCCGACCTTTCCTTCTGGTACATACCGTTTGCCATGCTGGTGATTGTTGGCGCCAGCAATGCCGTCAACCTGACGGACGGACTGGACGGGCTGGCCATTGGACCGGTCACCATCAATGCGGCCACCTACCTGTTGTTCAGCTACATCGCCGGGCATGCCACCTTGTCGGCGTACCTTCAGATTCCGCGCGTTGTCGGCGCTGGAGAACTGGCGGTGCTGTGCGGCGCCATGGTGGGCGCCGGACTGGGTTTTCTCTGGTTCAACTCCTACCCGGCCGAGGTGTTCATGGGTGACGTGGGCTCGCTGCCGCTGGGCGGCACCCTGGGCACGATCGCCGTGCTGACCAAACAGGAGATCCTGCTGGTGATCGTGGGTGGGGTGTTTGTGGTCGAAGCGTTGTCGGTCATCTTTCAGGTCGGGTCATACAAGTATCGCGGCAAGCGTTTGTTTCGCATGGCGCCGATCCATCACCACTTCGAACTGAAGGGCGTGGCTGAACCGAAGATCATCGTCCGCTTCTGGATCATCACGATCATACTGGCTCTGGTGGCCATATCCACCTTGAAGATGCGCTAAAGTGTTCTTCGTTCAAGAGAGTTTGAGATATCACGCAAAAAGGTTGTCTGCATGGAACTGAAAAACAAGAACATAGTGGTGATGGGGCTGGCCCGGACCGGTGTTTCGGTGGCACGTTTTCTGGCCGGCCGGGGTGCGCGGGTCATCGCGACCGATATGCGCGCTGCCGCGGATCTGGCCGGGGTGCAGGAACAGCTGCGGGGCTGTGACATACGCTGGCGGTTGGGTGGCCATGAAGTGTCCGACTTTCTGAACAGCGAACTGATCGTGGCCTCGCCCGGTGTGCCGATGGACCATCCTCTGCTGGTGCAGGCCAGGGCCGCGGGCAGGGAGATCGTCAGCGAGATCGAACTGGCCGCGCGGTTTATTGCCGCGCCGCTGGCAGCCATCACCGGCACCAATGGCAAGACAACCACGACCACGCTGCTGGGGGAGATGCTCAAGGCCAACGGATTCAGCACCTTTGTGGGTGGCAACATCGGCAATCCCCTGATTGAACTGGTCGAGTCCGGAGAGCAGGTGGAAAGGGTCGCGGTTGAGATCAGCTCATTCCAGATGGAATGGATCAGCACCTTCCGGCCGCGGGTAGCAGCGCTGCTCAATCTGAGCGAAGATCACCTGGACCGCTACGCTACCTACCAGGATTACATCGATGCCAAACTGCGCATATTTGAAAACCAGACCGGGGAGGATTTTGCCGTAGTCAACCGGGATGATGCCCTGGTGTGGCAGCATGCCCAAAAGCTAAAAGCCTGCCTGTTTCCCTTCAGCCGCAAACAGGAGCTGAACGAGGGGATCTTTTCCCGTGCCGGCGAGATCGTTTTCCGTCATGCGGGCGAGGAGTTCCGATTCACGACCGGCAATTTCCGGTTGAAGGGTGTGCACAACCTGGAAAACATCATGGCGGCCATGGCTGCTGCCCTGCTGCTGGGCTGTCGTCCGGCGGAAACCGTGGCGGCGGTTGAGTCATTTGGCGCGCTGCATCATCGTATGGAGTTTGTGCGCGAGGTAAACGGTGTCGGTTATTACGAGGACAGCAAAGCAACCAATGTGGGCAGCGTGGAAAAGGCGTTGGAGAGTTTCGACGATATCACGTTGATTGCAGGCGGCAAGGACAAGGGCGGATCATATGCACCGCTGGCGGAACTGGTGCAGGAGCGGGTGCGCCATCTGATCCTGATCGGCGAGGCGGCTGAACGGATGCAGGCGGAACTGGGCGGCCTGACCGATACCCGCAGGGCGGAGACACTGGAGGCAGCAGTGGAACTGGCGGCACGGGTTACAGCCCCTGGTGGCACGGTACTCATGTCACCGGCCTGCTCCAGTTTTGACATGTTCCGCGATTATGAGGAACGGGCTGAGAGATTTATTGCAGCAGTAAAAGCATTATAGGGGCGATCGTTGTGATTACCCGGAAACGCCGGAATTCGAAGCCATGAAACTGAACTTCATCAATATCAAGAAGCTGGAAGAATATGACCTGATCATCATGCTGATGGCGATTGCCCTGACATGTTTCGGGGTGGTGATGGTCTATTCCGCTTCATCGGTGATGGCAGACAAGCGTTTCAGCGACGGCTTCTTTTTTCTCAAGCGCCAGGGGCTATTTGCCATCATGGGTTTTGCCGTCATGCTTGTGGTAATGTGCATTGATTACCACCTTTGGAGACGCATGGCAGTGCCGGCCCTGCTGCTCTGTCTGGCCCTTCTGATACTGGTGCTGATACCGGGGATTGGCGGCAAGGCCGGTGGCTCCTCGCGCTGGCTTAAACTGCCCGGTTTCAACCTGCAACCTTCCGAGATGGCCAAACTGGCGCTGATCATGTACATGGCCTATTCGCTGGATAAAAAGGCTGACAAGGTCAAACAATTTGCCTCAGGTATTGTGCCCTACATGATTGTGCTGGCGGTGCTGATCGGCTGTCTGGCGCTGCAGCCTGATCTGGGCGGCGCCCTGACGCTGGTAGCGGTGGCATTCATCATGCTGTTTGCCGCCGGCACGCGGCTGTCCCACATTCTGTCTATGGTGCTTCTGGCCCTGCCGCTATTGATGTACAAGCTGAGCCGCGGCTATCACAAGGGCCGCATGGATGCCTGGGCAGACCCTTGGAGCGATCCGGGCGGCAAAGGATTTCAGATCATCCAGTCCTGGCTGGCACTGGGCACGGGCGGTGTGTTCGGCAATGGCCTTGGGGAGGGAAAACAGAAGCTCTTCTACCTGCCCGAGGCACATACGGATTTCATTCTGGCGGTGATCGGCGAAGAGCTGGGTTTTATCGGCGTGGCGCTGGTGACGGCCATGTTCTTCCTGCTGGTGCAACGCGCCATGCGCATCGCCGTGGCGGCGCCGGACAATTTCGGCCGCTACCTGGCCCTGGGTATTGCGGTACTGTTCGGTATCGAGGCCACTGTCAACATGGGGGTGGTCACCGGGCTGTTTCCCACCAAGGGACTGGCGCTGCCGTTTGTCAGCTACGGCGGCAGTTCGCTGCTGATCAGCCTGTTTGCGGTCGGCATACTGCTGAATATCTCCTCCGGACTGAAGATCGAGCCGATCAGGCTCAAGGAGGGGCAATGAGGCTGATTATTGCCGGCGGCGGCACCGGCGGACATCTGTTTCCCGGCATAGCGGTGGCCGAGGAATTTCTGGCGCGTGATCCGTACAACCAGGTCCTGTTCGTCGGCACGGTCAACGGAATCGAGGCCCGAGTCGTTCCGGCCGCCGGTTACGGGCTGGAGCTGATCTCGGCCGCCGGCATCCGTGGCAAGGGGCTGGTCAGCCAGGCGCAGGGCGCGCTGATGATGGTGAAAGGCTTCTGGCAGTCCCGGCGTATTATAAAGAATTTCCGGCCCGACATGGTGCTGGGGGTGGGCGGTTATGCCTCCCTGCCCATGCTGATGGCGGCGCGCCAGATGGAGGTTCCCTGTTTCATCCACGAACAGAACGCCATACCGGGCAAGACCAACCGCTTGTTGTCACGCATGGCCACGCTGGTGTTTGTGACGGTGGCAGAGTCGGTCGCATATTTCGGTGGTGTCCAGACGCTGTTGACCGGCAATCCCCTCCGGCGGCAGATACTTAATAATCAGGGACACGGGTTGCAGGACGCGGGACCCGCAAAGGATGTTGACGGTCAACGGACTCCGGATAACGGACAGCGGTTTCATCTGTTGGTCTTTGGCGGCAGTCAGGGGGCCCGTGCCATCAACAACGCCATGACGGAGGCCCTGCCCTTTCTGAAGCAGGCCGATATCGGGATCGCCATCACGCACCAGACCGGTGCCAAAGAGGCGGATCAAGTCAGCCAGCGCTATCAGCAGCAGGGAGTTCCGGCGACGGTGACAGCATTCATCGATGATATGGCGGCCGCCTACCGGCAGGCCGATCTGGTGATCTGCCGGGCCGGTGCAACGACAATCGCCGAATTGACCGCCTGTGCCAAGGCGGCCCTGTTCATACCCTTTCCCCATGCCGTTGACGACCACCAGCGGCTGAACGCGGAGGCGCTGGTCAAAAACGGAGCCGGATTCATGCTGCTGGAGCGCGATCTGAGTGGAGTGGTGCTGGCAGAGACCATCATCAGACTTGCCGCAGACAGGGCGCTGCTGCAGAAAACCGGTGAATTGGCCTTTGGCATGGCCCGGCCGGATGCGGCAAAAATAATCGTGGATGCAATGACGGGCCTTGAAAACAGGCGTTCTGCTCACCCTGCCAACTGAGGCAAAAGGGGTTAATCATGTACGGAAAAATTGAAAAGATTCATTTTGTCGGTATAGGCGGCATCGGCATGAGCGGGATTGCCGAGGTGCTCCTGAATCTGGGCTACAAGGTCTCCGGATCAGACCTGCGCAGCTCCGACACGACTGAGCGGCTGGCCTCCATCGGCGGAGAGATTTTCATCGGACACGCTGCCGGCAATATCAATAGCGCCGATGTGGTGGTAATCTCTTCGGCGGTACATGAGGACAACCCGGAGGTGGTCGAGGCCAAGCGCCTGCATGTGCCGGTCATACCCAGGGCGGAGATGCTGTCAGAGCTGATGCGCATGAAATACGGCATTGCCATTGCCGGCACCCACGGCAAGACGACGACAACCTCCATGGCCGCTTCAATCCTGGGCCATGCCGGCATCGACCCGACCATCGTGATCGGCGGCAAGCTGAACGCGATCGGCACCAATGCCAGGCTGGGACAGGGTAAGTTTCTGGTGGCCGAGGCGGATGAATCGGACGGATCATTTCTGGTGCTGTCACCGACCATCGCCGTGGTGACCAATATCGATGCCGACCACCTGGATCACTACCAGGGCGGGATCGGGGAGATCAAGGACACCTTTGTTGAATTCATCAACAAGGTGCCGTTCTACGGCCTGACGGTGCTCTGTCTGGATGACAGGAACATCCGCGAGATCCTGCCGCGGGTAAAGAAACGCTATATCACCTATGGTCTCTCCTCCCAGGCGGACATCCGCGCCACCCATATCAGGCACGACGGCTTCCAGACGACCTTTATGGCCCATTACAAGGGCTATCGACTGGGCGAAATCTCCTTTCCCATGCCCGGTCCCCACAATGTGCTTAACGCCATGGCCTGCATCGGGGTGGCACTGGAGCTGGATGTGCCATTCAGTCTGATCCAGGAAGGTTTTGCCCGATTTGGTGGTGTGGGGCGCCGTTTTACGGTCAAGGGGGAGCCGCAGGGCATTATGGTGGTGGACGACTACGGCCACCACCCGGCCGAGATCAGGGCAACGCTTGCTGCAGCCCGACAGGGCTGGCCGGAACGCCGTATTGTGGCGGCCTTTCAGCCGCACCGCTATACGCGCACACATGAGCTGTTCGATGAGTTTGTAACCGCCTTTTATGATGCCGACCTGCTGGTGCTGACGGATGTCTACGCTGCCGGCGAACAGCCGATTGAAGGGGCTACGGCCGAGCGGATTACGGCGGAGCTACAGCGCCATGGCCAGAAGAATGTCAGTTATGTCGCCGAACGGGAACTGATACCGGAATACCTGGCCGGTGTTGTCCGCGAGGGGGATATCGTCATCACCCTGGGCGCCGGCAATATCTGGCAGCAGGGTGAGGCGCTGGTTAAATTGCTGGAGGCCCAGTCCTGAACGGGCAATTGCAGAACATACGCGGACGGGTGCTGTTTGATGAGCCGATGAGCAGGCATACGTCGCTCAAGGTGGGCGGACCGGCTGACATCTATGCCGTGCCGGAGGACGTCGAGGATCTCAAATATCTGCTGGCCTGGCTGGAAAGCCGGCAGACCGCCTGGATGACCGTCGGTCGCGGCTACAACCTGCTGGTGCGGGACAAGGGGGTGCGTGGCGCGGTCATATCCCTGGAGTACTTCAACCACATCAGCGACATGGGCGGCGGACTGGTCCGGGCCGAGGCCGGGGCGGACAACCTGTCGGTCGTGCGTTTCGCCCAGACGCTGGGCTTGGGGGGCATCGGCTTCATGTCCGGTATACCCGGCACAGTCGGCGGTGCGATCAGGATGAATGCGGGTGCCTATGGCAGCGGCATTCTTGAAAAGACAGACGCCTTGACCATGCTCAGAAACGGGGTGCTGGACAGGCTCCCGCTGGAGCAGCTGGACTACGGTTATCGTCGCCTTGCGCTGCAGCCGGGTGACATCGTTCTGGCGGCAGATTTCAGGCTGGAGCAACGCAGCGCGGAAGAGACCGAACAGGAGATTCGCAAGGATCTGGAACTGCGCCGATCCAAGCATAATGTGGGTCTGCCCAGCGCCGGCTCGTTCTTTAAAAACCCGGCCGGCCAGGCTGCCTGGCGGCTGATCGACATGGCCGGTTTGCGCGGCGTGCGGGTGGGAGGCGCCCAGGTTTCAGAGGTGCACAGCAATTTCCTGGTCAACTGCGGTGGCGCTACGGCGGCAGATTTTCTGGCATTGTCGGCGCTGGTGAAACAGCGGGTGAACGAGTGCAGTGGGGTACAGTTGGAAGAGGAAGTGCAGATCGTGGGTGAGGAGTGACCATGTCGACGATAAAGGACAGAAGGGTGGCCGTGCTGATGGGCGGCATGTCGGCCGAGCGCGAGGTTTCGCTGAAGAGCGGCCGGGCGGTGTGCCAGGCGCTGCAGGAACGGGGCTATCAGGCGGTGGCCGTTGACGTGGGGCATGACCTGGCCCAGGTGCTGGAGCGTGAAAAGATCGATGCGGCTTTTGTGGCCCTGCATGGCCGATATGGTGAGGATGGCTGCGTGCAGGGGCTGCTGGAGCTGATGCAGATACCCTATAGCGGTTCGGGCGTGCTGGCCAGCGCGCTGGCCATGCACAAGCTGTACAGCAAGCAGACCTTTGGCGCCTGCGGCATTCTGACGGCACCGTTTTGCTGCTTCAGGCGCGGTGAAGCGGTTTTGCTGCAGGGATTGCCATTCGGGCTGCCGGTGGTGGTCAAGCCGGTGCAGGAGGGTTCCTCGGTCGGCGTATCCATCGTCAGGCAGGAGTCCGATCTGGCGGCAGCCGTGGCGGAGGCGTTTGCCCACGACGACGAGATCCTGGTGGAACAGTTTATCAAGGGGCGTGAGGTACAGGTTGGCATACTGGACAACAAGGCGATCGGCGCCATAGAGATCGTGCCCAAGAATGAATTCTATGATTTTGAGGCCAAATACACCGATGGCATGGCGGAACATATCTTTCCGGCCAGGCTGGAGCCCGGCCTGTATCAAAAGGCACAGCAGATCGGTCTGGACGCCCACCGCGCACTGGGTTGCAGCGGCTACAGCCGGGTGGACCTGCTGGTCACAGAATCCGGTGACTGTTATGTGCTGGAAGTCAATACGTTGCCGGGCATGACCGCCTTGAGTCTGCTGCCTGAAATTGCAGCCAAGGGGGCTGGCCTTTCTTTCGGTGAACTGGTGGAGCGGATCATGGAATCCGCAACGCTCAAGGTCAAGGCGGGCTGACGCGCATGAGGGATTTTGCCGCGACAAGGTTTCAGGGTAAAAAGGTGGCCGCCAACCGGGTCAAGGTCAAGCGTGAACCGATCAATTTTGGCAAATACCTGCGCCCGCTGCTGCGAGTTGCGCCGTGGGCCGGGCTGGGGGCGCTGCTGATCGGGGCCGGGGTGTTGGGCTGGCGGGCCGTCACCAGCGTTACGCTGTTCAAGCTGAAGCAGATCGAGGTTTCCAGTGCAAAGCGGC
>Ga0116183_1002377_pt1 | contig 20343 bp, 16 predicted proteins | sample AD_UKC078_MetaG_FD_89753 | JGI IMG/M metagenome (GOLD analysis project Ga0116183, IMG submission 89753) | Active sludge microbial communities of municipal wastewater-treating anaerobic digesters from USA - AD_UKC078_MetaG | ecosystem: Engineered > Bioreactor > Anaerobic > Digestate | place: USA... | reverse complement strand
TCTGCCCGCTGGAGTCGATGGCCGGGTACCAGCCGTCGGCGAGGTTGAGGGTGCCCACGGCGTCCCAGACCCGGGCATCGACGGGGAACCCGAAGGAGAACCCGACCCCACGGTCGCGGCAGGCCTGGGCGAACTTGTGGGTGGCCCCGGCCGAGTCGCAGCGCACCACCACCGCCGGCCCACCGTAGGCATCAGGGGTGGGACGCCACTCGGCGGGCAGCGAGGCCAGCGCCTGCTCGAGGACGCTGATGTGGTCGGCGGCGGTGTTGGATCCGGCGTTGCCAGCCCGCAGCAGACCGGCCAGGGCTTCCCCGCCGGCGATTTCGGGGCGGTCCAGGAACGCTAGCAGCGGGTGATGGCCGAAGGACTTCTTCCACGTCGGCGCCGCTTGGGCCTTGTTGTCGGAATGGTCGATGACCAGCGTCGCATCGAGGTCGATATAGAGCGGCCGACCGGCGGGCGGGGCCGCTCCGGCGGCCCAGGCCGCGGCCCGCGCCGACGCGCGGGCGCCGCGGATCTTCGGCAGGTGGGCGGCGTCGATGCGCTGGTCAACCAGCCGCCACATCGTCGTTGTGGAGGCCTTCGCCCCGAACACGTGCTCGCGGTCCCCGCACAACTGCCCGACGGCGTCGATACAGTCCGCCCCGTCAGCGATAGCGGCGGCCAGATCGGCGAACACCGCGCCCGGGGCGTAGGTCCACGGCCCTTTGTAGGTATCGGCCAACACGGCCGTGACCTGCTCAGACAGCCCGGTCGCATCTGCCAACTCGCGCAGTAACCCCATCCCGGCGTGCGACACCACCCCACGGCCGTCCGCCGAGACTTTCACCCGCTGCGCTGCCGCGATACTCTTCACCTGCGAGGTGCCTTCCTGCTGGACGACCGAACCCTAGACAAGTCCGATTATCCGTTGCAGGACAGGCACTTTCGCTTATCAACACCCCGCTACATCGGCATTCCGCGAAAAATCTGGGTTAGCCTCCGATCACAACCCTGACGTCGAGTTCGCGAACGTAGGGTGAGCGGCATGGAACAGCCCGCCGAGATCGACTTCCACTTCGATGTCATGTGCCCGTACGCCTATCAGACGTCGCGCTGGATCCGCGAGGTCGCCGATCTGACCGGGTTGCAGGTGAACTGGCGGTTCTTCAGCCTCGAGGAGATCAACCGCCGCGAAGGCAAGAGACACCCGTGGGAGCGGGAGTGGTCCTACGGGTGGTCGATGATGCGTATCGGTGCGTTGCTGCGCCGTCAGTCGATGGCCGCCGTCGACGCCTGGTACGAGCGGTCGGCGCGGGCACTGCACGTCGAGGGGCATAAGCCGCACGAGAAGGCCGTCGCCCGCCACCTGATCGCCGAGATCGGCTTCGACCCGGGAATCGTCGACGCGGCGATCGCCGACCCCAGCACCGGGGACGAGGTGCTGGCCGATCACCAGCGCGTCATCGCCGCCGGCGGCTATGGCGTGCCGACGCTGTTCTTCCCGGATGGGCAGTGCCTGTTCGGGCCGGTGCTGATCGACCCGCCCACCGGGGCAGCCGCCGTGCGACTCTGGGAGGCGGTGCTGGCCTGGACGGAGTTCCCGCACCTCTATGAACTGCAGCGGCCGAAGACACCCACCGACGAGCGGGCCATCACCGAGACGTTCCGGCCGTACCTCGAGGCCCGCGACTGGGTGTCGATCAACCGGGGCGAGGTCATCACCTTCCCATCACCCCCCATCACCCCCGTCGAGTGAGGAACCTCGCAGACAAAGTTCGAGTAACCCCCTGCAGGATTCCTCACTCGACGGAGGTTAATCAGGCGGGGGCGGCGGTGCCGGGGCGCCGGCCGGCGGTGCGATCTTCGGATAGCTGCGGCCCCCGGTAACCGCCGGGGCCGCGTCGGCGGCGGCGGGGCGCTGCCGACCCGGCGCCGGATCCCAATCGGTGTCGACCAGCTTGCGCTGCACCGCGACCGCGAGAGCCAGCAGGCCGGCTCCGATCAGCAGCATGGCCACCACACCCCACACCGAACCCAGCTTGGCGGCGTTGCCGAGAAGGATTCCGTACCAGCCGAAGTCGGCGTCGCCGAAGGTGGTGTTCTCCGAACCGAAGGAGCCCAGCACCTGCACCAGCAGGGCAGGCAGGAAAGTGATCAGCAGACCGTTGACGAAGCCGCCGGCCACCGCACCGCGCCGCCCGCCGGTGGCGTTGCCGTACACCCCGGCGGCGCCGCCGGTGAAGAAGTGCGGCACCAATCCGGGGAGCACCAGCACCAGCCCGAATGCCGGGCCCAGCCAGAGCGACAGCACGGCCAGTCCGATCAGCCCGCCGACGAAACTCGACACGAAGCCGATCAGGACGGCGTTCTGCGCGTAGGGGAAGACGATGGGGGCATCGAGGGCGGGCACCGCGCCGGGCACCAGTCGTTCGGCGATGCCCTGGAAGGCCGGAACCAGTTCGCCGAGGATGGTCCGCACCCCGAACAGGATCACCGCCACCGCCACCCCGAAACTCAGGCCCTGGGTGACGCCCATCATCAGGTAGTTGCCGACTCCGGTGGCCGCACCGGCACCGGACTCGTCGGCGAACGCCTGGAACGCGGTGTCCCCGCCGGCCTTGACCAGGTAGATCAACCCGACGGCGGTGTACATCAGCACCATCGACAGCGCGGTCGCCACCATCGAGTCGCGCAGGAAGCGCAGCGACTCGGGCAGTTTAAGGTCCTCGGTGGACCGACTCCGGGCACCGCCGGCGAACCGCCCGGTGACCCCGGCGGCGATGTAGCCCAGCGTGCCGAAATGCCCGATCGCGATGCTGTCGTCGCCGGTGATCCGTTTCGTCCACGGTTGGGAGATGGCGGGCAGTGCCACCATCACCACCCCCAGCAGCGCACCACCGAGGATCACCACCGTGGTGCCCGGCAGGCCGGCACTGGCCAGCACGATGGTCAGCATGGTCGCCATGAACAGCGTGTGATGGCCGGTGAGGAACACGTAGTGCAGTGGGGTGAACCTGGCTAGCAGCAGGCTGATGGCGAAACCGAGGATCATCAGCCAGGCCACCTGCGCGCCGAACTGCTTCTGGGCTATCCCGACGATCGCTTCGTTGGTGGGCACCACCCCCTGGGTACCGGCCGCCCCCATGATCATCACGCCCAGTGGCCGCAGCGAGGCCACCACCAGGGCGGCGCCCGCGCCGATCAGCAGAAAGCCGAGGGTCGCCTTGAGCGCTCCGCCGATCACCTGGCCGGCAGACTTGCGCAGGGCGATCAGACCGACGGCGGTGATGATGCCGATGAGATAGGCCGGGACGGCGAGAATCTCGTTGACGACGAACTCGGCTATGGCGACAAGCCAATTCATCGGATCCCCTTCAGATGGCGTAGGAGTCGCGCAGGGCTGCGTCGACCTCGCGGGTGGAGGTGAAGTTCTCGATCACCGTGACCGGCACCCCGACGTCGCCGAGGGTCTTGGCGATCTCACCGGAGGTCATGATCAGGTCGGCCTCCTTGGCCCGGCCCTTCGCCGAGATGGTGTCGGTGGCCTCGACGGTGATGAACGGCGCCCACCCCCAGGTGCCGAGCACCTGCTCAAGGGTGTTCTTCAGAAACAGGCTGGTGCCCAACCCGTTTCCGCACACCGTCAGGATCAGGTTGGTGTTGCGGGTGGCACCGGCAGCGGGGGCCGCCGCTGCCGTCGCACCGCCCAGCACCGCCAGGACGTCGGCGGGCCGCGTCGCCTCGTCCAGCGCGGCCCGCGCGGCGGGGTTGCCCACCACCTTCGCCAGCTGCGCCATCGCGGTGGCGTGCGCACCGTCATCGGTGGCGGCCAGTGCCACCACCAGGGTGACCGGGTCATTGGTCTTGTGCCCGAACGCAACCGGTTCGGCCAGCCGGACCCAGGACATGCCGGTGCGGTGCACCGCCGGCGACGGGCGTGCGTGGGCGAAAGCGAATCCCGGCGCCACCACGATGTAGGGGCCGTTCGTCTCGACGTTGTCGATCATCGACCCGGTGTAGGCCGGGCCGGCGATACCGGCCCGCTCCAGCAGCCCGCCGGCGGCCTGCACCGCCTCCTCCCAGGTGTCCGCGGGCACGTCGAGTGCGATGCAGTCCTCGGTGAGAAGCCCTGTCAGACCAGACATGGGCCGGACCCTAACACTGCACTAACCGGAGCACCCCGGTGCGACATTGCCTCGCCGCCGTCCGCACGGCAAAGTTGGAGGCCCCGTTCAAAGAGACCCTGCGTTCAAAGAGACCCTGCGTTCAAAGGGACCCTGCGTTCAAAGAGACCCTGCGTTCAAAGGACACCGTGATCCGTGAAGCTCCATCGATCCACAACCACTGACCTCGCAACGAGCCGGGGAACATCCGGATACGCCCGCTGTGTGGGTCGGGTGGGTGCGCTGGCGGTGGCACTGGGCGTGGGCTCGATGGTCGCCGCGATGCCGTCGGCGTTGGCCGATTCCCCCCGATCGGATCGCCCGGGTGGATCGGCCGAGGGGAGCGGGAGGACCACGGGGTCGCCCGGGTCAGCCCGGTCAACGCCGCCGCCGACGGGGGCCCGGGGCGTCGCGCGGGGTTCGGCGAGGGTCAACCGGCCGGTGATTGCCGCGGCCGCGCAGGCAACGGTGCCGGGCACTGTGGTGAGTCTGGACCTCGAGGCGTCGTCCCGCTCGGTCACCGGAGACGGTGACGACAGCCGCGGGGCGGACGCACTGATGTGGGGGGTCGCGGCGGCGACCAGCCGCGGGTGGCGCGGCACCTCGCGGCCGACCACCGTCGCGGAGGTTGCCCCCAGCACAGGGCAGGTGGGACCCGCGCCATCCGGCCCCATGCGATCCTTGGCCGCCGCGACGGCTTCCCAACTCGGGGGCTTCACCTTGCCGGTGGGCCCGGTGCGGGCGGCGATTTTCGCCGCGCAGGCCTACATCTACGGCTATCCGCTGCTGGCGGTGCAGCGCGTCCAGGCACTGCTGGGGCCGTTGAACACGCTGAACCTGAACACCAGTTTCGCCAATCCGGATGCCGAGCCGTTCTGGAAGGCGATCGGCGGCGGAACCCGCCCGAACGTCAACGTGCTCTACTCGCTGGCCTCGCTCGATCTGAGCAACGGTCCGGTCGTGTTGTCCGTGCCGGATATGGGCGAGCGCTACTACAGCTTCCAGCTGACCGATCCGTACACCAACGTCGACAACTACATCTCGTCGAACCCCACCCCGGAGAATCCGATCGGGGGCCAAGGGCCGGGTACCTACGCCATCACCTGGATCGGCAATCAGGTCGATGTCCCGGGGGCACAGACCGTGCTCGTCGACTATCCCAGCGAGTTGCTTCTCGGGCGGGTTGAGGCCACCCCGGAAGACCAGCAGCAGGTCGTCGATCTCATGTATCAGTGGACATTGACGCCGACCGGCGCGACGTCGGTGAACAACGCCGTCATTCCCTCTGCGTACCTGTCGCCGATCTCCGTGCTCAACGCCATCAGCACCGCGATCACCCAGAACTCGCCGTACCCGCCGGAGCAGGATGCCGCGACCCTGGCCACGCTGGCCAAGATCGGGGTCGGTCCGGACCCCGCCGACCCCACAACGGCGCTGAAGGTCTCCGATCGTCTCGGACCCCTGTCGCAACTGGCCGCCGCGCTCGCGGTCCAGGTGACCGCGATGCTGCTGCCGCCGCTGACTGACACGATTCAGATGTTGTCGGCCATCCAGCATCGCGGCTGGGCCGTCACCCGGCCTGAGATCGGCGACTTCGGGACCAATTACCTCTACCGCGCCGGGGTCGCCTATGTGGGCCTGGTGGCCAACACCCCGGATCAGGCCCTCTACTACCCGGGTCTGCTGGACGCCACCTACCTGCCGCTGAACGGCAACAGGTCCTATCTCGTGCACTTCGCGCCCGGGCAGGCGCCCCCGACCGACGAGGGGGGGTTCTGGTCACTGACGGTCTACAACAGTGCCGGTCAGCTGGTGAACTCGACCGCACCGAACGTATACAGCAACGGGCCCTTGGTGATTCGGCCGGACGGCTCGATCGATGTCGTCCTCTCGCAGCAGAGCCCGGATGATGCCGGGGCGAACTGGCTGCAGGTACCCGCCGGCGATTTCAGCGTCTATCTGCGGATCTACGCTCCAGAGCCGGCGGCGTTCGAGGGGAGTTGGCTCCCGCCCGCCATCGAACGTACCAGCAGCATTTGGTAAGCATCGATCCACGGATCGTCACCTGCCCGCAGTCTTCAGCGAGCGGCGTCTTCCCCGCGCGATGGCGTCATGCTCCGCCTGTGACCAATGGCGCCTGGGTACCCAGTGCCCGGACTACCTGACGAGTCACTGTGGGAACCAGCAGTGGTGCGGTCAGTGCCGGCAGGAGCTGCGACGGGGGAGCTGTTGCGGACACTGCGCGGGCGCACGCTGCGAGTATGTCGATCGTCAGGGTCGCGGTGCGGTGCCGGCATAGGGCAGTGAGCAAGCCAGGCAGTATGAGAGCGACGTGCTCAAACGGCTCGCAGGGCGGTGCCAGGGTGCGCGCGGATATCGCACTGGGGGGTGCGGTGCCGGCCAGGTCGATCAGGACGTCATGGTGGGAGGTGCTCTGCTGTGGCGATGGCTGGCCGTGCTCGTGTCCGCTCACGATCGTGACCGTCGCGATTCCTGCGCTGCGTAGTACTGGTCGAAGGCGTGGCAGGACCTCGGGGCTCTTCAGCGCGATTCGTCCCTGTGGCAGTCGGATGCTGTGACGGCGCAGAGTGGTGATCGCTGCGGCCGCCAGCACCGCGGTGACGAGGTCGGACTCGCTGATCACCACCGGTGCGTTCAGGCTGGCCGCTTTGAGCTGCGTACACGCCGCTTCCGCGGGTTGCATCCCGCTGATGAACACGGCCGCTACGCGTTTGGGCAGCACTGAGATTCGCGTGGCCGCTTCATTGGCACCGGATTCGGCGAGGAGCAGGCTTGCCGCTCGTAGTGGGGTGCGACTGCGTATGAGGGCGACGTAATCTTCGGCGCCTTCGGCCTTAACCCGTGCCCGCTCGGTCACGCTCTCCGTTGTGGTGATTCGCCGGATTGCCGTGAAGCCGAGTATCGCAACATCGAGATCGGTCAAATCGGCTGTGGCGGAATGTCTCTGACCTTCAACCACACGTCTGCCCTTCGTTGGCATCTACGCGTCTCCGTGCGATTTCGTCGATTCGATCCGCGTCGCGGAACGCCGCGATGCGGCATCCTGTGCATGCCGTCGGGCAGTGGCATGGCGGGCTTTGAGATTTCCGAGTTCTTGTCGCAGGGTGTCAGGCAGCTTGTTGCCTCCGATGGTGGCGTACCAGAATTCGATGGATTCGATCTCACTTGCCCACTCGACAGGGTCGACTTTCAGGGCTGTATGCAGGCTTTGCTCGTCGTAATGGGAGCGATCCAGTCCGTCGAGATCCAGATCGTCGAGATAGGGCACGTCTCCGATGGGTGTCCTGAGCGCGTCAACAGTGCCTTCGACGCGCTGCAACGCCCATTTCAGAACGCGGATGTTGTCGCCGAATCCGGGCCAGAGGAACTTCCCGTCGTGGCCGCGGCGGAACCAGTTGACGTAGAAGATCTTCGGCAGCAGGTCCGGGTTCGCCCTCGCCCCGAGGTCCAGCCAGTGCTGGAAGTAGTCCCCCACGTGGTAGCCCAGGAACGGCAGCATCGCCATGGGGTCGCGGCGCACCACGCCGACCGCGCCGGTGGCGGCGGCGGTGGTTTCCGAGGACAGTGTCGACCCCAGGAACACCCCGTGCTGCCAGTTGAAGGACTGGGTTACCAAGGGAACGGTGTTGGCTCGGCGGCCACCGAAGAAGATCGCCGAGATTGGAACCCCTGCGGGATCGTTCCATTCCGGTGCGACGGTGGGGCATTGCGCGATCGGGGTGCAGTAGCGCGAGTTGGGATGTGCCGCTGGCTCGTTGGAGTCAGGTGTCCAGCGGCGCCGGCGCCAATCGGTGAGGTGCGCAGGAGCGTCGGGGGTCATCCCTTCCCACCACACGTCGCCGTCGTCGGTGAGCGCGACATTGGTGAAGATGCTGTTGCCCCGGTCCAGGGTGGCCATGGCGTGCGGGTTGGTGTCGACGCCGGTGCCCGGGGCGACTCCAAAGAAGCCGGCCTCGGGATTGACGGCATAGAGGCGTCCGTCCGCACCGAACCGCATCCAGGCGATGTCGTCGCCGATGGTTTGAGCGCTCCACCCCGGAATCGCCGGGGAGAGCATGGCCAGATTGGTTTTCCCGCACGAGGAGGGGAAGGCCGCGGCGATGTAGTGCACCTGCTGCTGCGGTGAGGTGAGCTTGACGATGAGCATGTGCTCGGCGAGCCAGCCCTCGTCGTTGGCCATCCTGGAGGCGATGCGCAGCGCATAGCACTTCTTGCCCAGCAGGGCGTTGCCGCCGTATCCGGAGCCATAGCTCCAGATCGTGCGTTCCTCGGGGAAATGGCTGATGTATTTTGTCTGGTCGCAGGGCCAAGCCACGTCGGGCTGCCGCGGCTTCAAGGGCGCACCGACCGAGTGCAGGCATCGCACGAAGTCTGGGCCGTCATCGAGTTTGTGCCATACCGCCGTTCCGGATCGGGTCATGATCTGCATCGAGACCGCGACATAGTCGGAGTCGGTGATCTGCACACCGAATTTGGGTTCCTCGGCGTCCAGCGGCCCCATGCAGAACCCGATCACGTACATGGTTCGCCCGGTCATCGCACCGCGATACTCCTCAGTCATCACGGTTTTCATGTCGACCGGATCCATCCAGTTGTTGGTCGGTCCGGCGTCTTCTTGCCGTTGCGAGCAGATGAATGTGCGGTCCTCGACCCGCGCCACATCGGCGGGGTCCGAGGTGCACCAGAACGAGTTGGCTCGGCGGGATAGCCGCACGAAAGTTCCTTTTTGCACGAGAAGTGTCGTCAGCCTGCGCCATTCGTCGTCGGATCCGTCACACCACACGATGCGGTCCGGTTGGGTGAGGTCGGCGACGGAGTTAACCCAGGCGGTGATGTCGCGGCGTGTGGTCGGGGGGGTGTCGCCGGCGGAGACATGGGCGGAGGTCATGGTGTCGTGTTCTCCTCGGGGATTGGACTGCTGCTGGGTTCTTGCGGGTCGCGGCAGATCAGCACCCGTCGGCCGATCCGGGCTGAACTCGCTCACCCAGACTCCTGGCCACATGGCGGGCGACGGCGGGCACGAGCAGCCGCTGGCGCAGGTCGGGCAGGACGGCACCGGCCGGGGTGAGCAGCGCGAGCGCCCGCGCACAGGAGGCGAGCAGCTCAAGGGTCAATACCGGCTTGCTGCAGCGGCCCAGGGCGCTGAGCAGTCCGGGCAAGGCCAAGGCTCCGTAATCGAACGGGACGGTCGGCATCGTCACAGTCCGGCCCGCGGCGATGTCCGAGGGAGCCGATCCGGCCAGGTCGACAAGCACGTCGTCGGGCCCCAGCGCTGCGCACAGCGATCCGGCGGCGGCGTCGCGTTCGTGCCAACTGGTGACTGAGCGTCCCGACAGCGCGAACAGCAGCGGCCCCAGCCGCGGCGCGCGTTCGATATCGATAACGACTATTCCGCCCCGCCGGGCCGCAGGGCGACGGTCGCGAAGCATCGCCAACACCGCCGCAGCCAAGGCCACGCTGACCACGTCGATCTCGGTGATGACCAGCGGTCCGCCGTAATCGGCGGCGCGGTGCTGCACCGCAGCTGAGTCCAAGGGATCCAGTCCGACGACGAACACCACCGACGCGGAGTACGACATGGAGATGATGCGGTCGGACACGGCGCGCACATCCCCTGCTGGCAGGGGCACCCGGAGCGTGCGCACCGGGGTGCGATCGGAAATCAGCGCCGCGTAGTTCTCCAGCGTCGCCCACGCGGTGCCGGGTCGCTCACCGGTCGCACCGACCCCGGCCAGGCCGACCAGCGCGGGTGAGCGAAGCCGGCCGGTCTGGCTCACACCGCCCCGCCTGCCTGCGGAGTTGCCCGCGACCGCGGTTGCCGCCACTCCCATTGTCGCGTCCTTTCGCACTTTAGAAGTTCTGCAAGTTATGCCCAAAGGGCACCCCGACGTCGGTACCCGCGGCGTTCAGGACGCGGTGGATCCCCCGACGAGCTCGGGCCCCGGCCGGTCTTCGAGTGTTTCGGCCTGGCCGGCGACCACGCCGGTCAGAATCGCCCGCGCGGTCACCAGCAGTTCGGCCACGCGGGGCGAGGTCAACGCATAGGTCACCGACAATCCGTCGCGGCGGGCCGTCACCAGCCCGGCTCGGCGCAGAATGGACAGCTGCTGAGAGAGGTTGGCCGGCTCGATCCCGATTTCGGGCACCATCTCCGAGACTGCATGCTCACGTTCGCTGAGCAACTCCAGCACACGAATCCGAGCCGGATGGCCCAGCGTCTTGAAGAAATCCGCCTTCATTCGATACAACGGCTGGCGCGATGCGTCCATCAGTCTTCCTTCGGTATCGCGGTGAGATCGGGTCCTTGCGCGTACCCAAGACCGCTGTATACATACTTTAGAAAGTTAGCAGATTCGATGCTAGCCCCGCAGGGATGGGGACCCGACTGCAGTGACACCCGGGCAGTCGGCCGGTCGTTGTGGCTACAGGTCATTGCCGGCGTAGGACTGGTTGAAGCTCTTATTGGCCAGCGGGAAGTCCGGGACGATCGTGTTTGCCATCGCCACCGGCAGCGCGGGCCAGTTGAACCAGGACGGGTCCACGATTTTGGATCGGGTGATGGTTCCGGCGGCGTCGAGTTCGACGCGGTGCACGATGGTCCCCCGCCACCCTTCGACGATGCCGACGCCGCTGCGCACAGTTCCGGGTGGTGGCGGTGGTGCGGCAATGTAGTCGAGGCGCGCCTCCGCGCTGTCGATCAGATGACCTGCCAGCGCGACCGAAGCGGCGAATTCGTCGCGGCGCACCGTGTAGCGGGCCAGCACGTCCCCGTCCGTCGCGCTGGCCGGGGTGACGGGGAGGGCGATGGTGGGATGGTCGAGGCGGGCGTCGACCGCCACCCCGCTGGCACGGGCGACGAAGCCCAGGCAGCCCAGCTCGCCGGCCTGCTCCGCAGTCAGGATCGCGGTGCCGGCGAACCGGTCGTAGACGCCCGCATTGGCCAGGGTCAGCGCGGCGACGTCGGCCAGATCCGCTCCGATCGCCTCCAGTTCGCGGCGGTCGGGGAGCGCCCGTAGGTGAACCCCGCCGGGGTGGATCGCCCCCCGCAGCAATCGGTGACCGGTGACGGCGTCGTTGATCCGCAGAAGTTGCTCGCGCACACGCTGGGCGTGGGTGTTGGCCAGGGCGAAGCCGACGTCGTTGGCCAGGGCGCCGAGGTCGGTGGCGTGGTTGTAGAGGCGTTCCAACTCGACCAGTAGCGCCCGCAGGCAGTGCACCTCGTCGGCAACGGTAATACCGAGGGCGTCCTCGACAGCCAGGCTGTGTGCCAGTGCGTGCCCCGCCGAGGTGTCCCCGCTGATCCGTTCGGCGATGTCGGTGGCATCGGTTGCGGCGCGGCCCTGGAAGAGTTTCTCGACGCCGCGGTGGACGAACCACAGGCGGATCTTCAGCCGCAGAACTGTCTCCCCAACGACGGAGAACCGGAAGTGACCGGGTTCGATCAGCCCGGCGTGGACGGGTCCGACGGGGATTTCGTAGACGCCCTCGCCGTCGACGGTGAGGAACGGGAATCGGCCACTGACCGCAAAACCGGGCGATGGTCCGGCGTCAGCGCGCATCGGATGCCATCCTTCGGGCCAGTGCGCGTGGCGGACCATCCGCTGTGGACGGGGATGGCCGATCAACTCGATTCCGTAGAGGTCCAGCATTTCCCGCTCGAAGCGGCCGGCCGGGAACGACACGGCGGCCAGTGACCGCAAGCCCGGGTCATGGGTCGGCACCGTCACTGTGAGCTCGACGCGGCGATCGGGACTGCCGGCGAGGAACAGCGACACGATGCGCAATGCGTCCCCGTCATCGTGGGCGGCGACCAGCGCCAGCCGGTAGCCCGCGGAGAGGAGTTCCTGGCTCGCCGCCGGGTGTTCGTCCACGCTCACCACGCGACGGACTCGCTGCGCGGTCACTGTGGCAGCCCGAGTTGTGCCGCGGCGCTGCGCAACAGTGCAGCCAACGGACCCGCGGTGACACCAAGCGCGAAGCTGGCGGCGACGCCGACGAGTAGCGCGACGGCGATCGTCGCCGGCACCGGAATCGCCGGGGACCCCGGTAGGGGTTCCCCGAGGAGAATGCTCACCGAATTGCGCACCACGGCGGCGAAGGCGATCACGATCAGCAGCAGCACGATTCCCAGCGCCCAGGCCAGCCGGGCATCAGCCAGAGCACGCGAGATGGACAGTTCGCTGGCGAACATCGCAAACGGCGGCAGTCCGAGCAGGACCATCACTCCGATCGCGAAGCATCCGCCGGTGAGGCGGGAGCGGACCACGACGCCGGTGATGTCGGCGATCGCGGTGGAATTGTGCGCAGCCTCCAGGAGACCGCTGGTGAGGAACAGCACCGTCTTGCCGAGCCCGTGGGCCACGACGTGCAGCAGCAGCGCTGCGATCGCGAGCTTGGTGCCGGCCGCGGCGGCGATCGCGATGAGTCCCATGTTCTCCATCGAGGAGTAGGCCAGCATGCGTTTGAGGTCGCGGGTCACGGTCAGCAGCATCGCCGCGACTCCGACCGTGGCCAGGCCGACGATCAGCAACCCCCAGCGCAGGAACCCCGTTCCGACCGCGGCGTCGATGATCGGTTTGATCCGCAGCAGCACCGAGAACGCGACCGCCAGAAGCACCCCACTCTCCAACGCCGCCACCGGTGCCGGGGATTGGCTGTGCGCGTCGGCCAACCAGGTGTGGAACGGGACCAGTCCGACTTTGGCGCCGTAGCCGATCAACAGCAACCCGCCGGCCAACCGGGTAACGCCGCCGTCCAGCCGACTCGCGATGGCGGTCAGGACGTCGAGGTCCAGGGCGTGCCCGGGGTCTTGGCTGACATGCTGGGCCGCGTAATACAACAGGATCGTGCCCAGGAACGCCATGGCGATCCCGACCGAGCAGATGATCACGTATTTCCAGGTGGCTTCCAGCGCTGTTCGGGTGCGGCGGTGCCCGACGAGGAATGCGGTGATCACCGTTGTCGCTTCGATGGCAACCCAGATGACGCCGATGTTGTTGGCCGACACCGCCAGGACCATCGCGGCCAGAAACGTCGGGGTGAGCGTCCCGTACAGGCGGGCACCCGCCGGGTCGGTGTGGCCGTGGTCGAGTTCGGTTTCGATGTAGCCGATGCCGGCTATGGTGCTCAGCGTCCCGACCGCTCCGATGACGATGAGCATGACGACCGACAGCGCGTCGGCCCGAAGGAGCCCGGCGGCCAGCACGTGCGGCGCCGATCCGACCCGGAACCCGAGTGCGATGCCGCAGCCCAGGATGGTCAGCGCGGCCAGCACCGACGTGGCCGCCGTTATCCGGCGCCAGCCGAGGGCCAGTGTGACGATGGCGGCGCACAGCGACGCCAGCATCGGGGCGATCAAGAGCAGTGTCATCAGTCACGCAACTCGTGAAGTGCGTCAAGGTCGGCGCCACCGAACTTGCTTCGCATCCGGCCGGTGAGCACGCCGATCACGATGACGGCGAAAAGCACGTCCAGGGATGCGCCCAGTTCCACGATCAGCGGGACCCCGGCGGTCAGCAGAAACGCAGCCGCCGCGATCCCGTTGTCCAGCATCAGGAATCCGGCCGCCTGCGAGATGGCGTGGCGTCGGGTCGCCATCGTGAACAGCGCGATCAGCACCACGGCAAACGCGGCCGGAACCGCGGCGGTGGCCGGCCCGGGGTCCAGGTCGACCACGGGCCGGGTGACCGCGAATGCGGTCATCGTCAGTAATGCCGCGATCAGCAATGAGGCGGTGGTGTTGACCAGTGGGGTGGCATCGCGCAGCCCGCGGTGTTCGGCGCCCAGTGCGCGGGCCAGCAGCCACGGCAACAGGATCGTGCGCAGCACGGCGATGGCGACACCGATGAGGATGAGGGCGGCGTCGCCCTCGTGCACGCCACGGATGAGCGGGATCGCAGCCAGCGCGGCGCCCTGCCAGGCGAGCAACCGGATGATGGAGCCCAGGTCGCGGCGCCACACGATCAGGACGGCGGCCAGTACCAGTGCTCCCGCGGCGAGGTCGATCAGTGCGGCGAAGCCGGTGTCGGTCAGTGCGGCGAAGCCGGTGTCGGTCATAGCTCTGCTCTCACGATGTGGGCCCTCATGTCCCGGTGGTGAGGAAGTTGGCGGTGGTCACCGCGAGCAGGGCCAGCAGGAACGACCCGGCCAGCAGTTCGGGCACCCGGAACAGGCGAAGCTTGGCCAGGAACACCTCGGCGCCGGCGAGTAGAACTGCCAGAATCAGCACCTTCACCACAATGGCGATCACCCCGATCGCGACGGCCAGGCCGCCGGATTCGGGTCCGGCGACTCCCCACGGGATGAACAAATTGGCCAGTAGCGCCAGCAGCACCGTCAGTCGCATTCCGGAGGCCCACTCAACCAGGGCGAGCCGCGGTCCGGCATATTCCAGGACCATCGCCTCATGCACCATCGTCAACTCCAGGTGGGTGGCAGGGTTGTCGACCGGCATCCGACCTGTCTCGGCGATGATCACCACCACCAACGCCACAAAGGCCAGCACCGCCGGCAGCGATAGCAGCTGCCCGGGGTTGTCGATGCCGTGCGCCACGATGGCGCCGAGGTTGGCCGAGCCGGTCGGGATGGACAGTGCGAACACCGCGAGCAGGATTGTCGGTTCGACCAATGCCGCGATGGTGATCTCACGGCTGGCCCCCATCCCGCCGAACGATGTTCCGGTGTCGATGCCGGCCAGGGTCAACGCGACGGAGCCCAGGAAGAGCAGACCGACAACAGCGAAGAGGTCGGCAATCGGATCCAGCGGCGAACCGGTGGCGACGAGCGGTACGACGGCGACGATGAGCAGCGTTGTTCCCGCCAGGACTGCGGGCGCCGCCGCGAAGACCGCGGTGGTGCCGCGCGGGGTGATCTGCTGCTTGCGGAGCTGTTTGCGCAGATCCCGCCACGGCTGCCCCACCCCGCCGCCGACCCGGCCCTCCAGTCGGGCCCGGACCTGGCGGGTCACCCCGATCACCAGCGGGGCGCCGAGCGCGACCCCACCGATCTGAGCCGCACCAGCGAGATAGGACATCAGATTCATCGCGCCACCAACAGAACGATCAGCACGCCCAGCGCACCATAGACGAGGTAGAGGTGCATGCTGCCGGTGTGCGCGCGGCGTACCCCCTGGGCACACGCGCCGACAGCGCGGATCACCGGGGTGTACAGCAGGTCCTGCACCGCGTCGGTGATCCGGGCCCGGTAGGCGACCTTTGCGACGAGATACTGCGACTCCTCGACCGGTGTCACCTCGACGTCGGTGTCCGGGCGCAGCACGTCGTCGAACACTCGCTGCAGTGGTTCGGCGAATGAGGTGGCCGTGTATTGCATCCGCGCCGTCAGGTCATCGGCGCCGCACGCCCACAGCGGCAAGGTGGCCGGTTGCGGGCGGTGCCGCGACCCCCACTGCGCCACCCCGACCGCAACCAGCACTGCCACGAACAGCAGCACTGCGATCAGGCCCGGCGCGATCGATCCGGCCAGGCCCGGAAGTCGCAGGACCATGCCCAGACCCGCCAGTTCGGAGTCCGCGGTGGCCGGCAACTCAGAAAGAACACGGCGCAGTGGAACGGCGAGCACCGCCGGGGCGACGGCCAGCACCACGCAGGCACCCGCGGCCGCGACCATGCCGATCAGCATGCTGCTGGGCGCCTCGCGGGCACCGGCGGCCGCATCCGAACGCGGCCGGGCCAGAAACCCGACGCCGAACGCCTTCACCATTGCCGCGACCCCGAGGCCGGTGGTCAACGCCACCGCGCCGACCGCCAGCGGGGTGGCCAGCGCAACCAAGGTGTCTCCGTGGAGCGGTGCGTGGATCAGCGACTGTACGAGCAGCCACTCGCTGACGAACCCCGCACCCAGGGGCAGGCCGGAAGCGCCCAGGGCGGCCACCCCGAACAGGATCGTGGTCGCCGGCATCCGCCGGGCCAGGCCGCCGAGGCGGTCCAGACCGCGCAACCCCGTCGATGCCAGTACCGAACCGGCGCAGAGGAATCCGAGACACTTGAACCCGGCGTGAGCGGCCAGGTGCAGTAGGGCCGCAGCCATGGCCACAGTGGCCGCCGAGGCGGCGCCCGAGGCTGCCAGCAATGTCGCAGCACCCAACGCGACACAGATCAGCCCCATGTTCTCCACGGTGGAGTAGGCCAGCAACCGCTTCAGGTCGGTGGCCACCGACGCCTGCAGCACCCCGTACAGCGCCGATACCGCGCCAACCACCAGCAGCGTCACCCCCCACCATCGGGGACCCGGCCCGAGCAGCTGCAGGTCGAAACGGATGATTCCGTAGATGCCCAGGTTGACCATGGCCGCGCTCATCAACGCCGAAACCGGGCTGGGTGCCTCGGGATGCGCGCGCGGCAACCAGGCGTGCAATGGCAGCAGACCGGACTTGGAGCCGAAGCCCGCGAGGGTCAGTACGAACACGGCCGTGCGAACGCCCGGGGGAACCGACGACAGGTCGGCGAACCGGTCGGCGCCGCCGGCTGCAGCCAGCAGCATCAGCCCCAGCAGGATGGTGACGAATCCGAGCTGGGTCATCACCGCGTAGAACACCACGGCCGAACGGACCGCCGGACGGGTGTGTTCGGCGGCCACCAAGATCAGCGACGCAATCGCCATCAGTTCCCAGGCCAGCAGGAACGTCGACACCGATGCAGCCGCCGGGACCAGCAGCATCGCCGCGACGAAAACCGGAAGCACCGGCAGCGCAAAGCCACCCAGATGGGCACGCCGGGCGTACCCGATCGAATACACCCCGACTGCGAGTGCGACCGCGCCGGTCAACGCCATGAAGAACCCGCCCAGCGGATCCAGTTGCAACTCCACACCGATCAGCGGAATCAGCCAGCCGATCTGCACCGAGCGCGGCGGTCCCAGTAACCCGGCCAGTCCGAGCCCGACCCCGACCGCGCCCAGTGCGGACGTCAACAGCCCTGCGACGGTAGGTCCGGAACCCCAGTGGCGAGGCACGGTCGGCTCGACACGGAGTGCAGCCTCAACGCTGGTAATCATCGACCGGTCACCGACCGTAGCGCGTCCACGATCTGGGTGGGGGTCGGCGGGCAGCCCGGAATCTCAAGGTCGACCGGAATCACTTCCCCAACCGCGCCGACGACGCCGTAGGCGTCGGCGAACACCCCGCGGTTGAGCGCACAGTCACCGCACGCGATCACCACCCGCGGTGCCGGTGTCGCCTCCAGCGTGTTGCTTAACGGCTGCGCCATGTTGCGCGTCACGACACCGGTCACCAGCAGCGCGTCAGCGTGCCGGGGTGAGGCGACCAGGCGCGCGCCGAAGCGCTCTGCGTCATACACGGGGCCGAACGCCCCGGAAATCTCCACTTCGCAGCCATTGCACGAACCGGCGTCGACATGTCGCACCTGCAACGAACCCGTCACCCCGGCCGGGGCGTCGAGGGCGGGCAGCGGCGGGTCACCGGCCACCTCGGTGACCCGACCGACGGTCAGAATCCGACCGATCCAGCCCTTCATGACTTCTCCGCTGCCGACCGCTCAAGCGCATCAACCTGGTCGTCCACGAGTCCCGACAGCGCTGCGCGGGCCACCGCCAGCAACTCGGCGATATGCGGGGAACCCATCGAATAGGTGACCGAATTGCCGTGCCGGCGTGCGCTGACAATGCCTGCCCTGCGGAGCACGCCGAGCTGCTGAGAAAGGTTCGACGCCTCGACTCCTACCGCAGGCAGCAGCTCTGTCACCGAGCGGTCACCGGCAACCAAAAGTTCCAGAATCCGGATACGCGCAGGATGTGCCAGCGACCTGAAGAACTCCGCCTTCAGCGCGTCGAGCGAATCCGTCACGCCGCACCCCGTTGGTTTCCAATGCCTGCAATCCAATAATTGCTAAAGTCAGCATATAGCAGTAGCGGGCGGGTCGGTTAGCGGCGCCGCCGTGGCCCTACTGGGGCACCGAAGCGGTATTGCCGTTACATGGGGGGCCCCACAGCCCGCGCTGGGCGCCTTTTGCTTCCTGCTCGGCGGCGGCGATCTCCGGATACCGTGAAACGGGGTTGTCGTCGTAGACGTAGGCACGGGCGAACCCGGCGCGAGCGGCCTCGACTGAGTAGTCCCACCCATCGGGGCCTTTGACGAGATAAGCCAGGGTCCTCCCATAGCGGTCATTCATGCCCTGGGAGGGATCGTAGACAACGGCGACCCGCTGACCGAGCAAGTTCTGTTTGGCGAACTCTGATGCCTGTGGCCCCCAACAGCCCACTGTGTAGCCCGGCTTCAGTGTCTCGGGAGTGTCGATCCCCAGTACTCGAATGCGCAGGCGGCCCCGCACATCATCACGGACATCCACCGTGTCTCCGTCGACAACCTTGAGGACGACAGCGGTCGTCTCAACGGGATCTGCCGACACCACGGCGGGATGGATCCAAACGCCTTGGGCCGCCGCGACGAAAACCCCCACCGCCGCTATGCCTAATCGGCGAACCACGCGTTTCATCGAACCCGTCACCTCCGGCCCTCCCGCGGAATTGCGTCCCACACCACCACTAGACGACCACGTTCCACAGCGACCCGTCCGCGGCGGCCATCACGGCGCTGTAGCGGTAGGCCCCGGTCAGCGGTTGGTCCATCCGGTGCAGTTTGGCGAAGTCCCCCCACGGAGTCGGCCCGGACTGTCCGGTGAACTGGAAGTCGACGTACAGGTCCATGCCCGCCGCATCGAGTGCCTGCAGGTAGTCGCGATAGATGTCACCCATCCGCGGGTCGACGCCGGCAGCGTAGAACGCGCCCTGGTAGGCACCGCCCCGGCCGTCGAGATGAGCGCCCCCCTCGTAGGCCAACAGGTCGATCGGCCGGCCCAACCGGGCCGACCAGTCCTGCGCCAGTTCCTCGTGATTGACCACCCACTGCACGGAGGTCGCGATGTTCGTCCGGGTATCGGCGATGACCTGATTGACGCCGGTGCCCCCCGTGTAGGTCGCCCGCTGTTCGTCGGTCGGGGTGATGTACGGGGCAATGGCGATCGCGTCGAACGCGCCGTCCATATTCTCGGCGATCTGGTTGGTCACCCAGTCCACCGCGGCCCAACCAGCCGCAACCCGAACCAGGTCCAACGCAGACTGCCCGGCGAACACCTCCGACCAGATTTCCATGTCGCGCTTGGCTTCCCGCCCGGCCACGATCCATTGCCCGTAGTCGGGGTCGAGGCCGGCCGCACGCGCCTGATCGGCGACCCAGTGTGACGCCTCGAACCCCCAGCCGAAGTTCCATACCTCGTTGGCCCACTCGACGTAGACCGTCCGCCCGGGTTCGAGGTGCTCGCGGACGTAGCCGGCGAAGCTGCGGACGAACGCGTCGTCGGCCGCGTACGGCATGTTGAACCACGGGTCGGCATCGAGTTCATTGGCGAGTTGCACCATGTACTCCACCGAGATGCCGTTGACCACCGGTTCGCTGGGGGTGCCCTCCGGTCCGGAGCCCTGCCGGATGTCGTTGGCGTCGCGTCGCTGCGCCCACGTCACGATGTCGGTGGTGTTCGTCTCCTGCATTCCCATGAACCGCAGGGTTCCGAACGGTGCGAGGCGGGACAGGAACAGCGGGTGGAACGGCGAGAACGGCGCTCCGGGTTGCCACCGCTGGCCGACGAAACTCTGCCCGTTGTGGTCGGGCATCCACACGTTGATATCGCGCACCGGGTCGGCCGGACTGGTCTGTTCGATGCGCAGGTAGATACCGCTGTCGGTCGGCGTGACGGTCAGTTCGGCGAAGTTGCGGCCCTCGGGGGTGCGACCGGTCGAGGTGACGACCGCATCCATGCCGAACGTCACCACCCCGGTCCCGTCCCACTGGGCGTGGTAGGTGCCGCCGGCGTAGGCGCCGTCGAGACCGTTGAACATCAGGGTCCCGGCGTACTGCTGCAGTTGCACGCCGTTCTGCGTCCACGTCGTGAGGGACCTGACGTTGCCGTCCGCATCGAGGTCCAACGGCGGCGCGGCAGCGGGATCCCAGGTGGTCTGCCAGGTCTGCGGGTTGAAGCTGTGCGATATCCACGGCCGGGAGGCCTTGAAGGCGTCGGTGAAGGTCCACGCCGGGGACCAGTCGACGATGTTCTCGAGGTTCATCCCGATGGCCATGTGCCCCGTTTGTGGGGCTGGGGGAGGCGGGGCGGGAGGAGATGGGCGAGGCGGGGCGGGAGGAGATGGG
>Ga0116183_1002374_pt1 | contig 20363 bp, 15 predicted proteins | sample AD_UKC078_MetaG_FD_89753 | JGI IMG/M metagenome (GOLD analysis project Ga0116183, IMG submission 89753) | Active sludge microbial communities of municipal wastewater-treating anaerobic digesters from USA - AD_UKC078_MetaG | ecosystem: Engineered > Bioreactor > Anaerobic > Digestate | place: USA... | reverse complement strand
TGTAACAGGATCATAGATTTTGCGTAAGAGCCCGGACAGGGACAGACTTGTGAGATGGATACTAACTTGTCTGTTGCGGTACTAAGTAAAACTGACATCTTTCTTTGAAGTAAATCTTGCAATCAATCTCCATATTTCACCAATCCACAGAACTAAAGATGTAACACCAGCTATAATAAGCCAGTCTTCAAGAGAAAGAGGAACGGTTCTAAAAGCTTTTCCTCCAAATTGAATAATTAATATCTGTCCTATGAAAATAGTAGTGGCAATAACTATAAATCCTCTATTTTGCAAAATTCCTGAGAAAGCGGACTGTGTTAAACCCAGGCATCTGGCATTAAAGAGATTCCAGAACTGGAGCAATACAAAAACGTTGAAAAATATGGACTTTTCATAAATAGTAAAATCGCCGTCTCTATTAAAATAAAAAAGCATTCCTATAAGAATAACAAGAAAAATTAGACCAACTGAAAAGATACTTTTTGCCATCTCTTTTGAAACAATAAACTCTGTTGGCTTACGGGGTGGTTTTGTCATTACCGTCCAGTGTGGGGGTTCAGTAGCAAGGGCCAAAGCAGCAAAGGTATCCATAATCAGGTTAACCCAGAGCATTTGAATAACAGTAAGAGGTAGTTCCACGCCAATAAAGGGACCTAACATGGCAATAATACAGGCGGCCACATTAATTGTTAATTGAAACAAAATAAATCTCTGTATATTCTGATAAAGAGAACGTCCCCACATTACGGCATTTACAATACTCTTAAAAGAGTCATCCAGCAGGATTATATCACTTGCCTCTTTTGCCACAGCAGTGCCGGTCTTTCCCATAGCAAGTCCCACATTGGCATAATTGAGAGCAGGTGCATCATTTGTGCCGTCTCCTGTAACGGCCACTATCTCCTTACCTTTATCATGGAGTAATTTCACAAGTCGCATCTTATCCATAGGACGGGCTCTTGCAAGGATCTTCAATCTGGCAGAGACTTCTTTTGCTTCCTCATCAGAAAGTTTTTCAAATTCCGAACCTGTCATAAGCTTATCAGGGGTATCTTCTTTTTGCCAGAGGCCAATCTGACGGGCAATTTCAAGAGCTGTAGCCGAATTATCTCCAGTTACAATTTTAACTTTAATACCTGCTTTCCTGCAGTCCTGGATTGCAGTTGGCACCTCGGGCCTTACAGGATCAGCTATAGCAGCAAAACCCAGCCATATTAAGTCTTTAGCAAGTTCTTCAATATCTTCTTCCAGATTTATCTCGTCTGGCACCTCCCTGTACGCAAAGCCCAGGGTTCTCATAGTTCTTGCCTGATAATCTTTTAAGGAATCTTCTATAGAATTTTTATCTTCAAAAGGTTTAATACCGTCTTTTGTAAGTACCTGGCTGCAACAGGACAAAACAATTTCGGGAGCGCCTTTGACATGGAGTATATTTTTCCCGGACACAAAAGACTTTCCCAGAGTAGCCATATATTTTTTTTCTGTAGTAAAAGTCCACTGTTTTATAATTATAAAAGAAGATCTGTTCTTTAAATATTCTACTCCATATTTATTAAGCCAGAGTAAAAGAGCACCTTCTGTGGGATTACCCAGAGAACGGGGTGCACCAAGATCAGTGCTTAGATTGGCCGTACTGTTGGCAGATATGGATTCGGCAATTAATTTTTCAGGAAACATATTCAGTTCGCTTGTTACCTTTTGCTCAGGAAGAGAGGGAAAATTTACATCATACACCTGCATTTCATTCATAGTCAGGGTTCCTGTTTTATCAGAACATATAACAGTAGAAGCCCCTATAGTTTCACAGGCATGCATTCTTCTTACAAGATTATTTGTAGCAGTCATTTTTCTCATACTGTAGGCAAGACTTAAGGTTACACTCATTGCCAGTCCTTCAGGAACTGCCACTACAATAATGGTTACAGCAATCATAAAGAATTCCAGCACATGTTTTGTAAAATCGGGAGATACCCAGTTAGAAGGTGCAAAGGGAATCAAATGTACCATATAGGCAAGTCCTACAAGTACAGCGAAGACTCCTATTCCCAGTCCCACTGTTTTAAGCCATCCCAGAAGATCATCCTGCTCCATCCACGGCGGTGGTTCGAGTTCTTTACCTGCCAGTTCAAAGGCATCATAAATAATCGGTAACCATACCCTTACAAGGGCTATAGCACAGGCGAACATTAAAATACCGGAAAATATCCATTGCTTTGTATCCTGTATTATCTCTCCTGCAATAACTCCACGAACCACAAGAGCAGTAAAGGTTATAGCAGCAATAGAAAAACCAAGAACTCCAATCCATTTGCTCAGTCTTTCTAACTGATAGTTAAGAGGAGTAACTTCTCCTGTCTCTTCCGAAGCACCCCTGGCGATTTTCCCAGATTCAGTTGTATCCCCTACTGCTGTTATCTCCATAATACCGTGGCCATCTACTATCATACTGCCTCGAAGGACTTTATCAGGAGAATAAGTGGTTTCTTTAGCTTCCTGTTCATCTATCTTTTCCTTTGTCACTTTTTTGACAGGTAGAGACTCTCCTGTAAATCGAGATTCATCTACAAGAAGAGAAACAGATTCCTTTATTTCACCATCTGCAGGTACTTCTTCACCTAAATCTAAAAGAACAATATCTCTCACAACAAGGTCTTTCCTTGGTACGGTTGTAAAAATACCATCTCTAATAACCTTTATGGGTACTTCATCATTTACTTTATTCAGTATGTCAAATTCCTGATTTGCCTTGTATTCATTCAGAAAAGCCAGTGTAGTAGCAAGCATTATAGCTATAATAATACCCAATCCCTCTATATAGTCTCCGTGGAATATACCCACACCTATAGCAATAAAAGCAGCTATTATAAGAATACGAATAACAGGATCCTCGAATTTTTCAAGATATAGCTTCCACCATGGGTCTCTTTCAGGAGGAGTTAAAATATTTGCTCCATATTTTTTTCGACTTTCTTCAACTTCGGTATTCGTAAGACCTTTAAAAGGCAGATTGACTTTCTGGGAGGCTTGTATATCTGTAACTTCCATATATAATATAACTCCTTCTTTAGATAATACTTATAATAAAACAATATAGTACTATAGTAAATAAAATTTGAACTTTGGAATTCTATGAAAACATATAGATTCCTTCATACAAAAAGCTTTATATTTTATAAAATCTTCTTTGATAAGCAGGAAAAAAGTTTTTATTCAAAGAATTATGTAATAATTAATTAAACTTAAAAAATGTGAACTCAAGTAAACAGTAAAGAGGAATAATTCATTTGTTCACAACTTACTTAATTGGATAAAAAAATTTAATAAAAATAATCATTCAGGAGGTAAATAAATTATGATGGTATGTAATAAATGTGGTACTACTGCAGATTCAGGACTATTTTGCTTAAAGTGCGGAGGACAAATGATAAAACAGGGGAGTCAGACTCAGCCTATTCCAACGCCTCCACCGTCCTACCAACAACAATATACTCCGCCACCGATACAACAACAGCCAGGCAATTTTAATCTGAAGGTTAAAAACTCCTTCTATGAATTCCTTTACAAAGGTTCTTTTGCAATGTTACGGATAAAACTGGGAGCGGGAGAAAGACTTAAAGCCGAATCAGGTGCTATGGTAGCTATGAGCAGCACTATAGATGTAGAAGGAAAACTGGAAGGAGGCATACTGGGAGGTCTCGGGAGAATGCTTACAGGAGAAAAATTCTTCTTTCAATCCCTGGTAGCTAACAGAGGTGAAGGAGAAGTACTTTTGTCTCCTGCTGCCCTTGGTGATCTTGCTTATATAAATATGGATACAAACGTTCCCTATATACTCCAGAAAGATGGATTTTTTGCTGCTTCAGAAGAAGTTAATATTACTACGACTATGCAGAATCTTTCAAAAGGACTCTTTTCAGGAGAAGGTTTCTTTGTAATAAAAGCATCGGGACGAGGCGCCCTTTTTGTCAGTTCCTACGGGGCAATTCATGAATTGGATATACCTTCGGGGCAGAATATGATAATAGATAATGCCCATCTTGTGGCATGGCCGGAAAATATGCACTTTAACATAGAAAGAGCCTCGTCGGGATGGATTTCTTCAATTACTTCAGGAGAAGGGCTTGTATGCCGTTTTCATGGCCCCGGTAAAGTACTAATTCAAAGCAGAAATCCAAAAGGTTTTGTTCAGTGGGTGAGCAGTATGATAGGCGCAGGCGGCCATAGTAAAAGCTCAGGCGGTTCCGGAGGCCTCATACAGGGTTTACTCAGTGGAAATATATAACAAAGCTATCAACAATTAGTTATCACTATAGATTGGATAACAGCTAATAATATTTCATCAGAGTAAGCAGGAGAAAAGTTTTTTTATAAAGAATATTATTTTGGAAAATTATTATGGAAAGAGAATAAAACATATGAAAGAAAATAAAAAAAGCAGTGTAGATTTAAGAAAATACTCTGATAAACATCCTATTTTTGCTTATCCCAAAGAGGTGCAGAGAAATTATATCTTCATAATATCACTTATGGCTGCAGTAGATGGTGTAATAAGTCTGGAAGAACAGGACTATATAGGGAAATTATGTGATCTATGTAAATTGAGTATCTCTGAAAAAGAAGCTCTTATGGAAAAAATAAGATGTCATTCAGGAGACTTTATAGAAATGTTACAACCCTTCTGTTCTTCTGATATAAGGTTTACTATGGTGTGGGAACTTCTTATTATGGAGTACGCCGATGGTGTTTTAATGGAAGAAGAAATAGTTTATTTAAAGAAGATAACAGATACCCTTCAGATAAGTCAGAAGCAGTATGATTTACTGATTAAATTAATAGAAACAGGTTTAAAAGAGGGTTCTTATGCAAATCTTGAGAGGAAATTTAGAAAAGAACTGAAAGAAGCTTCCATACCGATTGAGTATTTAGTATTTTAGTAGCACTTCGGGAAACAGCAACTTAACTTTTTATTTTAGATGTATAGGAATTTTCATTTTTATAAAGATATCAGTAATCAACTAAAGAATAAAAACTGATAACTGATAGCTATAACTTAATAAAAAGGAGAGATGAGAAATGGCAGAACTAAAAGCCAAAGTAACATTAAATCAAAAAGGTGATGAAGCCTATATTTCTCTTAAGCAATTAATGGTAACCCTTAAATGGACAAAGGATATAGATCTGGATTTAATGGCTTTCTACAGGGCAAAAGATGGACGTACAGGGGGAGTATTCTCAGATAACTATCCAGGAGGAACCCAGGGAACACTGAATGCATTTCCTTACATACAGCTCAGTGGTGATGCAGGAGTTGGAGCAAAAGGCGGAGATAATGAAGAACAACTTCGCATAGTAAAACTTGATGATATGGCAGAAGTCTATATTTGCACTATCAATTATACTGATGCTATTAATAAAGTAGACTCTTCCTTCAGTTCCTATGATGGAGGAGTAGTTGTTATGGATGATAAAGGAGAATCTGTTGCAGTACCATTAACTTCTCCTGATAATGGACATGTTGCCCTTATAGCAAGAATTGATAATACAAGCCCCATAGGAGCAAAATTAATCAATCTAAATAGAATTATAAGCCTAGATGTCTTTGCAAAAGAAATTCCAGGGGCAAATTTGATTGTAAATGGTTAAGAAATAATCGTGAGACGTGAAACGTGAGATATTACTGCAGTAATTTACCCCACTTTTCACTTCTTTTCACTCTTCACATATTCACATAAAGACCTTAATATTTCTTCTCCTGCCATAATACCGGTACTTTCAGTAAATCTTATATGGTCTTCTTTTATATTATTTACTTCCATGTATTTTCTTATTTCACCGTGAGATGGAACAAAAGCGAGAGAAGATTTTTTTAAAAGTTCATAATCTACCAGTGAGTCTCCCGCTGAAATAATCTTTTTATATCCGAGTTTTCTATTTATATATTCTACAGCATTCCATTTATTTATAAATTCCGGGAGAATATAAAGTTTTCTTCCGCTGAGAAGAATTTTCCACTTATTATTACTTGCCCAATTTATATAATTATACAACTCTTCTTCGAGAATATAATTTTCCTCCATAATAACTGTCCAGAACATGTCATCACATAAGCGGCAGGAGTTAACACGACAACTATCTATTATTCTTTCAAATTTCTGAAATATCTCTGAGGGGTGCAAAACATCTTTCATCCTTTTCATGATGCAGCTATCCCATTCCTCATCTATTTCTCCTTTAACTAATATTCTTCCTCCATTACTGGTAACTGCATATTCAGGTACAATATCACTCTGGAATAAGGATATCCTTTTAAACTGCTGAACAATCCTTGTGGTAACAGGGATAAAAACTATGGCTTTCATTATCTCCTTTAATAGATTAATTGCCTGGCCAGTCATATAAGAGATTTCTCTATTCTCTGCTTTTTCAACTAATATAATATTCCCGGGAATAAGAAATCTCCGGGAAAAAATCAGAGTTCTGTCTAAATCAGATACAAATATCATTTTTATTTTTTGAAGGTTTTATAAGGCCACAGCAGGAATAGGACATTTTACTATAGACCTGCACTTCTGTTCCCTTCTCCTCTGCTAAAAGAAGAACAGGTTTTAAAACAGGATTATTTATTCTATCCACAAGTATAAGCCAGGGAAGCCTTCTTAAAAGGACCCTTGTAGCTTCACCAACTCCAGGTTTTATTAAATTTATATTGCTTATATTAAAGTCTTTTTGTATGGATTTTACATCTTTCATCCCTGTGTTAAGAACTTCTCCCTCAAGAGGTTCTATATTATTTATTTCAATAAGAGAGAAATGTTTTGATATTTCATCTAAAAATAAATTGGACACATCTAATCCTTTCCATTCAGAATAATATTTGACGCCGTGGAAGTCGTCTTCTTTTATAATATCTTTCCTGTGGACACTTCTACTTATAAGACCGGAGACAGTAGAATTCAGGCAGGCACTGGGTATAAGAAAATCTTCCCTTGTACCGAAAGTTCTTACACAGTGACCTGGGTCTGCAAGAACAGCCATATCAGAATTTAATTGTATTTTATATCTTTGAAAGAATTTCTCACAGGCTTCATACAGTTCTTTATTTATTACCCCTTTACCGGTCCATCCGTCAATAAACTGTATGTCTTTACCGGGATTATTCTTAAGAATCCATATAAGAGCATTTTCGTCAATACCTTTATCCCTGATAATAGAAATACTGTAATGTTTAAGCCTGATACCGTATTTTGTCTTTATATATCTTTTCATAAGAATACCTGCCGGTGTCCCCGCTCTTGCCAGTGATACAAAAATAATATCTCTTCCTCTCTTTTTAAGGATCTTTTCTGAAACTATTGCTACTGACATAGCAACTTTAAAGGAAGAAACCTGGAGAGTTTTATGGAACAGGTCTAAATATTCCCGGGAAGGAACATATTCTATGGGAAGCATTTCAGAATAATGGATGCCTCCCTGTATTGCCTTTTCCCTATCTTCTGTAGACTGCTCTTTTATAAGATGAGAAATATCTTTTAAAACAAAGATTACATCTTGAGGGCTGTAACTGCCTATCTGTGGTGGAGAAGATAAGTTGTTTGCTTTTATTTCGTAAAAATTCATAAGTAAAACAGTTCCTTACAAATACAAAATTTCTTTCTGTAAATAATTCTGTGAAGATATAATTTATTACGGCAACAGGTAAGTTGGTATCCATATGGAAAACCTGTCACTGTCCGGGCTCTTACACAAAATCTATGCTCCTGTTACAATAAAATTCTGTTATTACAGAATATACGGTTTTATATTTATTTAAGTTATAACTTTCTCCTTTGACGGCATATCTTTTGCTCCAGAACCAGGATAGTGACAGGTGCACACGCATCACACTTTGTGGACCTATTTTTCAGCTTTATCACAAAAAAATTTACAGGTGACAAAATTTTATCTCAATTTTTTTATAAAGTCAAGAAATTTAAATAATACATAGGAAATTATAAATTTTTAGAGAATTTTTATAATCAGTCTCTTCGTAAAATAATGTATAAAAACTTTCATTCTTATAAAGCTATCAGCAGTCAGCTATCAGCTATAAGATTAAGGGATAAAAGCTGAAAGTTGATGGCTACAAGCTGAAAGCTATAACATTATGAAATTATTCGATTATTTAAAAAAAACAGCTTCATCAAAAACAAAAACCTGTCCTGCCTGTAATAAAGTTAACAGAGAGGATGCAAAGTTCTGTACCTCCTGTGCTGCTTCATTCTCTCAGAATAGAATCTGTTCTTCCTGTGGGGCAGAAAATAGTGATACTTCACGTTTTTGCCATCAGTGTGCAAACCCTCTTACTGTTTTAACAAAAACCCTGGAAGAGACAGGCAGTATTATTGGTTCCCGCTATGAAATTCAGAAAAAAATTGGCAGTGGTGGTATGGCCGCTATCTATAAAGCCTATGATATAAGACTGGGAAATAGAATTGTAGCTGTTAAAGAAATGAGTGTATCTGATATTACCAAAGAAAAAGAAAAACAGTCTATCTTTGAGGCTTTCAAGAGAGAAGCAGAAATACTGGCAAAACTGAACCATCCAAATCTTCCAGGTGTATCAGATTACTTCAGCGATATGAATAAACAGTATCTTGTAATGGATTTTATAGATGGTATGACTCTGGCTGAATTATTAGAAAAAACTGAAGGATTCCTTGAGGAAGACAGGGTTATAAATTGGGGTATTCAGCTCTGTAATGTACTGAATTACCTTCATAGCCAGACTCCTCCTATTATATTCAGAGATTTAAAGCCTGGAAATATTATGCTGGATGAAAATGATAAAATAAAACTGATTGATTTCGGTATTGCCCGTCTTTTCAAAAAAGGTAAGACCAGTGATACAATCTGTATGGGTACACCCGGTTATGCACCACCGGAACAGTATGGTAAAGGGCAGACTGATGCCAGAAGTGATATTTATTCTCTTGGAGCTACTCTTCATCATCTTCTGACACTGCATGACCCGGGGGATATCCCTTTTAAGTTCGACCCTATAAGGGAGATCAATCCCTCTGTATCCAAGGCCATGGAGAATATTATCATCCGTGCTGTAGAAATGGATATAGATAAGAGATGGCCCACTGTCAGTGAAATGGGGCAGGTTCTTTCATCATTGCAGATTCCTCAACCTCTATCTCTCTCACTTTCAACTACATCCTTAAACTTTTTAAGAGTTTCACCTTCAGGCACAGGTGATTACAAAACTATAAGTGAAGCTATAAAATCAGCAAAACCAGAAACAACCATCTATGTCCATCCCGGTTTATACCGAGAAGGTCTCATTCTTGATAAAGCAATTTCAGTTATTGGTGAAGGGCCCCAGGAAGAAATTATAATTGAAAATGATTCTGATAATTGTATACTTATGAAAACAGATAGGGCCACTGTGTGTAATCTGACACTGAGATGCAGAAGCAGTGAAAAAGATAAGAATTACTATGGAGTAGAGATAATCCGGGGACATCTGATAATTGAAGACTGTAATATAAGCTCTACATCCCGGTCATGTATAGCTATTCATGGTGCCACTGCAAATTCGATTATAAGAAGATGTAAAATTCATGATGCCAGGGGAAGTGCTGTTATTATTTATGAAGACGGTGTCAGTTCAATAGATGATTGTGATATATCTGGAAATACTATGGCAGGGATTATCGTTTTTCAGCAGGGAAATCTTACTATGAGACAATCTAGAATCCATAAGGGAAAAGACCAGGGTATTTATATCCATAAGGGAGGTATGGCTATTATAGAAGACTGTGAGATTTTCGGGAATACTGGCACAGGGATTCAGATTGAAGATCAGGGAAATTCAACTATCAGGCGATGTAAGATTTATGATGGTAAAGACCATGGTATTATAGTTTCCAGAAAAGGTATTGTCACTATTGAAGAATGTGAAATCTATGGAAATGCTCTTCCCGGGATTTCAATATCCCAGGAAGGTAATCCAACTATCAGAAATTGTAAGATTTATAATGGAGTCCGTGGTATTACTGTATCCGGACATGCCAGAGGACTTATAGAATACTGTGAGATCTCTGGAAATAGCAAATCAGGTCTGGAAGTCTGGGAAGAGGGTAATCCTATTTTAAATCATTGCAGAATCTATGGTGGGAAACATCACGGTGCTTATTTTTATAATAAAGGTGCCGGTATTTTAGAGAATTGTGAAATCTCCGAAAACAATGGACCGTGCATTGAAATTACATCAGAAGGAAATCCTATAATAAGAAATTGTAAGGTATTTAATGGACAGAGCTATGGTATCTATATCTGGTTAAAAGGAGCAGGCACTATAGAAGATTGTATTATATACAGCAATGTTTTAAAGGGCATTGAAATTGGAGAAAACTGTCATACTGTAGTTCAAAACTGTAAAGTAACTTAAAAAAGCAAATACAGGGGAAAGGGAACATTTGTTAGTAAAAAGGCCTTTATTATGAAATTCTTTAATTATTTTAAAAAACCTGTTTCGTCAGGTAAAAAATCCTGCCCTGCCTGTAACAAAGAAAACAGAGGAGACGCAAAATTCTGTATTTTCTGTGCTACATCATTTTCCCGGGGAAATATAATCTGTGTTTGCGGTGCCAGTAATGATGAAAGGGCATGTTTCTGCCAGCAATGTGCAAGGCCTTTAGAGGCAAATATGTCTGAAGAGGGTAAAGAAATAGATTCACTTGCAATAGACAGTATATTAATGAGCCGATATAAGATTCTTGAGAGAATTGGAGTGGGAGGAATGGGTGCTGTTTACAAAGCAATCGATATACGTCTGGGGAATAAAATCGTAGCTGTAAAAGAGATGAATGCCATGGCAGTTATTGAAATAGAAGATAGAGAATCTGTACTGGAAGCTTTTAGAAAAGAAGCGGAAATGCTTGCAAATCTTAATCATCCAAATATCCCCCGTGTAACAGATTACTTTAATTATATGGGTAACCAGTATCTTATTATGGATTTTATTGATGGAATTACAATGGCTTCTTTTTTGAAGATCACCGAAGATCTCTTGACGGAATCCAGGATAATAGAATGGGCTTTACAGCTCTGTGAAGTGTTGAATTACCTTCATAATCAGTCCCCTTCTATTATATTCCGTGATTTAAAGCCCGCCAATATTATGATAGACCATAAGGAAAATCTAAAGCTTATAGACTTTGGCATTGCCAGGCTTTTTAAAGCAGGTAAAAATTCTGATACTATATACTTAGGAACTCCCGGTTATGCTCCTCCGGAACAGTATGGAAAAAGTCAGACTGATGCAAGAAGTGATATCTATTCCCTGGGGGCTACTCTCCACTATCTTACAACAGGAAGGGATCCGGGGACATCACCTTTTTCATTTTCTCCTGTAAGGAACTTTAACCCCCATATATCTGAGGCTCTGGAAAATCTTATTATGAAAGCTGTAAAATTTAAGCCTCATGAAAGATGGCAAAATATCATTGAGATGAAACAGGTTCTATCTTCACTGAGAACACAGGTGGAAACTGCAGGAATAAAAGTGCCACAGGAGCCAAGTACCTCAATTTATAAAACAGAAACACCCAATCCTCTGGTGGTCTCACTTTCTGGTTTATGTGATTATCAAACTATAAGTGAAGCCATAAAGGTTGCAAAAGCGGGAACGATTATATATGTTCACAGTGGTATATACAGGGAAGGCCTGATTCTTGACAGGGCAGTTGAAATCATCGGTGAAGGGAAAGAAGGAGAGATTATAATTGAAAGTGAAAATTCCAGCTGTATTCTTATGGAAACAGAGGAAGCTTCCATACGTAATCTGACTCTGCGATGTACTGCCGGTATAAAAAAGTATTATGGGGTGGATATACCCAGGGGACGTCTGGTAATTGAAGACTGTGATATAAGGTCTGATTCTCTGGCATGTATTGGAATTCATGGAGCAAAGGCAGCTCCAGTCATAAGAAAATGTAAAATCCATGACGGGGAACGGGGCATTGTCTTTTCAAAAGAAGGAAAAGGAAATATTGAAGAGTGCGAAATTTTTTGTAACAAAAAAGAAAATATAAAAATTACAGAGAAATCCGATCCATTTATAAAACAGTCGAAGATTTATAAAGGCAAAAACGGTGGTATTATAATTACCACTAAAGGTCTTGGCACTTTTGAAGAATGTGAAATTTACGACAACACACTTTCCGGTATTATAATCTCCCGGGAAGGTAATCCAATTATAAAAAGATGTAAAATCTATAATGGAAGCCGGGGGATCCTTGTTTCTGAGAATGGTGCAGGACTTCTGGAAGAGTGCCATATTTTTAATAATACTAAATCAGGGGTGGAAATTCTGGACAGGGGAAACCCTACCCTGTCTCATTGCAGGATTTATGATGGTAATCTCCAGGGTATCTATATTTATAAAAAAGGGGAGGGCACCATAAAAAACTGTGAACTCTCAGGAAATAAAGGCGCCGGAATTGAAATTACTTCAGAGGGAAATCCCATTATAAAAAATTGTAAAATTTTTAATGGGAAAAGCTATGGTATCTATATATGGTTAAAAGGAGCAGGTACATTTGAGGAATGTGAGATCTTCGGCAATGTTTTGCCAGGGATGGAAATCGGTGAGAACTGCAATCCTACAGTTAAAAATTGTACTATTAATTAAATCACTAACAGAATACAACAAAGTTCAAAAACTTTATACCTGAGGAAGAAAATTTTTCAGAAATTGCCTTCTTTTTCTCTTCATCTATATCTCTTTCCAGGAAGAAAAAAATTTCTTCATACTGTCCTGGAAGAATATTATAAACAAAATTCATTATTCCATCATCAAAGGGATTACTAAAAGAAATAGCACTTTTTACAGCATATCCCTCTTTATTAATTGAATGAATAGGGCTTCTTGTAGCGGATTGAAAATAGATATTTTTATCCATCTCTGAAGCAATCATAGCAGGAATATATATATATTCATTACATCCGAGACAGAGGGTTTTTTCACTGTTTCTGAATTCCGTAAGATTACTGGCAATCTGAGAAATTAATCTGCTGATTTTTTGATTGTCCTCTCCGTAAATACCAAATCTTCCATTAATTCCATTATAAAGATATTTTCTTTCTCTTCCGTACGTATCTATAAGAGTAAAAATATAATTATTCTCTAAAGGAAATTTTATGGTATTTATATTTACAGATATACTATTCTTCTTTGGAATATTATAGTCTGTATCTTCAGAGAATGTTCCTTCATATCTGATATTTCCACTTATGAGGGAAACAGTGTCAATCTCTATATTCAATTCGCCTTCAAGAGCACTGTATCTTTCAATATCTTCAGGAGAACGCCAGTCCAGAAGAGACATAACAATATAATGTTTTTTAGGGAATATTTCATGTATAGATCTTATGAGATTTAAAGCGGTTCTTCCTGTGGTAATTTCGTCATCTATTAAGACAATTCTCGAAAAGTATTTCATAAAATCCTTTTCCAGGGTATAACATCTGTGTAAAGGGGCATGAGAATGTTCTTCATCAAATAGAAAAAGAGGGCTTAATTCTTTTATATTATCTCTTGTAGTATGAAGAAAACCTGTATTGCCTCTAAATGTTGAATAGACAGCATGGCCAAGGCCTGTAGCTGTTTCTGCAAAACCAATAAAGAGAGTCGGCTCTTTTAATAATATATGTCCTGCTTCAGGAGAAACTTCGTCAGGAGTCAATCCTTTAAAAATGTGTGGAGGTAAGGATTTATTTTCTATTTTATTTATAAAGAGATGGGCTAGCATATATCCTCCTCTACTGAGAATCCGGGAAAATATGGGAATATGTTTGCCTATAACCTTACTTACAAATAAAAAACATCTTTTTTTATTCTTTCTCGCTGCCATACCCGTAAGTAAATCCAATGGAATTTCCAGTTCATTCTCTCTGATATTTACTTCTACTTCTAAAGTACCGCCTATCTCAAATATCCTTTTATATAAAGAGGCTTGTATAGTTACGTCCTTCATTTAATACTCCATATATTTCTGCTTTGTTTAATATCTTTTTTGCCCATCTGAAATGGGGAACAGATTCATTCATCTTATTACAGTACGGACTTTTATAGGCACCCTGTTTATGCCCTTCTATTATCAGTTTTGCATCTTCATATTCTTCTCTCTTCACTACCTGAAGGGCATTTACAATAGAAATATGAGTGGGATGAATTACTGTTTTACCTGTCAATCCATTGGCCTTATCGAGTAATGTTTCTCTGATTAATCCGTCAATATATTGATCTATCAAATATTTTCTCCTCTCCATTCCTCTCTCTCCCATTTCACTTATGAAGGCACTCTCCCTTAAAAGAGGTTTTAATAATCTCTTTCCACTGGGAAAGTATTTCCATACAGGACCTGAGATTACATAATCACTTTCAGGACGAAGAAAAATATTTACGATATCACCTATGCAATCCCTTATAACAGAGATATCATAAATAGTCTGGTCAAATTTTCTTCTTATTGCATAAATACCGGAGAAATCAGTAGCACCTATTCTTATATTTAAAATAATATCTTTATACCTATCAAGAAAATTTTTAATGGCAAGGAGTTCATCTATACGGCTTTCCTTATAAATTACTTCGGGAGACTCCAGGATGGGCATTCCGTAGAATTTTCTCTTTGATGTCTCATTAATCTGCCGGAGTAAATTAATATATCTCTCTCCATCTGTTTTTATGGAAAACTTCGGAAATACAAAACCACAGAGAAATGACAAATCCAGAGATTTCTCTATCATCCTCTGAAATTGCTCGACATTTCTGACTCTTAAGAAGATAAGAGGAACATTTTCTAACTCTACATCACCATGCTCTATTAACAGAGAAAATTCTTTAAATCCGGAAAAAATATTTTTTTCTCCGAACTGAATATCTGATTCACCAATAGAGTCCTCACAGCATACAACTATAGATGTAAGTCCCATGTCATTAGATTTTAAAAGCGACTTACTTATATCTTTTCTTGTTGCCGGCATATATAATGTTGCTCCCAGAGAATACGAAAGTATCTTCCGGGGGCTATGAAGATTAAAATTACCGGGCTTTATATAAAATATTTTTCCCCGTTTTTTTTCTTCCAGGTATCTGAAAAATTGCATAATATCTATCTGAATCTCCTACGGGACCATCTTTAGCTTTATAAAAAGCCATAAGATCAAGATCAACGGCAGAAGACCATTTTAAACTTACCATCATCTATTTTAAAGGTATATAGGCTTCGTGGCCTTTGGTTTTAAGAACCACTTTTGCTTTTATTTCTGCCATATTTTCACTCCCTTTCTTTCCTTGAAGATTTTCTTTAAGTGACCAGCAGATTTGCTCCCGGAATACTGGAAGTAAAGGTATCTAAATCGACTATTTTATTTTCATTAATTAATTTTGCTCCTGTAGAAGCGGTATTATCAATCTTTGCTATTATTGCCACATGTCCTTTCTCGGTAGTATTTAATGGAATAGTTACTGTTTCTCCCCTGTCATTTATAACTACAAGTCTTCCATCATATTCATTAAAGGATGTGGATTTTTTCTGAATAGCATCTGTATAATTCAGAGCACATATATATACTTCTTCCATCATATCAAGTTTTGTAATTCGAAGATCTTCTTCCTTCTCACCGGCTTCTCTTTTAGACCCTGCATCTTCACTGAGCTGTATATAAGGATAGGAATTAAGTCTGCCATAATGGCCTCCCGGGATATTTGGAGAAAACACTCCTCCCCCGCGGCCATCTTTTGTCTTAAAAAAAGCCATTAAATCAAGATCTATATTCTTTGACCATTTAAGAATTACTCTCAATTGCTTTATATCAATATAAATCTCTTTTCCTCTTTCCTTTAATAGTTGTTCTGACATTTTATATACCTCCTCTTACAAATAATAAGATTCCCCGGATTATTCCGGGGAATGTCTATTTAAATATTAATATAATTCCTTTTGTTTTGCAAGCTTTAACCATCCCGGGAATTCTTCCAGTAGTCTCTTATAAAGTTCTTCATCAGATATTCTATCTATATCATTTACCTGAAAGAAGTTTGCATTATCTATAAATCTACCGCCCATGTTGTCGAGTTTTTCAAGAAATGGAAAGGAATAACTGCCAATACCAACAAACTGCCAGAATATGGGAAGTTTTGATGCTTCAGTAATGACATTCTGTGTTTGACGTTGATCAAAATTATCTCCATCTGTAATAAAAAGTACAAGTCCTGGCAATCCTGTATATCTTTCCTGTCTACGAACTGTTACACCGCTTCCCAGGCCTAAAAAGCCTCCTCCTTTTTTCATAGCTCCCGGGAAGTATTTATTTACAATCCTCTCCATAACACCGGCGTAATTGGTTTCATATTCCAGAGGATAGCGGGGAATAATTTCCCTGTCAACAAATCCGTAAAAGTTTGCTTCCTTCAGTACTCCCACTTCATAATGCTTTTCTCCAAAAAGAAAGATGTCTACAGATCCTTTATCATTAAATCTTGTCCCTAAAGCCAGTAATCTTTCACAGACCCTCTGAACCACCCCTTTTTTAAAGGTATCCTGCATAGATCCTGATATATCAAGAGCCATTGAAATTACTGCCTTCTGACCTTCAAGACCTGCATTCTTTACTGCCAGAGTAGCCTTCTTTTTTAATTCAAAAAGATGGTTATCAGCTTTAATTTCCTCGGGACTCTTGGAAGACAGGTTAAGAGTATTTGCTGCCGGTATGGTGGACTGAAAAGTGGCCATATCTACTATACGGTTTTCATTAATTAACTTTGCGCCCATAAAACCGCTATTATCTATTTTTGCAATAATTGCTACCGTCCCCGGTTGAGAAGAATCTAAAGGAACAGCCACAGACTCTCCTTTATCATCCATTACCATTACATGGGCGTCATATGTATTAAAAGCTATATTACGTTTCTGCACGGCATCAGTAAAATTTATAGTACATATATAAAGTTCAGCTATATCATCTAATTTGGTAACACGAAGAATTTCTTCGTTCTGACCACCTTTAGCACCGACTCCCGCATCTTCACTGAGCTGAATAAAGGGGAAACTATTTAGATTTCCCATAGTACCACCGGCATACCGGGAAGAGAATATACCTCCTATACGGCCATCTTTGGCTTTATAAAAAGCCATTAAATCCAGATCTACTGCGGCAGTCCATTTTAAACTAACCATCATCTGTTTAAGAGGTATAAAAGCTTCCTGTCCTTTGGCTTTCAAAACTACTTTTGCTTTCAGATCTGCCATATAACATCCCTGCCTTTCTTTATTTTCTTATGGCAAATAAGAGGAAAGGTTATTGCCTTTCCTCTTACTGATTTCTTGCTAACCCTGATTAATTAACCAAGAATTATGCTGGCACCGGGAATTGTAGATGCAAAGGTTCCCAGATCAATAACCCTGTTTTCATTAATTAATTTTGCACCCATAGGAGAGGTATTATCAATCCTTGCTATAACAGCAACATGACCCTTATCAGCTGAATTCAAAGGAACAGCAACACTTTCTCCCCTATCATCCATTACAATTACGCCACCGTCATAAGAACTGAAGGAAGAGTCTACTTTATTAATGGCATCTGTATAATTAAGTGTACAGATATAAAGCTCAGCCATATCATCAAGTTTTGTAATACGAAGTTGTTCTTCGTTGTCTCCGCCTTTTGCTCCAACACCTGCATCTCCACTGAGCTGAATAAATGGAAAATCATTCAAACTGCCAAGTGTTCCTCCAGGGAAGTTATCCGAAACTACACCACCGACACGACCATCTTTAGCTTTATAAAAAGCCATTAAATCCAGGTCTACATCCTTTGTCCATTTGAGAGTCACCATAAGTTGTTTAAGGGAGATATAAGCTTCCTCACCTTTTGCTTTTAATGTTACTTTTGCTTTTAATTCTGCCATGTTTATTCCTCCTTATAAATTTTTTAAGTATACCTCTTATATATTTCAGATATACTCATTAAAAATAGCAAAATTTATTCGGTTTCTGCTAGCCCCCTTTCATTAACAGATAATTTTAAATATTTTATTTTTAGTTATATCATAAATAATTCGCAATTTATTTCTAAAATTCCTTTTTTACATAAAAAAAATATAAAGGCAAAGTATTCTAATAAAGGATTTTCTTATTAATCTGTAGAAAATAAGAGATAATATAATATTATAAAGGAGTGTGAAAGTCTGGTATTTATATACCGGAGCTTTATGAATAGCAAGGTAAAAAAAATTAATATCATGGCCTCCTATGACTGGAGTATGAGAGCCGCCATGATGCACTTTCTTAAATTTCTGGATCCAGTAATAACACATAAAAAAGACAAGTATAAAATTGAGTTAGGGAGAATTATAGCAAGACCCCTCAAAATCGGAGAAAAATTAAATGATGAATCTGATTTTATAGTAGACAGAACAGTCCACTGGAATGATTATTATAAGTTTTTTGCCCAGCAGGCAATCAATTGTCAGATGGGTATCATCAATCACAGTAACACCTTTCATACCCATGATAAACATGCTACCTATGATTTAATAACGAGGGCCCTGCATCCTGATGACAGTCTTCCTACAACGGTACTTCTGCCGCAGTTCAGACCCTATACGGAAGAACAGGAAACTGAACAACTCTGGAGGTATCACCAGGAATTAATAATTGAAAATACAAAATTCGGTTGGGATGAACACAGACGCCATACAAACTGGGAAGAAGTAAACAATAAAATGGACAGAGTAACCAGGTGGCGTGAAAAAAATAAGATTATGTATGATCAGTTTTACTGCAAAGGGAATTATCTGAAAGAAACAGTAGAAAAATACTTTGAGAATAAATTTCCTCTTTTCTTAAAGAAAGCCTTTGGAGGTGGAGGAAGTGATGTATACAAAGTAAACAGTCTTGAAGAACTTTATGAAAAATATGATACTACAGGTGGAAAAGCCTTTCATCTACAGCAGGGCATAGAAGATTATGATACCTTTGTTCGCTGTATGGGTATAGGGCCCCAGATACTTCCTATGAGGTTTGTTCCGGAAAAACCGCTTCATGAACATTATAGCCCTGAAAAATTAAAACTGGAAAAAGAAATATGTAATAGAGTGGTAAATTATGTACTCTTCATAAATTCCTATTACAGATGGACATACAATTCCTTTGAAGCTCTTATTAAAGGCGGAAGTATTCATCCTATAGATTTTGCTAATGCCTGTCCTGACAGTAATTTCACATCATTACATGTGCATTTCCCATGGGTTATATGTGCTCTTGTGAAATGGACATCTTACTGTGCCGTTACAGAAAAAGATATGCGTATAGATATGGAGCAGAACAAATATCTCAAAGTATTCAATGACCCAAAAGTACCTCAGCTTGAAAAATACAATCTCCACGTAAAATTAAGCAAAGATTATTTTGAAGTGGATAAATTCAATGAATTCTGTGAAAAGAATTTCTCAGATATAGAAGATAAAATGATAGAGTTCTATGATAAACATTTTGATGAAATAATAAGTTATTCCATTGAAATGAGCGATTTCCCTGAGAAAGAACAGGAAAGATTTTATAACTATTATAAGGATATGATGGATAAAATATTCAGACCAAATGCTAAAGAATATCTTACAACTATTATTTATAAATAAATATCAATCTAGAATTTATAGAAGTCAGAAGTTAGATTTTTCTGACTTCTGACTGTAAGAGGGAGAATATGATAATAACTTTTTCACCACAAGTAACAAAATTTCTTGATATTGGTATAGCAATATTAAGAAATGCTATAAAAGATAATGAAAGATTAAATATTTGTATCAGAGAAGTAAGGGATATTAATAATTCTTTTAAAAATAATATTGAAGAAATAAAAATATTAATTGACAATGAAGAAATAAAAAATCAAATTATAAATCTGGAAAAACTCTGTCAGGAAAGAGAAGAAATCCTTCAAAAAACAGAATTATCTATAAAAGATAATAATAACACCCTTATGTATCAATCTGTTATGGACTTTCAAAAATCAGCTCTTGAGATTCAATTTACATCACTCGGGCTCATAGGACAATTAGGAAGTATATTAGGAGAACCTCCTTCTGAAGACATGAATGCTTTGTTTAAAATGCTTAATACTACTGAAATTATAAAAGATGAAAAATTATTTACCAGGTTACCTGGCATGATAAGATATCTGGAAAACATAGTAAAATATGTAGAATTTTTACTTTACATCTGTCAGGTTCAACCGGAAATTTTAAAAGAAGTAAGAGATTTTATTATAAAATTTAAAGAAGAAACAGATAATATTAAAAAAACATT
>Ga0116183_1002355_pt1 | contig 20437 bp, 18 predicted proteins | sample AD_UKC078_MetaG_FD_89753 | JGI IMG/M metagenome (GOLD analysis project Ga0116183, IMG submission 89753) | Active sludge microbial communities of municipal wastewater-treating anaerobic digesters from USA - AD_UKC078_MetaG | ecosystem: Engineered > Bioreactor > Anaerobic > Digestate | place: USA... | reverse complement strand
TATCTACCGCATGGTCTACCGCATTGATGACCCGGCCAGGATGTACGAGGTCCAGGACAGGCTGTTCAGCCGACTCTGGTATGCCGTCACCCGGGACGGCTTCAGCTTTCCGTTTCCCCATCGCCAGATCATCTCCGGCGAATCATCCCAGCCGTTTGTGTTTCCTGTTGAACAGATCTTCAGGGAATTGCGCCAGTTTGACATCTTTTCCATGCTGGATGATGGGGTGGTCAAAGACATGGCCACCCATACCCCGGTCAGGGTCTTTGGGCCGGGCGAGGTCGTGGTACGCCAGGGGGACGCGGGCAGTTCGCTTTATCTGGTGCTGAAGGGGGAACTGGAGGTGGATGTGGATGGGAACCAGGTCGGCAGCATTCATCAGGACTCGTTTTTTGGCGAGATGTCGTTATTGACCGGTGAACCGAGACAGGCGACGGTGCGTTCGGTGTGTGAAGTCTGGCTGGCGGAAATCACCAGAGAGATGCTTGAACCGCTTTTGCGTGCTAATCCGGAGCTCTTGGAAAAGATCAGTACCGTATTGGCAACACGCCGGGAGAGATCCGAACAGCTTGCCAGAAACTCCGGTGGGATCCAAGGCAGAACAGGCGTTAGAGATGACTATCTGCAGCGGCTGCGCAATTTTTTTCGCCTGTAGTGTGCTTGTATGCAGATAACGCCATCCCATGCCCATATTCACGTTTCCTGTGCGATCATCGAGCGTGATGGCCTGGTGCTGGCGGCCCAGCGCAGCCATAAGATGAGCATGCCGCTCAAGTGGGAGTTTCCCGGCGGAAAGATCGATCCGGGTGAAACCTCGCAGGCCTGCCTGCTGCGGGAACTGGTAGAGGAAATGGGCATCCTGATCCGGGTTGGCAGGGCTTTGCCGCCGGTTACCCATGCCTATCCCGGATTCACGATCACACTTTACCCCTTTGTCTGTACGATTGCGTCCGGTGAAATCCAGCTGCATGAACATGCCGATGCGGTCTGGCTTCCTGGCCACAGGCTGTGTGAGCTTGACTGGGCCGAGGCGGATGCCCCGGTGATTGAGGCCTATCTGGCTTCCAGCCTTTAAAGCGAGCTGGCATTTGTTCGTTAGCCAACCCGGTCGATCAGGCCGGGTTTTTACTTTTGAGAGACTATGTTTATATCCACGATCAACAGACAGCGGTTTAGACTTTATCAGGCCGAGGGGAGCTCCCTGGCGGCCCTGTCGGTTTCTATTCTGACAGCGCTTTTGTCCAACCAGCTTTTGACCTTTATTGACACGGTCATGGCCGGCTGGGCTGGAGCTGTAGAATTGGCTGGTGTGGCGGTTGGCGGCAGTCTGTGGCTACCGGTTTTTCTGTTCATGTATGGCGTCCTGATGGCTGTTACCCCGATGGTGGCACAACTGCATGGTGCTGGTCGTACGGGTGAATCCGGCCCGCTTGCCCGTAGCGGCATCCTGGTGGCCATACCGTTGGTGCTGACGGCAGCACTGTTTTTGTGTAATGCGGAATGGGCCTTCGCCTGGATGGGCGTTGATGACGGCATTGCCCATGTGGCGGCCGGTTATCTCAAGGCGATCAGTTGGGGACTGCCGGCTGCCGCCCTGTTTTTCCTGATGCGTAATTTGAGTGAAGGCATGGGGTTGGCCCGGCCCAGCATGCTGATCGGGCTGGTCAGCCTGCCGGTTAATGCCCTGGTCAATTATCTGCTGATTTACGGTAAAATGGGGCTGCCTGCGCTGGGCGGGATCGGGTGCGGCTGGGCCACGGCCATTACGCTATGGTTTATGTGCGCATTGATGCTGTTGACCATTCGCATCGCCAGACCATATCGTGCCGCCTGTTTCTTTGGGCCTTTGAAGACTAAAAGTGTTAAACGGGCCGCCGAGATTGTCAGGCTGGGATTGCCGATAGGCTGTTCCCTGCTGGTTGAGTCGAGCGTGTTTGCCCTGATTGCATTGTTTCTTGCCCCACTGGGGGCTCTAACGGTCTCTGCCCACCAGATTACGCTTAATTATTCATCGCTTGTATTCATGCTCCCTTTGAGTATGTCCAGCGCCATCACCATTCGTGTCGGCCACGCGGTCGGCATGGGTCGACATGACAGGGCGCGGCTGGTCAGCCGTGCCGGACTGGTGATCAACGCCATCATTGCGCTGTTTACATCAGCTTTGACTCTGTTTTTCAGTCAACAGATCGCCTCGATCTATACCGATGACAGGCAGGTGATTGCCATGGCAGCCGGATTGCTGGTGTTCAACGCGTTGTACCAGTTTCCGGATTCTCTTCAGGTAGCGGCTGCGGCAACCTTGCGCGGCTACAAGGATACCCGTGCGACATTGGTGATGGTTGTTCTGGCATACTGGGTGGTGTCATTGCCGTTGGGCTACAGTCTCGGATTGACGCATTTCTGGGGTGAACCGATGGGGGCGGCAGGGTTCTGGATCAGTCTGGTGGTTGGTTTGGGACTTGCGTCATTGCTATTGTTGATGAGGTTGCGATATGTGGAAAGGACTACTGCCCTTGCTGATAGAAAAATGGTCGGCATTTGAGTGATGAAAGGAGCTGATATGAAAAGAACTGGTCTGCTGCTGTCCTGTCTGTTGATGCTGAACTGCCTGTCTGGATGTGCTTTTGTAAATGTTCCGCTGGTTTCACCGTCCCAGCCGCTGGAAGAACAGGTGCTGGAAGGGGATGGTCCCCGCAAGATACTGCTGCTGGATATCAGTGGCACCGTCTCTGAACAGGAGAAGAGTTCCAGCGTGCTCGGCCAGCGCACTCCCTCCATGGTCTCCCAGGTGCGAGAGGCACTGCAGAAGGCCGAACATGACCGGGATATCAGCGGCCTGATCCTGCGAATCAATTCTCCCGGCGGCGGCGTGACTGCCAGCGATATCATCCACCATGACATCAGCCAGTTTCGCAAAAGGAAAAACATACCGGTACAGGCCTGTATCATGGCCGTGGGCGCCTCCGGGGGGTACTACATCGCAGCGGCAGCGGATGAGATTACCGGACATCCCACATCAATCACCGGCAGTATCGGCGTGCTGCTGATGAAATTCAATCTGGCAGGGCTGATGGGCAAGATTGGAGTGGAGGAACAGTCGGTCAAATCGGGTGACAAAAAGGATATTCTCTCCCCCTTCCGCAGGGCGACACCGGAGGAGGAACGGCTGGCCAAGGAGATCATCGACCAGCTGCACGGGCGTTTTCTGGATGTTATCATGGAGCGGCCCGGAAACCGGCTCACGCGTGATCAGCTTAAGATGCTGGCCGACGGCCGCATCTATACGGCTGGTCAGGCACGTCAGGCCGGGCTGATTGACAGGGTGGGATACCTGGATGACGTAATTGCCGTCATGCGAAGGAAGGTTGGGGATGGCAGGGCGCGGGTGGTCAGCTACTTCCGTCCTGGTAATCCCAAAGGCAGCATCTACGCCGGTGCGGATGCCCGGTCGGAGATGCCGGTGGCAGAGTTGCTGGGTGGTATGAATGCTTTGTCGGGCGGCAGCTTTATGTATATCTGGCGCCCCTGAAGTCTGGTCAGTTGTTAACGTTGGCGCGCGGCAGAGACCAGTTGTGTCTGACTGCCAGCAGCCGCAGAACAATTACAGTAATTGCAGGTATTGTCAATGCCCAGTTGTCCGAGACCTGCACCCTGTGCAGCAGGGTCATCAGGATGGCTCCGATCAGACAGGCCGAGGCATAGACCTCTTTCTGCAATACCATTGGCACTCGGCCGGAAAGCACATCCCTGATCATCCCGCCTGCTGTGGCAGTCATAACGCCGGCCATGACCGATCCGATGAATCCGGTCTGGAAAGCCAGTGCCTTGCCGGTGCCGATCACCACGAAGGTACCCAGTCCGACAGCATCAAAAATGGTCAGCGGCGTGTCAATGGCATGCAGGTGCTTGTGAAAAACGAAGACTAGCAATGAGACAGCTATGGAAAGGTACAGGTAGGTCTCGTCCTTGAAGATGAAGGGCGGGGTATCGCCCAGAAGCACGTCACGCAGGGTGCCGCCGCCAATCGCTGTGACCAGCCCCAGCACGGTTACGCCGAAGATATCCATTTCGCGCCTGATGCCGGCTAAAGCACCTGATGCAGCAAATGCTGCCGTACCGATCAGATCCAGTGTGTAAAGGATGTTCATGCCTGTGACTCCTGGTTTTTGTGGTGATGCTTGCAGGTGATGAACACCCCGCGTGCTGGTTTTGGCAAGTAAACAGACCTGCGATTGCCATGTCAAGTCCAAACAGCCGCAAGCTATTGACAAATACCTGCCTGACAGGCAAATTTACGGATATTGCTTAATGAAAGGTGTGACCATGAATATCGATAATCTGCTCTGCATCGACCTTGATCTGCCGTCCATGACCGGTTTCAGGAAATTTATCAGCTCCTGGCTTTATCGCGGCGATGATTTCAACCTGCTGGTTGATCCCGGTCCCCTGTCGGCCATACCCCGTCTGTGCGAGGCGGTACGCAGGGAGGGGGTCAGCCGGATCGACTATGTGCTGATCACCCACATCCATATCGACCATGCCGGCGGTGTTGGCGCGCTGTTAAAAGAATTTCCCGATGCCTGTGTGATCTGTCATCCGGAAGGGATCAGGCATATGGTTGCTCCGCAGAAGCTGTGGGAGGGGTCCCGCACGGTACTGGGGGCGCTGGCCGAAGCCTATGGCGAGATAGTGCCGGTGCCTGAGGACAGGATCATGTATGACGAATTCGTGGGTGGAACCGGTGTGCGCGCCTTTCAGACACCAGGGCATGCCTCCCATCACTGCTGCTATCAGCTGGATGAACTGCTCTTTGCCGGCGAGGTGGCCGGCGTAAGGGCTGACCTGCCGGGCCGGATCTACATGCGTCCGGCCACACCGCCCCGCTTCATGCTGGAAGTCGCCCAGCAGTCGATCGACCGTATGATCGCCCTGGCCCCGCGCTACCTGGCCTTTGGCCATTACGGTCTGGTGACTACGGCTGTTGAGCACCTGCAGATCGCCCGTGCTCAGTTACATCTGTGGGTCAGGGGGGTGGCCCAGACCGCTGCTGTTGAACCAGCAGGGCGTGAACAAGCCCTGGTGGAGTGGCTGCTGCAGCATGATGAATATTACTGTAATTTCAACCTGCTGCCCCAGGATATCCAGTCCCGAGAGCGTTATTTCTTCGGCAACACCATGCGCGGCATGAGCGAATATGTGGCCGGATTGCCGGAGGAACAGAGGCTTGAACTGATGTCATAGTATTCTTGTGACGAGAAGTGTTTAAACCAAAAGCCCTGCGGTTTTCCGCAGGGCTTTTGGTTTGTGTGGCCTGGTCTTTGGCTGACCCCTATTGCAGCATGCTGGGCAGTACTGTGATGAACCAGGGGAAGATGGTCAGAATCATCAGCGTAACCAGCAGGGCGAACAGGTAAGGCAGTGAGGCGGTCATAACGCGTTCGATCGGCACCTTGGTGATGGCGCTGGCCACGAACAGGTCCAGTCCGACCGGCGGTGTGATGCAGCCGATGGCCAGGTTGACGACCATCAGAACGCCGAAGAAGAGCGGGTCGATGCCCAGGGTTTTGGCCACCGGCAGGAAGATCGGTGTCAGAATGACTACTGCGGCCGAGGCGTTGACCATGGTGCCGGCAATCAGCAGCAGCAGGTTCATGGCCATCAGGAACATGATCGGTGAAGATGTGACCGAGACCACGTACTCAGCGATCTTGTGGGGGATCTGCAGGTTGGTCAGCAGCCAGCCGAATACGTTGGCAGCGCCTACCAGCAGCATGATCATGGTGGTGCCGATCACGGCCTGGAAGATAATCTTGGGGAAGTCCTTGAACTTAAGTTCCTTGTAGATGAACATGCCGATCAGGATGCCGTAGACTCCGGCTACGGCGGCGGCCTCTGTGGGGGTGAAGATGCCGCCGTAGATGCCGCCGATAATGATGACAGGCGTCAACAAGGCGAAGAACGAGTCCTTGAAAGCCTTGGCAATTGCGACCAGGGAAAAATTTCCTTCGGTGACAATGCCGCGTTTTTTTGCCAGAACCCAACTGACGATCATCATGGAAAGTCCCATCATGATGCCGGGAACGAAACCGCCAACAAAGAGATCACCGATGGACACATCGGCGATGACGCCGTAAACGACCAGGGTGATGGAGGGCGGGATGACGATGCCTACCACGCCGCTGGAGGCCACGATCCCGGCGGCCCAGTCACGGGCATAGCCCTTCTTTTCCATGGCCTCGACCATGGTGGTGCCCAGAGCTGCCGTAGTTGCGGCTGATGATCCGGAGATGGCGGCGAAAAAACAGCCCGACACAGTAACGGTCTGCGCCAGACCGCCGGTAAGCGATCCGACCAGGGACTGGGAGAAGGAGATCAGGCGTTTGGTGACTCCGCCGGCTGACATGAAGGAGCCGGCCAGCATGAAGAACGGTACGGCCATGAATGAGAAGGAGTCGATACCGGAATACATGATCTGTGTGATCATGACCAGCGGCATATCCATGTAAAAAAACAGAATTGTGGCAACCGACAGGCAGAGGGTGAATGCGACAGGAACCCCCAGGGCGGTCAGCAGCAGAAACAAGCCTAACAGAACGTATTCCATGTTTACCTCTCTTGATGATTAGTCAGCCGCATGGTGTTCGACATCTTCACCCTTGAACAATTTGACCGTGTCCCTGATCAGATAAAGCAGCATCAGCATGCAACTGACCGGGATGACGGCATACACATAACTCATCGAGATCTCCATGCCTGGAGATTCCTGAAAGGTCATGGTTTCAGTCATGTTGGCGCCCTGCACGAGCAGGATGATTACGAACGCATAGCTGCAGACCAGGGTGAATACCTGTAGAAATTTGCCGAACGGTGTGCCCTTGAAGTGCTGGGGCAGAAATTCAACGGCCAGATGACCTGATTCACCCATGATCAGTGCCGAACCGAGGAAAACAACGTATACGAACAGAAACCGGGCCAGCTCTTCCGACCATTCCGGAGTATAGTCAAAGCAATAGCGGGTAATGACCTGTGCAAAGATTGTCACCAGCATGATCATCATCGCTGCACATGAGAACCAGTAGAGTACTGCTCTCACCTTATCCAGTATCTTGTCAAACATTAGACTTCCTCCTGAAAAGAACCCGGACGCTGTGGTCCGGGTTCATGTTGACAACAGAAAAATTATTTTTCCAGGGCTTTGACCTTGTCGATGTTCTTCTGGCCAACGGTTCTGGCCATTTTTTTGTAAACAGGCAGAGTTGCGTTGATGAACGGTTGGCGGTCAACCGTGATGACCTGGATTTTGCCGGTTTTTTTGATCTTGTTCCAGAATTCAGTGTCTTTGGATTCGGACAGTTTGCGCTGCCAGGCGATGGCTTCAGTGGCGGCTGACTGGATAATCGCTTTCTGTTTCCCGTTCAGTTTGTTCCAGCTTTTCATGGAGATCAGAACTGGTTCTGGAGCGTAGGCGTGACCGGTCAGAGATGCGTATTTCTGTACTTCATAGAAGCGCTTGGTAAAGATATGTGCGCTGGGGTTTTCCTGGCCATCAACCGTGCCCTGCTGCATGGCGGAGTACAGTTCGGAAAAGGCCATTGGGGTGGGGGATGCGCCCAGGGCTTTCATCATTTCCACATAGACCTTGTTGTTCATAACGCGGATCTTGAGGCCCTTCATGTCTGCAGGGGACTTGACCGGGCGTCTGTTATTGGTGAGGTGGCGGATGCCGTTTTCCATGTAGCCGAGTAGTTTGATGCCGCGTCTTTCAAGCGGCTTGCCCAGTTCCATGCCGACGGTGTCCAATGCCCGGTAGGCATGGGCGCGGTCCTTGAACAGGAAGGGCATGTCAAACAGGGCCATTTCCTTCTGGAAGGTGCCCAGTTCGGCAGTACCGGTCAGTGTCATGTCAACGGTGCCATAGATCAAGCCTTCAATCAATTCTTTCTGGGCGCCCAGCTGGGATGAGGGGAAAACCTTGATTTCGATTTCGCCCTTGGATTTCTGCTTTACCAGCTTGGCAAAATGATCGGCGCCCATGGCATAAGGGTTGGTGGGCTCAGCGATGTGCCCGAGTTTGAGCACAACATTGGCGGCAAACGCCGGGGTGGCAAGCGCGAGTGACAACAACATTGCTGTGAGAATCCTGAATCGGTTTTTCATAATCTCTCCTTTTTGATTTCGTACAGCCTTGAAAGCATTGTGTTGCGACGAAAACGTGAGGTGACCTCCTTTCCTTTTGAAATGACCTTCTCAGGGGAGTTTAAATCATAAACCATTTTGCCTGGTATTCAATTATTCGGGAACAGATGTTGGATACCGATGAAAGCAAAACAGGTGCCAGAGTTTGATATGTGAGAACAGGTTAACGCTGTTTTAAAATGGTTAGTGGTGATTTGATTGTCATCCATCTGGACCCGATGGTGTTGCTATCACAATCTTTTGATTTTGAAGGAAAATATGATTCGAATGAATTATTGTGCTGATGTTTCATAAGTATCTTCCTACGTTTATAGAACATGATTTTTGGATTGTCGATAGTTATGTGGCCACACCTTTTGATGACAGGGTATGACAAATGTTATAGCGTGTCCGGAAAGGTGGGAGGAGGGATTTCTTTGCATACACATTGCCTTATTGTGCTTGACCTGTGCAGGAGCGATTTCATATCATCTGGCGTCATGGAATAATCAGAACGAGATTTGCCATATCCGGAGGAATTAATGTCACAAAGTATGCCCAAGCTTGTATATGCCGACGCCAAAGGAAATATCTACGACCATCCGGAACTGTGTATGGCTGGCATGAACGGCAATCAGGCTACATTGCCGGAAAATATGGAGTTGATACCGTTGCCGGAGGACAGCCGGTTGTTTACCATGCCGGGCATGCCTCCTGTGGCGTGGGACAACACAAAGATGGCCTTTGTTTCTGTGCCAGAAGTGCGGGAAGGGCGGCGCAGCCAGCGGATTCAGGCCGTATCGGCCTTCATGGCGCCCGGATATATGCGCACATTGCTGCCGGCCTGCGATTATTCATCAAGAAACGACCATCTGCCGCTCTGGTCATACACCGCCGTGGGCTGGGATGAAGACAGGGAGTGCTTTGTTGTGGCAGCCACAAAGGTCGATGCCAATCCCAACTGGCTGCCGGCCAATTATGACGACCGTACCCTGGATCCGCTGGTGCGCAAGCTGTTGAAAGAGATGCCGGATAACCGTATGCTGGAACAGTTGGCCCGTTGTGCGGTTGATTATCACTGCTTTGCCGCCAAGAACCTGTTTTACCGTCGCTGGGAGGCGCCGCTGCCGACCTCGCCGGTGTGCAATGCAGCCTGTCTGGGCTGCATCAGCCTGCAGGCCTCCGATTACTGCCCTTCCAACCAGGAACGCATATCCTTTGTGCCCACACCGGAGGAACTGTGCGAGATCGCCGTGCCACACCTGGAACAGGCAGAGCAGGCGATTGTGTCATATGGCCAGGGTTGCGAAGGTGATCCAATCATGCAGGCCGATACAATTGCCGAGGCCACCCGCAGGATGAAACAGGCCACCTCCCGCGGCACGATCAACTTCAACTCCAACGGCTCCATGCCTGATCGGATCGCCATGCTATGCGAGTCCGGCATGGATTCATTCCGTTTTTCCATGAACTCGGTGCGGGAGGATATCTATAACCTGTATTACCGTCCGCGGAGCTACAGCTTCAGTGATGTCGTCCAATCGGTAAAAATATCCAAACAGGCCGGCCGTTTCACCATGATCAATTATCTGGTTTCACCGGGTGTCACCGATGCGCCGGAAGAGGTTGAAGCGCTGCTTAAGTTTGTGGCTGACACCGGCATCGACATGATCCAGCTGCGCAATCTTTCGATTGATCCCGATTTCTACAATCAGGCCATGGGTGTGACCGGCAGGGGTATCGGCATGTATCGGCTGCTGCAGCGGCTCAAGCAGGAGTTTCCCCACTTGCAGTTCGGGTACTACAACCGTACACGCGAGAACTTTTTTCCGGATGGTTATGAACAGGGGTGGCCATTAAGCTAGACGTTATTGACATCACATACAAAAAAGCATATATATAGAAAAAAATATGCAAGAGGTGTTGTCATGGAAAATTTGCCAATCAAAAACAAGCTTGCAGCGCTGCCTCCGTTGAAAGACCCCAAACGCTGGCTGCTCGCTTCAATAGTGGTTATCACCATACTGTTCGGCTGGAAGTATCCACTGCTGGGTTTTGCCGTGCCGGTGGTCATGCTGATCGGTATCATCGGCGGCATCTTTCATGGCCGTTATGTCTGTGGCAACCTCTGTCCGCGCGGCAGTTTTTACGATACCGGTTTCCGCCTGCTGGGTGGCACCCGTCCGGTTCCGAAGCTTTTGCTGGATATGCGTTTCCGCTGGGCCATCATGGCGGTGATGATGACCATCATGGCGTTGCAGATCTCACGCAATCCCGGGGATCCGCTGCACTGGGGTTGGGTGTTCTGGCTGGTCTGCACATTGACCACAGTCGTGGGTGTGATCTTCGGCATGATCTACCGTCCGCGGACCTGGTGTTCCTTCTGCCCGGTCGGCACCATGGGCAATGCCTTTGGCGGCGGCAAGAACCAGTTGCGCATCAGCCAGGCATGTGTTGGCTGCAAGCTGTGTGAACGGGTCTGCCCGATGGACCTGGAGATTGCCCGTTACAGGGAGAGCGGGGTAATGCCCGACCGGGACTGTCTCAAATGTTCAGCCTGTGTCAAGGTCTGCCCGAAAGGGGCTCTGTCGTGGCCTGACAACAGGGATGCGATCGTAAAATAGTTTTGATAAGGAGAACAGTTGCCAGTTTCGTCCGGAAAGGCGAGTGTTTCCGATGCCTGTTGACATCTTGCAGGCTATCCGGTTTGCGGTATCATATACCGTCGGTGTTGTTGAATCTGATTGGTGAGAGCATGCTCGCCGAAAGATCGACAGGAGCAAGCACGTGGAAAAACCGGGCAAACGGCTGGTAAGCAGGCGGGTGATGTGTTATGAGGCAGCGGGGTTTCTTTTTGTAATCCTGATCATCTGGCTAAATGAACTGATTGACATCCCCTATTTGTGCCTGGGGGCGGAACAGACACCTGTCAACTGGCGTGAATCCGTATTTGAGACCGTATTGATTGTCATGCTTGGCGTCTTGGTAGTTGCGCTCAACAGGCGTTTGTTCCGGCAGATGAAATATCTGGAAGGTACCCTGCCGGTCTGTTCCTCCTGCAAGAAGATCAGGGATGCAAACGGAGAGTGGCGCGGCATAGAAACGTATATCAGCGACCGATCCGATGCGGTCTTTACCCACGGCATCTGTCCGGATTGCGCAGAGAAGCTCTATCCTGAGTACAATCCCTACACCCCGCAAAACACTCCCAGTAGCCGTATTGGACGGTATTGTCCACAGCCGTCTGTTGTATTCCTTCCAGACCAGCCCGCTGTCGGTATTGTAGCGGGTAACACTTTCCGAATCCTCCATGCTGCCGCTGAAGGCGGACGGGTCATCCCACAGTATGCCTTCCGGCATCAGAATCCTGACAACGGTCACCCCGCTTGCAATCTCCTGTTTTGAAAGTTTCCTGATCCGCTGCCTGGGGCCGGGTTCGTAAAGCCTGATGGTGATATGACCCTGCAGGGAGTCGTGCTGATCCAGTTCAACCCGCAGGTTAAAACCGATTTCGCCGCCATGACGAACGATCCTAACATCGGAACCTTGCTCATATTCAGCAATCCGAAGTTTTTCCGGATACTTTCTGGGTGACCGTTCGTAAACGCTTCCAGGCGTCTTTTTGTCAAGTGCCTCATGCGGCCGGTCGTAATTATATTCATGTCGGAACTCATCGAACCGGATCTGTTGGCGGTTCATGTTCGCCCTTGGCGGCGTGGCCGTATCTTGTTTCAAGGTACGATGCATCCGCTCATGACGCCCGTTTTACTGTGGTTTTCCGGATTCTATCCGTTCCGGTCGGATGCCGAGCTTGATCCACCAGGCCGACAAGCGACTCAGAGCAGTTACTCCGCGTCCCGCGAAGGGAGTACCATTATCCGTTCGTATGGCTTCCGGTAGACCAAATTCGCGAAATGCCCACTCGAACCACGGTTGGGTATCCGCATGGCAAGGAGAATAAAGGCCTTTGCACGTAAGCAGGTAACGGCTCATGTTATCGCTGATGGTCAAAGGATAGCACCACCGGTTGTCGCCAGTCTTGAACTGGCCCTTATAGTCTGCACTCCAGACCTTGTTCGGCGCATCGCAGGCCAGAAAAGGCTCACTGTACTTGGGAGTTTTTCTTTGTAACCGTCGATCTTTGACCAAACCTTGTCGTTTGAGCCATTTTTCGGCTGTACTCACACAGGGCCACGGAATTTCTGGGTGACGCTGGTTCAAGAAGTCTAACAACTTCTCTGGACCCCAGTTCATATGCAGCAACTTTGTTTCAATCAGGCGGTTGATGATATCGTCACCTGTCTGGTTCGGATGATTAACCGGAGCACGACAAAGTTCCTTAAGGCCATCCGGGCCAAGCCTGTTGTAACGCTCTATCCATTTATAAACGGTCTTGCGGCTCACCGCGTAAATGATTGATAACTCGGTGATGTTGTAACCATCAAGATGGTCGGCAACTAATTTTAACCGTTCTTTCATAGGTTCCGTCTCTCTCCAAGGCATAGGATGTCCTCCTTGCCTTGTAGTTTAACGTGTTACCCATGTCCATAGGTTGATTTGTTACCTATGTTAGCAGGTTGTACCTGTTGCTCCCCCTCTTAAGATAAGAGGGGGCTGGGGGGAGTTTTGAAACTGTGCTGGAACTGTACCAATATTACTGTACGATGATGTTCATTTCCACGCGGCTGCCGCTGGCGCCCTCCTTGGCCGGTTTCTTGTAAATATCCTCAAGCTTCTGGAAGATCCTTTCCGCCGCAACTCCGGATTTGCCGATCAGGTAGTTTTTGACAGTTGTGCTGCGTTCCTGGGCCAATGTGTTCAGCTCGTTGGCGCCTACCAAGGTGTTGGTGATGATCAGCTTCTTCATTTCGGCATCTGGCAGGTCTTTGAGCATGCCGATCACGTTGCGTGGTTTGGGGAATTTTTCCTTTTTGTAGACCGTCTTCAGATAGCGGGAGTATTCTTCCGGCAGTACGCTGATGCTGGCGGCATCGGCGCCTTGCTTGAGTTTGCCTTCCTTGGCCAGGGTAATGTACTTTTCGTTTCTGATCTTGCGCTCAAGCAGTTCGTGGCGGTACATCTCGGTGTCTTTTTCACGGTCCACATAGGCTTTAAGCTCCAGCTTGAGAGCCGGTCTTTCGGCCAGAGCCTTACCCAGCGCTTGCAGCTTGATTTCTTCTGTTTTGGCCAGCGCGCTGGTGCCGCTGACGAAGTGGATGGAACTCAAGTCTTCTCCGCCGCCGAACATGGAGGATATCAGGGAAAACGGTGAGGTGACCGCCTTGACCAGCAGGTTCTTCAGTACCTGAAAGACCAGCCCCCAGATGCTGAATTCCGGATCGTCAATCCGTCCGGTGACCGGCACGTCCAGATGGATTTCGCCCTTGCGGTCCTTGAGCAGCGCCAGTCCCAGCTTGACCGGCAGGCTGGTGGCTTTTTCGCTCTCCACCCGGTTGCCGAAGGTGAACTGGTCAACGAAGATCTTGTTTTCCGAATTGAGCGCCTTGTTTTCGATGTGATACTTCAGATCCAGAAACAGCTTGCCTTTGTCAACCGTGTAGCCCAGATAGGTGCCGGTGTAAGGGGTGGTGGGCGACAGTTCGATGTCCTTGAACGATACCTTCAGATCTACGAACAGGTCGTCGCGCAGGGGATTGATTTTGCCTGTGATCTGCAGTGGTGAGTGGTTTTCCAGGTTGCCGCGCAGGTCGACCTCGGCAAAGCGGGTCTCTTCTGATGAAAGCCCGCTGATCCGTCCGCCCAGGTTGTAAAAGGTGGTGGAGAAACGCTGGGGCAGGTGGTTGTCTGTAAATGAAAGTGTGCCGCCCTGAATGGTGACGGCGCCGATCTTGATCTGGGGACCGGGAGTCGGGGACTTGGAACTGACAAGTGGAGGCCTTGAACCCGCTACAGCTAACTTTTGCCCGGTTTTAGCTTGAGATGATATGGGCGCCTGTTGTGCGTTTCCAGTGTTTTTAGCTTTTTCACTTGTCCCGGATTCCGCGTTCCGGGTTCCGGTTTTTTCATCCGGTTTATCCACCAGATTCTGCAGGTTGAGTGTGCCGTCTTTCTGCACGATGATGCGGGAATAGAACCCGTTCAGCGCAATCTGCCTGATGCTGATGCTGACCGGATCAATGCTGCCGCGGTAGTCGTCCAGTTGCAAGCTTTCCCATTTGAGCAGGTCTTCCTCTGCGGTTGTGTCGATGCAGTGGAAGGCGCGCAGGCCGGAACTGCCGCTGAAGCTGCCTGACGGTTTACCGTCTTTTAGCGACACATCCAGCTTCAGTCTGGTGTCCAGATAACCGCTGAGTATTTCCAGGTTGATATTATCCGGCATGTAGTCGCCGAAGTCCTGTATGGGCAGCCGACCGATGCGCAGATCGCCCTTGTAGTTGAATGGCTGGGGCAGGATTGTACCTTTGGCGCCCAGCTTGGCCCGTTTGCCGAATATGGCTGAAAAATCCAGCTTGGCCGGTGTGAAGCGCGGGCCGTTCAGATCCTCCAGCAGGAAATTGATACCAGCCAGTTTGAAACGGGGATGTCCCTCCACGGCCTTGTCCGTCAGTGTCAGGTCAAAGCCGTCGATGTTGAATTTTTTCAGGCTGTATTCCAGTTCTTTTTCTGTGGGAGACGCTGTTTTTGATGTTTTCGGCGCAGGTTTGGCGGCTTGTTTGCCTGCGGAAGCACCGCCCCTGGCTGGTTCAGCAGGCAGCATCGTCATGGGTGACAGGCTGCCGTCTGCCTCGCGGGTGATCGCCATGGCGCCTTTGGAGAGCAGTATCTCGCCGATTGTCAAGCTGTTGGTTTTTTGTATGAAGGCAACATCCCTGATGGCCAGCAGGGCCAGCTTGAGACCGTCCTTGCTGCCGTAGCTGGCATCCAGTTCCTTGAGCGAGATGTTGACCTTGTCGGCCTGCAGGCCTTCGCCTACCTTGTAGGTAATGTTGGATAGTATTTCTATCCCGGCCAGTTTGAATGCGGGGGGAGGTTGTTTGCTGGCCTGCTTCCTCTGGTCCATTTTTACGGAGATGCCATCAACCCTGACCTGGCTGTTGAGTGTGATGCGTGGTTTGTTGTTGGAAGATATGATGTAGTCCAGGTCGGATTCGACGCCGAGTTTGCCGGACAGTAATGTGAATGGCGGTTTCTGTGGCAGATAGGCCATCAGCATGGGCAGGTCCAGTGACTTGATGCTGATGTGGATGTTGGTGTCCATCTCTTTGCTGAGCGGTTTGGTTTTGCCGGAAAAATCAAACTCGGAGCCGTTGATTACGGCCCGCAGCCTGGGTGTGGTGTATTTGTTAACCAGATAGGGGATGTTGCTGATGAAGGGAATGCTGATATCCAGTTTCCGGACGGTGTGCTGGCGGCCGCCATTGACTGCCCGGTCGTCAAAGTCCACCGAGCCGTTGATGATCTGGATGTTGTTGATGGAGAAAAGCGGTTTGAATCCGTCCTCTGTTTTCTTCTCCTTGGGCTGGCGCTCCAGGATGTCGGAGAAACTGTAACGGTTGGGGGCGGTGCGGGCAAAGGCGATCGAAGGGGTGTCGATCACTACCTCCGACACAATGAAGGAGCGCTTGAACAGTGACACGGGACTGAGCGAGACACGCAGGCTGCCGACGCTGACCAGTGGGGCCGTGTTCGGCTCATCGATGGCAAACCCCTTGACGGTCAGGGTGAGTGTGAACGGGTTGATAGCTACGGATGCTATGCGTGTATTGCGGCCGGTGGCCTCTTTGATGGCTTCGGCGGCTTTGTTTCTGATGATGTGGGGCAGGGCCAGGACAGTGAAAAGTATGATTGCGGCACATGATGCCGCCACATACAGCAAGATTTTCTTCCGTCTGGACATGCTGTCACCCCCATGAAACAGATTTTGATGATTTCGTCGACAATATAGGCTATATGTTACCCTGCTGTCAGCGGAAAACAAGTAGCCCTGGTTTTGAAAAAAATGTTAAACCAAACTATGAAAGGCTGGGTGTCATGTTACTGATAATTCACCCTGAACAGCCCCAGGCGCGTAATATTGCCAAGGTGGTGGAGTGCTTGAAGCAGGGGGGTGTTATTGCCTATCCCACTGATACCACATATGGAATCGGATGTTCAATTTTTAATAAAAAAGGTATTGAACGCATCTATCAGCTCAAACAGCGCGAGAAGAAAAAGCCTTTTTCGTTCATCTGTCCCAATCTTTCAGAGGTGGCGCGTTATGCACGGGTCAGTAATTCCGCTCACAAGATCCTCAAACGTTATCTGCCCGGGCCTTATACCTTTGTGCTGGAGGCTACTCGCGAGGTGCCGGATCTGCTGTTGACCAGACAGAAAACTGTGGGTATTCGCATACCGGACAACCGCATCTGTCTGGAAATTGTCCAGATGCTGGGCAGCCCGATCATTACCACCAGCGCTAACCTTTCGAGCGACGAGCCGACCGCTGATCCTTCGTTCATCGAGGATATTTTCGGCAATCGGCTGGACATGATCGTGGACGGCGGCATTCTTTCCTCCGACGTCAGCTCGGTGGTCAGTCTGGTGAACGATGTCGCCGAGGTGTTGCGGGAAGGTGTCGGCGATGTGTCGTGGTGCCTGTGAGTGTTTTTGATGTGTGTGATGTTTGATTGATTTGAAAGAATGGTTTATGGAATTCCAACCTGATAATGCGGAGGAATAAATATGCTCAAAGCGGACGCTTCAATAGAAACCCTGGCTCTGCACGCCGGGCAGCACCCTGACGCGGAGACCTTGTCCCGTGCCGTGCCGATCTACCAGACATCATCCTATGTGTTCAAAAGTTCCGAACATGCCGCCAATCTGTTCGGTCTCAAAGAGCCTGGCAATATCTATACCCGGCTGATGAATCCGACCACCGATGTGCTGGAGCAGCGTCTGGCGGCCCTGGATGGCGGGACAGGGGCGCTGGCGGTTGCATCCGGCCAGGCGGCCATCAGTTATGCGGTGCTGAATATCGCCCAGGCCGGACAGAATATCGTATCCAGTACATCCCTCTACGGCGGCACCTACAATCTGTTTCACTATACACTGGCCAAAATGGGCATTGACGTGAAGTTTGTTGATACCTCCGATCCGGAGCATGTGCGCCGCGCCATTGATGAAAACACCCGTCTGGTCTATACCGAATCGGTTGGCAACCCCAGGAACAATGTGGATGACTTTGAGGCGATTGCCAGGGTGGCCCATGAGGCCGGCATTCCCTTGGTTGTCGATAATACCGTGACGACCCCATACCTGTTCAAGCCGCTTGAGCATGGCGCTGATATTGTCGTTTATTCACTGACCAAATTCATCAGCGGTCACGGCACCAGCATCGGCGGAGCTGTTGTCGATGGCGGCAAGTTCCCCTGGAACAACGGCAGATTTCCGGAAATCAGCCAGCCTGATCCATCCTACCATGGACTGAACTATTGGGAGGCGCTGGGCAACCTGGCCTATATCATGAAGATGAGGCTTACCCTGCTGCGTGATCTGGGGGCCTGTCTGTCACCGTTCAATGCCTTCCAGATCATTCAGGGACTGGAAACCCTGCATGTGCGCATGCCCCGCCATGTGGAGAACGCCAGAACAGTGGCCCAGTGGCTGGAAAAGCATCCTGCGGTTTCGTGGGTCAATTATCCCGGCCTGTCCAGCCACCGTGACCATGCCAATGCCAAAAAATACCTGCCCAAAGGTGAGGGGGCCATTATCGGTTTTGGTATCAAAGGCGGGGTCGAAGCCGGCAAGAGGTTTATCGACAGCGTCAAGCTGCTGTCCCATCTGGCCAATATCGGCGATGCCAAGTCACTGGTTATTCATCCGGCCTCGACCACCCATCAGCAGCTCTCGGCAGAGGAACAACTGGCTTCCGGTGTGTCCCCGGATTTTATCCGTCTTTCGGTCGGGCTGGAACATGTGGATGACATCCTTGCCGATATCCGGCAGGCGCTGGAGGCTTCCCAAAGCTGAAAGTTTATGAACTTATTTGTTTTTACAACGTTTATTCATTATTAGAAATTTCGGGAGACCTAGTTTATGTACAGATTAACCATCCGCACCAGTTTCGCCGCTGCCCACAATCTGATCAATTATCAGGGGGACTGTGAAAACCTGCATGGCCACAACTGGAAGGTTGATGTGGCTGTTATTGCCAAAGAACTGGACAAGGCCGGAATGGGGATCGACTTCAAGATTCTCAAACGCGAGGCCGGCATTATCATTAACGAACTGGATCACAAATATCTCAATGATAACCCGGCCTTTGCAGGGATATCGCCATCTTCAGAGCATATCTCGCGCTATCTGTACCAGCGGTTGTCCACTCACCTGAACAACGAAAATATCAAGGTGGAGTCGGTTACGGTGTGGGAGTCTGAGAATGCGTCGGCCTGCTACTATGAGTAAGCCGAAATCCGTGTCGGTTGACCGTTAACTGCTGCCATTCTGAAGATGCAGGACCGTGACAAGGCGTGCTGCCAAGCTGCATGTTCCGGTATGCTGAAGTTTTTTGCGTTGCCTTGTCACCGAAGGAAGATGTTATGGCTAATCCCCTGTATATCAATGAGATCTTTTCCTCCATCCAGGGGGAAGGGCTGCTGGCCGGCCGGCGCCAGATTTTTGTGCGTCTGACCGGCTGCAACCTCTACTGCAGCTACTGTGATACCCCGGTTGAACCGTCCGCTTTCTGTAACATCGAGACTGCGCCCGGCTCCAATCGCTATGAGCCGGTTGCCAATCCTGTGATGCTCGATCGGTTGCTGGCGACGGTTTCTGGCTGGGTATCGGCGCTGCCCGGGGCCCATCATTCCATCAGCATTACCGGTGGTGAGCCGTTGCTGTCCGCTGACCGGTTGGGTGCCTGGTTGCCGGAGATGCGCAGGCTGCTGCCGATCCACCTGGAAACCAACGGAACATTGCCGGATGCCCTGGCCAGCGTGGTTGACCATCTGGACTACATCAGCATGGATATCAAGCTGCCTTCCACAGCCGGCTGCGGCGTTTCGCTCTGGGAGTTGCACAGGCTTTTTCTGCAGGCAGCTCAGCCCGCCAGGGTCTCGGTGAAGGTGATTGTCGGCGATAAGACGGGAGAGGCAGAGCTTTGCCGTGTCTGCGACCTTGTTGCCGGTGTGTCGCCAAAAACGCCTTTGTTTCTGCAGCCACTGACCTTGCCGGGCGGCGATGTGGGCATATCGGCTGTGCATCTGTTGCATTTGCAGCAGGTGACGGCGGCGCTGCTGCCGGATGTGCGGGTCATGCCCCAGATGCATCGGCTGCTCGGGGTTTTGTGAATCAAATTCGGTAAATATTCAGCAAGATTCAAAACTGTCATTCCCGAAGGTGTAATCGGGAATCCAGCATCTAAAAATTGTAAATCTGGATCCCCGACAGAGGCATTTGGGGATGACAATCTATTAAGCGGCAGATTTGAACGAATCAGACAAAGGTTTGTATGCAATATTACATATATATCCTGGCAAGCAAAAAGAATGGAACCCTTTATGTCGGCGTAACATCTGATCTTATCAAACGCATTTACGAGCACAAAAACGAGCTTGTTGAAGGTTTTACGCAGAGATATACAATCCACAATCTGGTTTATTTTGAAGCCACTGAATCTATTGATAGCGCGATAATGCGGGAAAAGCAGTTAAAGAAATGGAACAGGGCTTGGAAAATCAATTTGATCGAGAAAAGCAATCCTGCCTGGAATGATTTGTATCCTGATTTGATTTGAAGATCATGGATGCCCGACAGATGCGCTCGGGCATGACAGACGTTTTGCCAACGGCTCAGATTGTGCTGAATAGTTATCACATTCGAGTTAAAGGAATTGACATGCTGATTGCAGACATGACCATGCCAGAGTTTGAGTCAGGGCTTGAAAAATGCCGCACTGTATTGATCCCGTTCGGATCAGTTGAAGAACATGGCAATCACCTGCCGCTTTCCACCGACACGATCCAGGCCTGCGAGGTGGCTCTCAAGGCTGCCCGGGTCAGACCGCTGTTCATCGCTCCGCCGGTGCATTACGGCAACTGCCGTTCCACTGCATGTCATCCCGGCACTATCTCTATCACCACTACCACGTTGAAATCGCTCTTCAGGGATATCGTCTGCTCGCTGCGCAGTCACGGCATGCGCAACTTCATTGCGCTGACCGGACATGCCGGAGGCGCCCACTGTATGGCCCTGCAGGAGATCGGCGAGGAGCTGGTGCGGGATTATGCCGATATTCAGGTCGCGGTGGTTACCGAATATGAAC
>Ga0116183_1002348_pt1 | contig 20468 bp, 17 predicted proteins | sample AD_UKC078_MetaG_FD_89753 | JGI IMG/M metagenome (GOLD analysis project Ga0116183, IMG submission 89753) | Active sludge microbial communities of municipal wastewater-treating anaerobic digesters from USA - AD_UKC078_MetaG | ecosystem: Engineered > Bioreactor > Anaerobic > Digestate | place: USA... | reverse complement strand
CCCTTTTCTTGCAAATTCTAAGAAACTCCATTGCCGACTCGACCATTCCCTCGGTGGTATTGCCATATTTTGACATAATGCGGTCGCTTAGCGAACCGTGATTAACTCCAATTCTTAACGCAGTATCGTGTGCGACACAAATATCAATTAGTTCATTTAGAGTGAGTTCTATTTTGTCTAATTCCTCTTTCCACTCCAATTCAGTATAAGTTTTCGTGTCGAAAGTGGCTCGTTTGTCGATAAAGTTTCCGGGATTAATTCGTACCTTATCAACCAACTTAGCTGCAACAAAGGCAGCTTGCGAACTAAAGTGCACATCGGCAACCAAAGAGGTGTTAATATTATCGTTAAGTAGCAGTTCTTTTATTTTGCCAATTGATTCGGCGTCAGCTCTGTTTCTGACTGCAAAACGCACCATTTGTGCGCCAGCTGATATAACCTCTTTTGATTGCTTGTATCCCGCTTCAACATCGCCTGCAGGCGTATTGCACATGGTTTGAATTACAATATCGGAATCTCCGCCTATAGTTATATTTCCAATCTTTACTTCGTGGGTTGGAAAACGTTTGATTGAGAAGGATGTGAATATCATTGGTAGTGTTGATTAATGTTTGTAAAAAAGAGCTTTGCGTCTGTTTTTTTTGACTTCAAAAATGGTCAATACCACAAATTTACGCAAAGTTTTTTCAGAACTGTGTAAAAGAGAAATTGAAAAGTGGCAAAATACTTGCAGGAATTAAAAACAATACCCATATTTAACTAAAAATTACGAGACGTGAAAATAGTAAAAATATGGTTTGACGGCGATTATCTATACGGCGAAGGAGACAATGGAAAACATTATCGACAGTCTCTTTTGTGGTATCCTCGATTGCGAAAAGCAACAGAGAGTCAAAGAGCAGATTACAAATTCGGCTTTTCCGGGATACATTGGCGCAATATTGATGAGGATGTGAGCTTCGAAAGTTTTGAATATGAAGATGCTGAACCGACAAGATTACAACGTTTTTTTCTCACTCACAAAGAAATAAATGTTGCCGAATTTGCCAAAAGGATAGGAGTAAATGCCACCCTGTTGCGCAATTACATTAATGGTTTTAAACAACCTTCGGCAGAGCGTGAGCAGTATATCTTAGAGGAAATACGGAAAATGGGTAGCGAGCTGATGAAAGCGTAAATCAATTAGCAATTAGTTAATTGAATGTCAGAGAGTTATATAGATATCGTGTTATTGTGTCTCTAATAAAGTTGAAAGTAATTAAAAGTGATTGGTAAAAATTATTAAATTTTACAATTGGCTGAATATTAATATTTTATAATAATAATATTGAAAACATAAAATATGAGCACAATAAAATACAAAGGATTTATCGGTAGCGTAGAATTTAGCCACGAAGACAAAGTATTCTATGGAAAAATAGAGGGTATAAACAGCTTGGTAAATTACGAAGGTACATCGGTAGCCGAATTAAACAGTGCTTTTGAGGAGGCTGTAAACGACTATATCGCACACTGCAAAGAGAATAATCTGCCTCTGCATAAATCGTACACAGGAAACTTTAATATACGCATACCCGCTGACTTACATGCTCGCTTAGCTGAAAAATCACTGAAAGCAGGAATGTCGCTCAACGCATTTATAAAAGAGACATTACAGAAAGCAATAATGTAAAAAGCGAAGTGGTAGATACTGTTTTTATTTTAGTTCTGTTTTGTCATCTCCTAATGATAAGTTATTTGTCAAAAATAGAGTGATATATAGGTACTATAATCTTATATTTTGAGTTATTTTATTTTTTTGCAATTAAACATAAATTTTAGTTTATTTTTGCATTCAATTTTGAAAGCTTAAAAATAACAATGATACAGGAAGATTTATTTAAAAAAATTATAGCTCACTCAAAAGAGTACGGGTTTGTGTTTCAGTCAAGTGAGATTTACGATGGTTTAAGTGCAGTTTATGACTATGGACAAAACGGTGTAGCATTGAAATCTAATATTCGTGAATATTGGTGGAAAACAATGACTATGCTTAACGAAAATATTGTTGGAATTGATTCAGCAATTTTTATGCACCCAACTATTTGGAAAGCTTCCGGTCATGTTGGAGCATTCAATGATCCGTTAATTGACAATAAAGATTCAAAAAAACGATATCGCGCCGATGTTTTAGTCGAAGAGCATATTCAAAAAATTGAAGATAAGATTAGTAAAGAGGTAGCTAAAGCGCAAAAGCGTTTTGGCGACAGCTTCGATCGTGAACAGTTTGTTACAACGAATCAGCGTGTTTTAGGTTATTCGGCTGAAATCAAAGAGATTCAGCAACGTTTGGCTGATGTCCAAAACAACAACGATTTAGATGGCTTTAAAAAACTTATTGAAGATTTACAAATTGTGTGCCCTGTGAGTGGTTCACGTAATTGGACAGATGTGCGTCAGTTTAACTTAATGTTTGAAACCAAGTTGGGCTCTGTTAGTGATGATGCTAACACGATTTATTTAAGACCCGAAACAGCTCAAGGGATTTTTGTTAACTATTTGAATGTTGCTAAAACAGGACGTATGCGCTTACCATTTGGGATAGCTCAAGTTGGTAAAGCGTTTCGCAATGAAATTGTTGCACGTCAGTTTATTTTCCGTATGCGCGAGTTTGAACAAATGGAGATGCAGTTTTTTGTTAAGCCAGGTGAGGAAATTAAATGGTTCGAATACTGGAAAAAAGCACGTATGACATGGCACCTAAACTTGGGTATTGACGAAAGTAGATTTAGATACCATGATCACGAAAAACTTGCACACTATGCCAATGCAGCAACCGACATTGAGTTTGAGTTTCCAATAGGTTTCAAAGAGGTTGAAGGAATACATTCACGCACTGATTTTGATTTGAAACAACACCAAGAGTTTTCAGGAAAAAAATTACAATATTTTGATAACGAAACAAATACAAGTTTTGTGCCGTATGTTGTAGAGACGTCAATTGGGCTTGACAGAATGTTTTTGTTGGTGTTGTCAGCAGCCTATAAGGAAGAAGTTGTAGAAAATGAAGGAAGGTCAGATACTCGAGTTGTGTTGCAAATACCCGCCCCGCTTGCACCCGTGAAAGTTGCAGTTTTTCCATTAGTAAATAAAGATGGATTACCAGAAAAAGCAATCGAGATATTTAATATTATGAAATATGATTTTACTTGTCAATATGACGAGAAAGATAGCATAGGTAGAAGATATCGTCGCCACGATGCTATCGGAACACCATATTGCATAACGATCGATCATGACACCTTAGATACCAACACAGTTACTTTACGTGATCGCGATACAATGGAACAAGAACGTATCCCGATTGATAAGTTGATTGAAATAGTTGAAAGTAAGGTTTCAATGAGTAATTTATTGCGTAGATTAAATAAATCTTTGTAAATTTGAAGTTTCTAATTGTGTGATTATGATAACGAATACACAAACCTACAAACTTTTGGCTTTTTGTACATACAGCGCATAAGCTGTATCTTTTAACATTTAACTGAAAAGATTATTAACGTATGAAAAAAGCTCTAAAACATATTTTTCTCATTGTTTTGTTAGTGTGTGGCGCTGTCTTTAACGCTAAATCACAAGTTAAAACAGAGAGAGAGGAAAAAATAGATAAGTATAAGTTCGAAAAAAGAATAATGGGACCCAAACATAAGAAAAGCAGTGTGCTCGAAATAATGGTTGATAAATACAACAACTATTTTGCAGCAACATTTAGAGCTGAAAAAATATCATACACTTATTTGAAGATTTATAAACTTTATACTTGGGAGGAATTGCTCTCTTTAAGGATGAATGATAATCGTATAGAGTTGTATAACAGTACTTTTGATGCAGAAGGAGAATATTTTTACGCAAATACCGATGTTTATAGAAACAGGTTTAAAAAAATCAATATTAAGACTAAGGAAGTTGAAGAAGTAAATTGTAATGCAACACCAATTGGTTGTCAGAAAATAGAGCCACGACAATATACAACCGAATCTTATACCCAAAACAACCATTACATTATATACCGACCAGATAAATATCTAAACTCAATACTGATATTGAAAAGTAAGGATCTAATTGAAGCTGAAAGGGCTAGAATGCCAAACTTTTTGTTGGATGAGGAGGAAGATGCACAACTTACTGAAAAAGAGTTAAATATGGCAGATCCTGATCAAATGCCAGAAGATCCTGAAGAGATGAAAAAAATAGAGCAAGCGCTTGCAGAGAAAAAAACGTCGACAACAACACCTAAAGGACCGATAAACTATGTCGATATTATGCTTAATAAACGTACTGTTGATGACCTGGGTCGCTACAAGTATGTAAGATATGCTGAATATGAGATACTAATAAACAACTGGTTATCAGCAACATTCGAATTTGAGCGAAATAAAACAAAGTCGATAACAATCAGCGAAGAAGAGTTCCAAACTCTGTTGACAACAGGTTCGGTGGAAAAAGGAGAATTACGGCTTGTAATCCCTGCAGATGTAGATAAATAGGTAGTTGAAAGCTGTCTTCAATGTCAACAATACGTCAAGAAAACAGTATTTTAAAAGAAAGTTACTCTGGGTTTACATTTGAAGTTGGTTGCGATGAAGCCGGTCGTGGTTGTTTGGCGGGTCCGGTGGTTGCGGCAGCTGTAATAATTCCGAACGACTTTAACCACCCTTTTTTAAATGACTCAAAACAACTTTCCCAGAAGCAACGAGAGGAAGTACGTAATTTTATTGAGCAAAATGCTATTGACTATGCTGTAGCATTTGTTGACCGTGAAACAATCGACAAAATAAATATCTTAAACGCCTCTATCTTGTGTATGCACCGTGCATTGGATATGCTGAAAATTAGACCCGAGTTTATTATTGTCGATGGCAACCGATTTAAATCATACGGAGAGATAAAGCACAAAACAATTATCAAAGGTGATACTCGGTTTAAAAGCATTGCTGCGGCTTCAATTTTAGCAAAAACGGCCCGAGACAGATTTATGGAAAAAATCGCATTGGAGTATCCCGAATATTTGTGGGATAAAAACAGAGGATATCCAACCGTCAAGCATCGCGAAGCAATAAAGCAATACGGTATAACAAAATACCACCGTAGGAGTTTCAAATTGTTAGACAATCAGTTGAAAATAGAATTTTGATTTGTACGATATTTGTGTAAAATCGTCGTGATAATTAAAAATTGTTAATTTTTCAGCCAAAATAATTAGAATGAGTTTTAAAGCAAGAAAGCCACAACTATATATAGAAACTTATGGGTGTCAGATGAATATTGCTGACAGTGAGGTTGTTGCTGCAATATTAGTTGCTCAAGGATACGAACTTACTGATGACGTAAACAATGCCGATCTTGTATTGATAAACACTTGCAGTGTCCGTGATAATGCCGAGCAGCGCGTTTGGAATAGGTTAGATTTTTTCAAAGGTCACAAAAGGCGAAAACCAAATGTTAAAGTGGGAATAATTGGTTGCATGGCAAAGCGGGTAGGAGAGAAGCTGTTAGAACATCAGGCTGTTGATATTGTTGCAGGTCCCGACTCATACCGCGGTATGCCTATGTTACTCGATAAGGTGTTTTCCGGATCAAAAGGTATTGATATTAATCAGAGTGAAGTTGAAACTTACTCAGGTATTCTTCCTGAAAAAGTTGCAGATGGTTCTGTTTGTGGTTTTGTAAGCATTATGCGTGGGTGTAATAATTTCTGTACATATTGTATTGTTCCATATACTCGTGGCAGGGAGCGAAGTCGCAATCCTAAGGATATTATCAATGAGGTTAAGTTGCTGATTGACAGTGGTTACCGTGAGGTTACCCTTTTGGGGCAAAACGTAAACAGCTATAACTGGACAGAAGACAGAACGGAGATTAATTTCCCCAAGCTCGTGGAGATGATTGCGACAATTGACCCCAACTTCCGTGTCAGGTTTACAACATCGCACCCCAAAGATATTTCAGATGAGTTGATTGAGGTTATTGCTCGATACAGCAATGTTTGCAAACATATACATTTGCCCGTTCAGTCGGGAAGCAACGCCGTTTTGGAGCGAATGAACCGAAAATATACCCGCGAATACTACTTAGAGAGAGTGAAAAAAATCCGCACCCTAATTCCCGATTGTGGTCTTACAACAGACGTTTTTTGTGGATTTTCGGGTGAGACAGAACAAGATTTTCAGCAAACTCTGGAGCTTTTGCGCGAGGTTGAGTTCGATTCGGCATTTATGTTCAAATATAGCGAGCGACCCGGAACCTATGCCGCAAAAAAACTACCCGACAATGTGCCTGAAGATGTTAAAATAAAACGTTTGACAGAGATAATAGATTTACAAAACAAAATATCCCAAAAAAGAAACCGTGCCGAAGTAGGAAAAACCTTTGAAGTTCTTGTAGAGGGATATTCCAAAAAATCCGACAAAGATATGTTTGGCAGAACGTCTCAAAACAAAGTTGTGGTATTTCCGAATAATGGCACAAAAATTGGAGACCTTGTAAAAGTGAAAATAGTTGCTGCTTCATCAGCAACGCTTATAGCGGTAGTTCCTTAAATTTAGAATTTAATGAAAGTCTCTAATTAAGCTACCATTTTAGTAATAATAAAATATCACCAATTTTTTCAGTTTCATTATTTTAACCTATTAAATTAAGTTATTTTGCCATAATAAATAATTTTGTATCTTTGTCAGCTTTTAAAAATTAAAACTAATAATTTAAAAATCAATATGTTGGATAAAACTTACGAAAATAAATATTTCTTTGTAGTAAATCCCAGTGCCGGCGACTCGGAAGCCGAACTCGAGTGGATTAATATTTTAGAAGTCATAAATAAAAACAGTTTAGACTTTGATTATACTATCATAAAATTCAACGGACATACCGAAAAAATTGTTTCAGAGCAAATAAAAAATGGACATAGAAACTTTATAGTTGTCGGAGGAGACGGAACTCTCAACGAAGTAATAAATGCTGTTTGCAAGCAAAATGAAGTTAGTACTAAAGAGATCAGTTTAGGCATTATTCAAATGGGTAAGAACAATGATTGGGCTAAATACTATGGTTTTGATAAAGATTATCAAAAAGCGATAGACAGATTTAAACAAAAAAACACGAAACTTCAAGATGTTGGTTTAGTTAGATACAAGGATGAAGATAAAATCAAGGATGCCTATTTTTTAAATGTAGCAGGTATGTGCTTGGACGGCGCCGTTGTGAAAGCCACAAATGAAATGAAAGTAAGAGGGAAGAGGTCCTGGTTTCATTTCATGTTTAATTTGATTAAAAGAATTATTAATTATAAGCCGTGGTATTTAAAAATCCAGATAAATGATGAAGTTATCGAGGGAAAAATTTTGTCTATAAATATTGGTAATGGAAAATATTCAGGTGGAGGAATGCAACAAACTCCCGATGCAATAATAGATGATGGTTGGTTAGATGTTACTATTTATGAAAATATGTCAAAATTTAAAATGGCAGTTAACATCAAAAAGTTGTATGATGGAACCTTAGGCAAGGCTAATGAGGTAAAAATGTATAAAACCAAGAAATTTTCTATTGAGTCTGAGCAAGAAATTGTTGGCGAAACAGATGGCGAGACTATAAGTTCTACAACTTATGATATAAGTATTATTCCAAGCGCTGTAAAGGTTTTTGTGTAAATATTACAAACATTAAAAAGCTATAAGCCATATTTTTATTAAGTTTTCAAGATTTGCAATCGAACATCAAAAAGGATAACTTTGTAGCCTCAACCGACAGTTTATAAAGTTTGAAAAAGAAAAATGTTAAGTGTTAATAATCAAACCATTGCAATTTTGTTATATAATAGAATAACTATTTTTTTCAACTAAAAATCAAATCCAAACAGTAAAAAAACAGATATTTTGAATAATACTTACGAAAACAAATATTTCTTTTTAATAAATCCCTATGCCGGCAACTCAGAAGGTAAGCGAGAGTGGTCCCATATTTTAGAAGTCATAAATAAAAACAATTTAGATTTTGATTTTGCTTTCACCAAATTCATCGGACATGCTGAGCAAATTGTTTCAGAACAGATAAAAATTGGACATAAAAACTTTATAATTGTTGGAGGAGATGGAACTCTTAACGAAGTAATAAACGTCATTTGCAAACAAAACGAAGTTAGTTCAGAAGATATTAGCTTAGGTATTATTCAAATGGGAACGGGAAACGATTGGGCTAAATATTATGAGTTTGACAATGATTATCAAAAAGCGATAGACAGATTTAAACAAAAAAAGACAAAATTTCAAGATGTAGGTTTAATTAGATATAAGGATGAATTTGAAAACAAAGAAGCCTATTTTATAAATATCGCTGGTCTATGTTTTGACTCTGTTGTAGTAAAAGCAACAAACCAAATGAAAGCAAGAGGAAAGAGAACAAGGTTGTCTTACATGTTCAGTTTGCTAAAAAACCTTATTAATTATAAGCCGTGGTATTTAAAAATCCATATAAATGATGAAATTCTTGAAGGGAAGTTTTTGTCTGTAAGCATTGGTAATGGAAAATACTCAGGTGGAGGAATGCTCCAGACACCTGATGCAATAATTGATGATGGTTGGTTAAATGTTACTATTTACGAAAATATGTCAAAATTTAAAATTGCAATAAACGTAAGAAGGTTATATAATGGAACCGTAAGCAAGATTAAGGGAGTAAAAATGTTTAAAACCAAGAAATTCTTTATTGAGTCTGAGCAAGAAATTTTTGCAGAAACAGATGGAGAAATTATCGGCTCTACGCCTTATGAGATAAGCATTATCCCAAGAGCAGTAAAGGTTTTTGTTTAAAAAACTAACGATATATGACAAACAAAGAATCAACACGTGACCTAAAGCCACATATAGGGATATTTGGTCGCAGAAATGTTGGAAAATCAACTCTTATCAATATGCTAACGGGGCAAGAAGTTGCCATTGTCTCCGATATTCCGGGCACTACAACAGACCCAGTTAAGCGATCGGTTGAGATTTTGGATTTTTCTCCGGTGGTTATTATCGATACAGCAGGAATTGACGATGTTGGTAAACTCGGAGAAAAACGTATTCAGCGAACGCGACAAGTTTTGTCGCAAATAGATTTGGCTTTTCTGCTAGTTACAGGTAATCAATTCGGTGAAATAGAAGATAATCTTATCAAAGATTTTGATCAGCACAAGTTGCCTTATATTTTAGTTTATTCAAAAACAGATATTTCAACCCCTGACAATCGGCTAATTCAATCGGTACAAGACAAGTACAATAAGAATATTTTTCTTATCAATACTGTAAATCCCGAAGGATTAAAAGCAATCATTGAAGAGATTAAACGTCTGACACCTGAAACAGCTTATACAATCTCTTCGATTTTGGGCGATATTGTTCGGAAAGACGATATAGTGTTACTTATTGTATCAATTGACGCTGAAGCCCCTGCAGGAAGATTGATATTACCGCAAGTTCAAGTACTTCGTGATATGCTCGACAATCACGCTGTGTCTATCGTTCTGCAATTCAATGAGGTAGCGCGATTTTTGAAAACAACAGGCATCAAACCAAAATTGGTAATTACCGATTCTCAATTATTTTATCGGAAAGATGAGCTTGTGCCCGATGATATTATGCTGACAGGATTTAGCATAGTTTTAGCTCGCCATAAAGGCAATTTTCAGGAGTATATGAAAGGAACTCCGAAAATCGACAGTTTGAAAGATGGTGATAGAGTTCTAATTCTCGAATCATGTTCACATCACGTTAGTTGTGACGATATTGGGCGGGTAAAAATCCCAAGGTGGATGATAGAGTACACAAAAAAGCAGCTCGAATTTGATGTTGTAGCAGGGCTGTCCAAAATAAATCGCCCGATCACAGATTATGCTTTAGTTGTTCAGTGCGGTGGTTGTATGATAACCCGAAAACAGCTACATCAACGCTTACAAGTTGCTATTGATGCGGGAGTGCCCATAACAAATTACGGAATGGCAATTGCCTTTATGCATGGATATTATTACAGGGTAATTGAACCGTTCCTTTAAGCAATTAGCAATGCGGTGCACTTGGTCGCTGAGCGTAGTCGAAGTGAGCGAAGCCGAAGTGTGCAATTAGCAATTAACAATTGGAACACAGATAACACGGATTAAACTGATTTACACGGATAAAAATCTGTGTGAATCTGTTACATCTGTATCATCTGCGTTCTACTAACTTTTAACTTCTAATTTCTAAAAAAGTAGTGCATAACGTACAATTTTTATATTTTTGTGGTGTTATAAGATTTTATCGTTAACTGAAATGAGAAAAGGAAGAACTGAATTTTTATTTTTATTATTCACGTTAGTACTTTTTTTTATTTTGGGAAATATTTTTCCAACAAACTTTTCAGGCTGTAATAAAACTGAAACATTAAATGAGCCCGACACATCATTTTATCCTATTTTAAGAGCAGAATTCGAGAAACTGTATAATGACAAGATAACAGGCGGTTTTTCAGGAGCTATGATAGTTTCATGCGATGGAGATATTGTTTTTGAACGGTATAAATCGTTTAAAAACAGAAGGGTAAACGCTAATATAAATCAAAACTCTCGTTTTCAATTAGCATCTATTACTAAGCAATTTACAGCTGTGGCAATTTTACAATTATATGAAAAGGGTTTGTTAAATCTATATGACACAGTACAAAAATTTATTCCTGAATTTCCATACCATAATATTACCATTCATCAACTGTTATGCCATAGGTCGGGGCTTCCGAATTATGTTTATTTTTTAGATAAATTCACAGATTCTCGTTATAATTCTATTTCTGGCGACTCTTTGCTGGGACTATTAGTAAAAAATCCCCCTGCAATCTATTCAAATCCCGGAAGTAGATTTAGATACTCTAATACAGGTTATGTTATATTATCGCTTATAGTTGAGAGAGTTACAGGCGAGTCGTTTCACGACTATCTCAGAGACAATCTTTTTGAACCTGCAGGAATGTTGCAAACCGAACTTTTAGTGCCAGATATCAATGATAATTTCCCCAATATGCTAACAGGATACAATAAATTTGGACATGATAGCAGGGAGGATTATCTAAATGGCTGTTATGGAGATAAAGGTGTGTGGTCAACGGCAAGAGATCTTGTGTTGTGGGATCAGGCGCTATACGATTCTGTAATCATAAAAAATGAAACTCTTGAATTAGCATTAGCGCCCCATGGAATGCCAATCTCATCAAAACATAATTATGGATATGGCTGGAGAATAGCCAATTACAATCAAACGTCTGTATATTATCATACAGGATGGTGGCAAGGCTTTAAAACATTGCTAATGCGCTTTCCTGAAAATAAAATAACTGTAGTTATATTGAAAAACACATTGTCAGGTCCCAAAATTTATCAAGAGGAGATAGTAAGGATTATAGGTCGTAGCCTTTCGTTGCCTCAATATTTTGATGATAAGATTGAGATTGATAGCGCTGACCTGCTCTACTTTGAAAGTTAATATAAAAACGACCTTTTTACGATTTAAAAAGTAATTTTAGTTAAAATTTCGTATTTTACAGACTTAAATGTTAAAATTTAATAAAAAACCCATTTATATGAAAAAATTATTATTTCTGTTTGTTGCGGTAACTTTTTGTGCAACAAAGTCGTGGGCTTATGATGATGCCCGAATGATGCGTTTCCCCGACATCAATGGCGAACGCATAGTATTTGTTTATGCAGGCGACATTTGGACAGTCGATTCAAATGGAGGTGTAGCACGTAAACTGACGTCACATCGTGGAATTGAGCTTTTCCCAAAAATTTCGCCAGACGGAAAATGGATTGCTTTCTCAGGCGAGTACAGCGGAAGTCGACAAGTTTATGTAATGCCCGCAAATGGAGGTACTCCTAAACAATTAACTTTTTATAACGATGTTACAAATTTGCCACCGCGCGGAGGCTTCGATAACGTGGTCTTAGGCTGGACAGCCGACAGTAAAAAGGTGTTTTTCCGTAGCAACCGAACCGAATACGGCGATCGAATGGGAAAATACTTTACAGTCAGCATAGAGGGAGGTTTAGAGGAAGAATATCCGATACCGCACGGAGGTTTTGGAACACTTTCGCCCGATAACAAAAAAGTTGCTTTCTCGTATATCGACCGTGAATTTAGAACATGGAAAAGATATAAAGGTGGTCGCGCGTCAAATATCTGGATTTATGATTTAGAAAAAAATCTTTCTGAAGAGATTACCGACTTTAAGGGTACAGACCAAGTGCCCGTTTGGTACGGTGATAAAATTTACTATGCTTCAGACAGAGACCTATGGCTAAATATATTTAGCTACGATGTTAATACCAAAGAGACTACAAAAGTTACAAACCACGACACATTTGATGTTATGTGGCCCAGTGGCTCAAACGGTCAAATTGTTTACGAACATGGTGGACATATTTATAAGCTAAATCTGGCAAACGGAAATACCGAAAGAGTAAAAATCAGTATCAATTACGATAATCCATATACACTTCCATATTTCAAAAATGTAAAAGAAGATATTAGTGGTGTTGATATCTCTCCAAATGGAAACCGCGTGTTAATTGATGCTCGCGGAGATATCTTTTCTGTTCCCGCTGGAGAGGGTACAATTACCAATCTTACAAACAGTCAAGGAGTCAGAGATTTATCATCAGCTTGGTCGCCCGATGGAAAATATATAGCATTCTATAATGACTCTACCGATGAATATGAATTGTATTTGATTGAAAATAAAGAGGGTGCAAAGCCGACACAAATTACTAAAAACTCAAAAGGTTGGAAATATCAAGCCAAATGGTCGCCAAACAGTAAATATTTGGTTTTCTTTGACAGAAGCATGCAACTCCAGTTTGTTGACGTAACTACCAAAAAAGTCACAGTTATCGACACGCCAACAAGCAACGAAATACGTTCGTATGCGTTTTCTCCCGATTCTCGTTGGGTTGCATACACAAAAAATAATCCTAACAATCAGTCTGCAATTTGGGTTTACAATATCGAAAAATCTGAAAAAACTCAACTAACTGATGCAACTTTCAGCGATAGAAGTCCCGTGTTTTCTAAATGCGGCAACTACATATTTTTTCTATCTAACCGCGATTTTAATTTAGCATTCTCTGATTTTGAGTTCAATTATCTTTACAATAAAGCAACACGCATTTACGCTGTTGCACTTAGAAAAGATAGCCCACGACTGTTAGATATTAAGGAAACCCTTGAAACACCGAGCGAGGACTCTCAAAAGAGCACAGAGCCGAAAAAAGATAACGCTAAAAAAGATGATAAATCAGAAAAAGATTTAAACGTTACAATCGATTTTGACGGAATAAATCAGCGTATTGTGGCATTCCCGTTACCATCAGGCTCTTATTGGAATCTTGATGCAATAAAAAATGGAATTGTTTTTTGTAATGATGAAGGATTTCAACGATTTGATATTAAAGAGCGGAAACAAGAGACCATAATGGCAGGTGTTTCATTTGCCGTTGTTTCAGCTAACGAAAACAAATTCCTTTATAACCAAGGCTCAGATTACGGAGTTGCCACCTTAGCGCCAAATCAAAAAGCAGGAGAAGGCAAGCTAAATCTCGATAAATTAGATATGCGTATCGAGCCAATTGAGGAGTGGAAGCAAGTATTTGCCGATGGTTGGCGTATCTATCGCGACTATTTCTATGTCTCTAATATACACGGAGTTGACTGGGATGGTTTCCGTAAAAAATATGGTGAGATGTTACCTTTTGTTAGTCATAGGTTTGACTTAGACTACATTTTTGGAGAAATGATAGGTGAGACCAACGCTGGACACGCCTACTCAAATTACGGCGATTTTGAAAAGGTAAAACGTTTAGAATCAGGTCTTTTAGGAGCAAAATTTGCAGCCGATTTTAAAAATCAACGATATAAATTCACAAAAATTTATAAGGGCGAAAACTGGAACCCAAGTCGGCGCGCACCACTTACCGAACAAGGTATTAATGTTAAAGAGGGCGATTATTTGATAGCAATTGACGGGATAGATGTTACAACAAACGATAATCCTTATAAGTTCCTTGAAAACAAAGTAAATATTCCCGTGAAAATTACCGTTAACTCTAAACCATCTGCCGACGGTGCAACAACTTACACAGTTAAACCAATTGACTGCGAACACGAACTTATGTATCTTGATTGGGTAAACGAACGGCGCGCGATGGTTGACAAACTTTCTGACGGAAAAATAGGTTATATGCACATACCAAACACGTCGTATGATGGTAATCGTGAGTTACATCGCGGAATGTACGCTTATAACGATAAAGAGGCTTTAATTATTGATGACAGATTTAACGGCGGTGGCTTTATTCCCGACAGAATGATTGAAATTGTTGGTCGCGAAACACTTGCAAAATGGAACGTAAATGGGCTTGACCCAATGCGTACTCCAGGTATTGCCCACGATGGTCCTAAAGTTATGCTTATCAATCAATATTCGTCATCGGGTGGCGATGCGTTTCCATTTTTCTTCAAACAAAAGAGATTGGGAACTGTCATAGGTGCACGCACTTGGGGAGGACTTGTTGGAATTTCTCCAAATCCCAGCTTTGTTGACGGAGGCTCGTTTAATGTTCCTCGATTTGGTATTTATAATAAAGAGGGAGAGTGGATTATAGAGGGAGTAGGGGTATATCCTGATATTGAGGTGATTGACTCTCCACATTTGGTTGCACAAGGAAAAGATCCATCTCTCGAAAAAGCTGTAGAGGTGTTGTTAAAAGAGTTGAAGGAAAATCCACCTAAAAAATGGAAAACACCAGAGGAACCAGACCGTTCAAAATGGATAGAGATTGAGATAAAGTAACAATGTAAACAATATTTTATGCCGACAGGTAAATTGCTACTTGTCGGCATTTTGTAATAGTATGAGAACTTTTATAGCAATAGATATACCTGTAAATGAGGAACTAAAAATGGTATTGCTGGATATTAAACAGAGTTTATCGACATCAAAAATTAATTGGGTCGATTTTTCAACTCTTCATCTGACAATTGCGTTTTTGGGAGATACTCAAAACAGTGTAATTCAGAAACTTCAAGCCGATTTCGAAAATAGTATTAATGAATTTGGAACTTTCCAGTTGAAAGTTGCTAATGTCGGTTATTTTGGACCCAAAGTTAGTCCAACAGTTATTTGGGTAGGAGTAGAGCCAAGCGAACAACTTGTTAAACTACACAAGGTTATTAATGATATTGTTGCACAGCATAAAATTCAATACGACTTTCGTGCTTTCAAGCCTCATGTAACTATTGGGAGAATTAAACAATTAGTTGATAATAACATTATTAACAACTTGTCTCGAAAATACAGGAACAAGGAATTTCAAACAGTTCTGTGCGATAAAGTAATTATGTATCAAAGCATTTTGACTCCCAAAGGTGCGATATACAAACCCTTGTTCGAGCAAAATCTATAAAACTTTCGTGCCTAATACCAAGTTGCGTTCGATAATGAAACTAAATGAAATTCGAGACACGCAATACTGATTGGACTATTTTTAAATTACAATTGGTATAACACTAAGCCTATTATCTACTTTTTGCACTTCGGCTACACTCACTTCGATGGTTATTGAGCTTGCCGAAATGTAGGCTCAGCGACCAAGTGCAAGCATTGCTAATTGCTAATTGCCTAGTCTCTTCGCCCCATAAAAATCGCAATATAATAAAGCAGCGTTGCAAGTGACGACAATGCTGCAACCACGTACGTGTAAGCTGCCCAACGCAATGCCTCTTTAGCTTTGGGATGAGACTCAGATGTAGTTATTCCTGCGGAATTAAGCCAAGTCAATGCTCTTTGGCTGGCGTTAATTTCAACAGGTAGTGTTATAAATGAGAAAAGTGTTGTAAGTGCAAACAAAAGTATTCCAATAAAAAGTATTGCCGGAAATGATTCAATTAACAATATTCCTGCTAATATTACCCACTGTACCCACTTTGAAGCAAAACTCACAACTGGCACAAGAGCCGAACGCATCTCTAAAAATGCATAAGCTCTGGCATGTTGTACAGCATGACCACACTCGTGTGCTGCAACTGCTGCGGCTGCAACATGTCGCCCGTTATAGACATCGGGACTCAGGTTAACAGTCTTATTTTTAGGGTTATAGTGATCGGAGAGATAGCCCTTAACAGAAACGACTTTTACGTCGTAAATGCCGTTTTCTCTGAGCATTTGCTCGGCAACCTCTTTGCCGCTCTGTCCAGCATTTGTTGGGATTTTAGAAAATGCTGAAAATTTTGATTTTAGTTGAGCTCCAATAAGCCAACTAACTCCCATTGTTACAAAAAATATGATCCAAATTAATGGCATAATGTTAAATTTTAATTTCGTAAATATTCTATGACGTTGCTGCAAAAACTTTACCAATAATTAATACGCCAAATTGACAGTAATAAATGCATATTAAGACAGACAACCTATTCGCAATCAATATGTTTTGTTTAATTTTTACAAACTATATTAAACCCTTATTCTTCTTTTCTCTGATTTTTTCCAACATATCAACTGTCATTGAAGCCAAATCGTATGTAGGTTTCCAGCCCCACTCTTTTCTTGCACAGCTGTCATCAAGGCTGTTGGGCCAGCTGTTGGCGATTTGTTGTTTTACAGGGTCAATTTTGTAATCCATTGTAAATTGTGGGATATGTTTTTTAATCTCGTTGGCGATAATTTCAGGGTCGAAGCTCATTGCTGTGACGTTGAAAGAGTTTCTGTGAACAAGGTTGTCGGGATTTGCTTCCATCAAATCAACACATGCTTTAAGAGCATCGGGCATATACATCATATCCAAAAAGGTTCCTTTTTCGAGATTGCATGTATAACGCTGATTTTTAACAGCTTCATAATATATCTCAACTGCATAGTCGGTTGTTCCACCACCGGGAAGGGTTACGTTTGAAATTATTCCTGGGAAACGCACCGAACGAGTATCTACGCCAAAACGGGTAAAATAGTAGTTGCTCAGCAATTCGCCTGCTACTTTGCAAACACCATAAATTGTTGTTGGATGCATTATGGTATCTTGTGGGGTGTTATCGGCTGGGGTGTTTGGTCCAAAAGCTCCTATCGAACTTGGGGTAAATACAGCGCATTTTTCCTCTCTTGCAATCTCTAAGCTATTTTCCAATGCCCCCATATTGATTTTCCACGCTAACGTTGGGTTTTTCTCTCCTGTTGCCGAGAGCAGTGCAACTAAATTATAAATAGTGTCAATTTTATATTTTTTGACTATCTCGTGAAACTGCTTGCTATCGGTAGCATCCAACTTCTCAAAAGGTCCAGATTCTGCTAATGCTTTACATTTTGTTTCATCAAGATCTGCTGCTACAACATTCTGCGCACCATATATCTTACGTGTGTAAGGGACAAGTTCCGAGCCTATTTGACCACCGGCTCCGATAACTAATATTTTTTTCATATCTATACTGTTTTTATATGTGAACGTAATCAATTAGCAATGAGCAATGAACAATGAACAATTGAGTTGAAAGTCATTTATTTAACCTTGCCTCATTTTATGAACAAAGATAGTAAAAATGTTGCTGATATTGCTTATAGCACTTCTACAACGTGCTACAGTATTTTTTTCACTGCTTTTTACTATCAGTTTTTTTATATTTATTCCGAATAATTTCAATTAGCATTGGTAATAAAGATAAACCTATAATTGCAAAAATTACGGTTTCAAAATTATTTTTCACAAAATCGATGTTCCCGAAAAAGTAACCAAGTAGAACTAAACCCAAAATCCACATAGTTCCTCCAATTATATTATAGCGAATAAATTTTCCATAAGTCATACTCCCTATTCCAGCAACAAAAGGTGCAAAAGTTCTAACAATCGGAACAAAGCGTGCAATTATAATTGTTTTGGCACCATGAACTTCATAAAAATCATGAGTCTTATCGATGTGTTTTGGATTTATTATTGGCTTATTTTTAAATTTCAATTTAAGTAATTTATTTCCCAATTTTTTGCCTATAAAGTAATTTGCAGTATCACCAAGAATTGCTGCAGCTGTCAATAGAAGAAGGGTAACGCCAAGGCTTAATTCTGCTGTTTGCCCTAAACTATTCTGAACTCCTGCACAAAATGTTCCGGCAGCAAACAGTAGCGAATCACCTGGTAAAAAGGGCATTACAACAAGTCCAGTTTCAATAAAAATTATTAAAAAAAGAATTGCATAAATCCAAATTCCATAATCTAAAATCAATTTAAATAAATGGGTGTCTAAATTTAGTATAAAGTCAAAAAAGGAATTTATAATTTCTAACATAGTATGCGTATTTCAAAACTGTTAGTTAGATAAGTATTTGTTTTATAAGATATTAATCGTTTTGCTCTTTGTACCAGCCTGAGTACATCAAATAGTTGTTGGCTATTTTTTCAATCATATTTTTCGACTGCTCTGGTTCTATCTCCTTAACTTTTTTTGCAGGGATACCTGCATAAACAGAGTTTGGCTCAACAACCTGATCTGCTAAAACTACCGAACCCGCTGCAATTATTGAATTGCTACCTATTCGGGCATCATCTAACACAACAGCTCCGACTCCTACTAAAACATTATCTTCAATGATACATCCGTGCAAAGTGACATTATGACTAACTGTAACGTTGTTACCGATATGTATTTGTGATTTCTGGTATAGTGTATGCAAAACCGCACAATCTTGGATATTTACACGGTTTCCTATTCTTATAGAATTAACATCTCCACGTAGTACAGCATTGTACCATACACTACATTCATTGCCAAGAACAACATCGCCAGCAATTACGGCTGTTTCGGCAAAAAAGCAGTTATCTCCATATTTTGGAACAAATCCACGGACTTCTCTAATAATAGCCATGATCTGAAATTTACTTTAGTTGATTAATAGTCCATCGCGCATCTCAATTCGTCTGTCTGCCATTGTTGAGAGTTCGCTGTCATGGGTGACGATTACGAAAGTTTGCCCATACATATCGCGAAGCTTAAAAAAGAGTTGGTGCAGTTCTGTACGGTTTTTAGAATCGAGGTTTCCACTCGGCTCGTCAGCGAGAATAAACGAAGGATTATTCATTAATGCGCGGGCAACTGCTACACGCTGCTGCTCTCCGCCAGAGAGTTCTGAGGGTTTGTGGTTCACTCTCTCCTCTAATCCAATCTGAGACAGCAGTTCGTGCGCTCTGACTTTTGATTTTTTTAGACTCACACCTTTAATCATTGCAGGTATACAAACATTCTCAAGGGCTGTAAATTCGGGCAATAGACGATGAAATTGGAAAATAAATCCGATGTTGCTATTTCTAAACTCCGACAGTTTTTGATCTTTCAGGGAGCTAATTTTTACGCCTTGTATAAAAACCTCGCCCTCATCAGGCTTATCGAGCGTTCCAATAATATTCAACAGAGTTGTTTTTCCCGCACCCGATGGACCTACAATTGCGACCACCTCACCCTTACTTATCTCTAAATCAATGCCTTTTAATACAGTTAGAGTATCATACCTTTTTACAATATTTTTAGCCTGAATCATAGTCTAAGGGTTTAAGTGTAAATAAAAACAATGCAAAACTACCCTTGCCGAAGAACTCGATAAGGGTAGTTTTTATATTTAAAAGGATAGTTGTAATTCTATTTTACTTTTGGTCTTCATCTGCTTTAATGGCTTTCCTTTTCATTAAATCGTAAGTGATTGGAGATGCGATAAATAGCGATGAATATGTACCAACGGCGATACCAAGCATCATTGCAAAAACAAATCCACGTATTACCTCGCCTCCGAATGCAAATATTATAAACAACACCAAAAACGTTGTTGATGAGGTAATTATCGTACGGCTTAAAGTTGCGTTCAATGATTGGTTCATAACAAGACCTATCTCTCTGTTTTTATACAATCCGAGATACTCTCTAACACGGTCGAATACAACAACGGTATCGTTGATTGTGTAACCAACCACCGTCAAAATTGCCGCTATAAAAGATTGGTCAATCTCCATTGAGAATGGCATTGCGTAAGCAAACAGTGAATAGAATCCCAAAATAAAGATTACGTTGTGAGCAAGACCAACAACTGCACCTAAACTATAACGCCAATTTGAAAAACGTACTAAAATGTATAAGAAAATAACAAACAGAGCAGCAATAATTGAGTAGATAGCTGATGTTTTAATATCATCTGCAACGGTAGGTCCTACTTTCATCGAGCTCATTCTACCTATTGATTTTTGTCCGTCGCTAACAAAATCGCTGTAGCTTAAATCTGTGTAGAATTTAGACAAACCATTATACAGTTTGGCTTCAACAATATCGTTAACTTCTACTGTTTTTTCAGGGTCGTTATTTCCTGATATTATGCGATATTCTGCTATCTCCTCATCGGTTAGT